>Ga0209410_1001028_pt1 | contig 13426 bp, 12 predicted proteins | sample Mar14436cmmetaG_FD_184135 | JGI IMG/M metagenome (GOLD analysis project Ga0209410, IMG submission 184135) | Marine hydrothermal vent microbial communities from Guaymas Basin, Gulf of California to study Microbial Dark Matter (Phase II) - Marker... ... | reverse complement strand
AGACCTTGCTCTTGATCACCCCGACATGCCTTAGCATCGTTATCTTCTTCGCCTCTTGATAGATGTCTGAAGCGGTCTTTCCTAGGACGAATTCTTGAGCGAGCTGTGAGAGGTTGAGTTTGCTCGCTGCTTCCTCCAAGATCTTCTTCATGGCCTTCCTGATGAGCTTGGCCTTGATCGAATGCGATCTAACCCTCTTTAGGGTGAAGGCGGTTGCTTGAACTCTAAGGTCGAATCCATCCTTAGTCGTCAGATTGAATATTCCATCTATCCTACTCGACCCCCTCCTAACCAAGCTCCTAACAAACTCCCTACCATACTTGTGGCCATAGAAGATGGTCTCGGCGATCGAGTCCTTGACCCTGACGATCTTGAACCTTATGAGGAGATACTGCTTCGAGAAGTCTCCCGTGATCGTGTAGAGGCTGACCCAGATGGTTCTCCCGATAACTTGACTCGGATCGGAGGCCCACGTAGTCCCGATCTCCTTATAGCCGAAATACCTCGGAGAATATATGGTGTAGATCTGCTTAGGCGCCTTCTTCTCGGCTGAGGGTCTCCGCGGCATCTCAAGGCTACCCCTGAGAGAGCCATTATAAGAACCTTCAGACACTCGATCTAATCAGATACGCCTTTAACCCGTTTAACGCCTTTAAGAAATTAAACTTATATGGAGAATTCTTCAAGTTTAAGCCGTGCTTGAGCGCCTCGCGACGATATGCATTCTCTTGATGATATCTCTAGGAGCTTTAACGATTCGCCCTGTTTACGCGGATAGGATCATGGTAGCGGTGACCATGCCTCAGCTCAAGTCGGTCGTTCAAGAGATCGGCGGGGAGAAGGTTTCGGTGGAGTGCATAATTCCGGCTGGAGCAGATCCGCATAGCTATGAGCCGAGCGAGCAGCTCTTGACGAAGATTCTCTCAAATGCTTCTCTGATCGTGATGAGTGGGCCGACCCACCTCTTAATCGAGAAGAAGATCCAGGAACTCTATAATAGAAGGGTCTTGAAGAGCCCGATAATAGATCACAGGGATTACGTCAGGGAAGGATTGAAGATCTTGAAGAACGCGAAGACAGGAACCCTGAACCCGCATGGATACATGTTCTCCTTGATGGGCTTGGAAGCGATCGCAAAGGCTGTTACGAAGAAGCTCGTCGAGATAGATCCGGAGAATCGAGAATACTATGAGACGAACTTGGATAGATATCTCTCAAAACTGTCCTCGATCAGGGATGAGATAAGGAGGCTTGGGGTTCAGGGGGTTAGGGTGGTCTTGCTCGGGCCTCCGATGCAATATGTGGCCGAGGATCTAGATCTCAAGATCGTTGACTGGATCCTCCCAGAACTCTCGATCGAGGTTACGGAGGGAGATGTGTTGAGGATTGAGGATGAGATTAGGTCCGGGGAGGCCGATCTGGTCTTCGTCAGCGACCTAGAGCTATCTAGACAGGGCAAGTTCCTCGGATTACTAAAAGAGCATAGGATACCATACGTGATAGTCCCGGTTCTAAGCTTATCGAACGATCCTCACATGATCCCCCTCATCGCCGCCACATCAATAAAGTATGGATCAGGGTTGATGGTCGGCAGTTCGGGTGAGGGCGGTTTATGGAGGTCTATGCTGATCCCATCGATCACCGCCAACATTATATTGGCGCTCCTTGTAGCTTTATTGTTGTTGAAGGTGAGGAGCTATGCGAGGGAGCGTTGAATCTCATGAGTTGACGTTTAGATTTGGGGAGAAGTTGGCTTTAGAGGATGTGAGCTTCAAGATCTCCTCGCCATTCTACTGCGTGGTGATGGGGCCTAACGGCGCCGGGAAGACGACCCTCCTCAAGATCATGCTTGGATTGCTGAAGCCTCAGAATGGATGGGTTAAGATCTATGGATATGACCCGGTTAAGGATGCGGGAGAGGTTAGGGAACTGACAGGCTACGTTCCGCAGATCGTGAACATCGATCAGAGGGTTCCGATAACGGTTGAGGAACTCGTGGCGATGGGAGCCCTATCGAAGACCATACCTCCTAGGATAATAACGAGGGGGATTAAGGATAGGATTAGAGAGGTCTTGGATTTGGTTGAGATAGATGATCCATCGGCGCTCTTCACGGAGCTTAGCGGGGGGTTGAGGCAGAGGGCCTTGATAGCGAGAGCCTTGATCAAGAATCCTAGGCTCTTATTGCTCGACGAGCCCTTCTCGATGCTGGACTTCGACATGAAGTGTCAGATAGCTGAGCTACTCTATCAGCTCCATAAGAAGTTCAAGATAGACATATTCTTGGTCGCCCACGAGCTAAGCCCATGCATCCAGCTTGAGCCCACCGTGATCCTATTGAATAAGCGGGTCTACGCCATCGGGAGGGCTGAAGAGGTCTTGAGGCTTGAAAACCTGAAGAGAGCTTATCCTGGATTAACCGAGGTTCCAGCAGGGTTCATCCTCGGTGAAGACCATGCTTAACATGATCCTCTTAACCTATGGGTTGGCGGCGCTCAGCGGGATCCTGATAGGATCCATCAGCATGCCCATGGTGACCTCTAGGAGCATAATGTTCGCTTTAACCATGCTCCACTCAATTCTAGGCGGGGCGATCCTCGGAATATACCTGAACATAGTCTCGGGGATGGGCATCCCGGTGCCGGTTACCGCAACCCTAACAGCCATAGGCTTATCGATCCTAGCCGCCGAGTTGATCGAGAGAGGATTCGCCGAGGATGTGGCGATAGCCTTGAGCGTCTCGATAGCCACGACGATAACCATAGTCTTCAGCTTCCTAGCCGCATATCTATCGAGCACGGCGATCGCCGAGGCATGGCTATACATCGCCGGGACATCGGCCATAGCTACCATCGACGATTTCTCCCGAATCTTAACGGCGTCCATAATAGTGATCCCATTGATCCACATAATATCTAGGGAGTTGAAGTATATCGCATTCGATGAGGATGGGGCGAAGGCCCTTGGATTGAGCGTGAGATTCTACAGATACCTCTTCTACTCCTTGATAGCGTTGGCCGCCTCAATACTCTCCTCGACGATAGGGGTCTTGGTCACCCACGTGATCATGGCCGTTCCCGGAGCCGTGGCCCTGAGGTTCAGTAAAAGGGGTTCTTCCTCCATCTCATATCTCACGGCCATCGGCCTCATGGTGGCCGGATACTTGTTTGCCAGAGTGATCAATATACCTCCGAGTGGAGGAGTCGGGATATTCTCAGCCATACTAATTCTAATCATGATGGCTTTGAGGAGGCCTGCCTAGATCTCTCCAAGGATCTTATGGTCTTTAGCGCGAGGTTCGCCATACAGAGTATGTCGTCTAGGGTTGTGAGGAGAGATCTCACACTCCTCTCACATCTAATCTCGAATAGGATCACTTTCCCATCTCGGATCATCTTGAGACTTAAGCCCCTTGGAAGCGGCCGATTATCCGGCTCAAGGCTCCTCGCAACTATCTCGGCCTCCCCTTCATCCCTGAACGTCAGCTTAAGCTCAGCCTCACTTAGAATCTCCAAGCATCTCACCCGTAATCCTGTCGACCTCCAAAACGAATAGCGTCTTCTTTATCCTCGGTATCTCGGCTCCAGCCGCTATGTCATGACCCCCTCCCCGGCCCCCAACTATCCTCGCGGCCTCCTTCAGGATCTCACCGAGATCTAAGCCCATCTTGATCAGCTTCTTGCTCGCCCTCGCCGAAACCTTTATCGAGCCCTCGGCTGAGGCCATGGCTATCAGAATCTTATCCTCTCCCAAGATTCCGGTTGAGGAGATCATCGAGGCAACCGAGCTTATCAGCTTATGATCTATCACGTCTCCGCCATCTATGACTATCGTATGCTTCAGCTCCTGCCTACTCTCATCTCTCATCGCATACTCTATAGCCCTGGCGAGCTTAACCCTATAATCCTCTAAGAGCTTCTGGGCTTTTTCTAGGAGTTCGGCGCGGTTACCCATTGCGACCGCTATCCCAACCCACTCATTCCCGGTCTTTCCGCAGGCGTTTAGGAGGGAGGCGAACTCCCTAGCATCTCTAAGATAGGTCCAAGGCTCCTCCTTAACGAGCTCATATACCTTTCCGACTATGCCGCGCGCCATGCTCGGCGGGAGCCCAAGCGATGCTAGATGCTTCATCAATCCATTATAGAGCTTCCTCTTCTCCTCCTCGTTAAGCTCCGCTAGAACCTTCCATCTGTCGCCCTCCTTAACCTTGATCCCGACATCCATTAGGAAGCTGTATGCCTTCGACTCATCTCCAGAGATCCCCGGGATGAATGGATTCGTCGTGCTGGCCAAGGCTATGTGGATCGGCTTATAGCTCCTCCCATAAAATAATAGGTCCTCTTCAACCCTCATCAATCCAGCGTCCATGGAGTCTTTAACTATGAGCTCATTTAACCCATGGAGAGATCTTCCATCGACCCTATCCTGTAGATCTCCTAGAGCTCCGACGACCGCGATTGGAGAGTAGCTCACGTTCTCCCCATTCAAAGCCTTGGCCACGATATATGTCACCCCAGCCCCGCTTATCTCATCCGCCCCATTTATCCCATGGAGATGTGGATTCACTTGGATGATGTTTTTGGGCGCCTCGCCAACGGGCTCATGGTGATCTAGTATGATGGCGGGAGAATCTCCAACCACCTTAGCTATCTCATCTAGGTAGCCGCTTCCAATATCCGTAAAGACTGGGACGAGTTTTCCTGGAAGACCCTTGAGGCCCTCTAAGATGTCGTCTATTCCTCCAACCGCTCTCGTCAAAAACCTCGCCCCTTCCCTCAAGAACATTATCGATGCTATGGCCCCGGAGGAGAGGCCGTCGGCATCATTATGGCAGAAGACCATGAAAGATCTATCCTCATCGATAAGCCTCCGAATCTGCTCGGCAGCCCTCTCAGCTTCCTCGAGGAACTCTCGATAGATGCTCTCGTCCAAGCTCATCGCTCAACCGAATCTAAGATCCCGCCCTATATAGATGAAACCGTCTTCCGAGACCTAGATTAAGACTCAAACTATCTGTAGGCGTATATGAGCCTTGGCTGCCAGTCTGGGGGTAGAACTCCCTTTCTCTTATAGTATTTCACGAGCCTATGGATCTTGGCCTCAACGAGCTGGAGCCTATGCCTATTATATCGATCGCCCCTATTCTTGCTTAGATGGACGTGCATCCTCCTAGCTCGCTCAAGCAGGTTTGCGAGGTCTTCTGGGATCTCGGGTAAGAGATTATTCTCTCTCAGGATTTGGGTTATACTCTTCCCAGTTATCTGCTTGACGAGTGGGACTCCATGCTGATCTCTCAGAATAATCCCTATCATGCTTGGGGGATAGCCCTCCTTCGCATACTTGACCACGAGGGCCTCAACCTCATCAGGGGTCAGCTTAACCCAAGATGGGGGAGCCTTACTGATAGGCCTCTTAGACCCCGACTTCCCCCGCTTACGGGCATGCATCCTCGCCATCTTCCGCCTTAAAGCGTCATGGGAGACCGATTATTTAAGCATCTTGTCTCCATCTCTCAAAGCTCTCTACTGAGAGCTTTTTGAAGATGACGTGGATGAACTTATCGCCGGCATAGGGCTCCATGGAAGTCTCCTCGAAAACACCTCCGAATTCTCTAATCAAACAAGATAATTTATGGCGTGTCGGTGTTTGAGGCTCCGAGATCTACGATCTCATCTCGTTTAACGTCTCTGAGTGAGATGTTTCCATCTTTATCGACAATTATTAGTTTGCCGGCAGCTTTGCTCATTATAATCGATGGAGTGACGTAGCTTATAGCGCATGGAGGCAGAATGAAATCTTCTAGACCTAAAGGATATCTATCTTTAACGCTTTTTAGCAACACAATCTCGCAGTCAAGCGGCTTTAGCCTCAATTTTACCTCATTATCTAACTTGCCCCCTTTCCGGGCGAAAACCATGTAGTAGATGACGTTCTCCTCATCGATTTTGAATGGAAGGTCGTCAAGCTCTATCGTGTCCTCCAACTCCTCATCCTTCTTACTCACATTAAAAGCGGCTACAGCGGGGACTCCGTTGGCCCTTGAGGCCAATTTCAGCAATTTACCGCTTGTATATGGATTCTTGAAGAGTATATCTCTCGTGGGAATTGCGGGGAAGTCAACCCTAATCACATCACCATCGGGTAACATCAGCATATTTAGCAGCTCAACATCGGTTTTCTCAATCTCTCTATCGGTGATGTATATGGGTCCCCCGCTGAAAGCTCTTAGAACGGCATGAAGCTTGGATGCCTCATCATAGGTGACCCACATATCATAATCTGGATAGACGATGTGGTTTAGGAATATTGTGTTATAAGCACTGTATATGGCATGGAGTTTTGCCCCATCTCTCCAGAATGGCACATAATCCATGGAAATTCTCATAACATTCGACCAAAAGTAGTTGCTATAGTTATCAAGCGCCGCCATACAATTGAGTATGTCGAGACCTGTATGTGATAGGGCCGATTGGAGTGCCATTTCAATAGCTCTCGACGCGGAGCCTAAGAAAGCTGATCCATAAGCCAAGGCTTGCACTACCCATTGATTATCCACCTTAACGAAGTCAAAGCCCTCCTCTTTCAAATAGCTTGCGAACGCACTATATAATTTAAGTGCATCGACTAGGTTAAGAGGGGGTTGATAGGTATCTGTAAGGGGGCTCAGTAAACCTTTCACATTCAATTCCTTACAAACTTTTTCGGAGAAACCTCCCCAATGCAAATTTATTGTATGCCATAATCCTACAAAGTCGACGCCGATCGACTTGATTTTCTTAACGAAACTTGAGAAACCGTTGGGAAACTTCTTCTCATCCGGCTTGATGGAATTGAGCACTCTTACCATCCATTCTGCAACCCTTGGGACCTTCACTTTAGTCTTAACCTCATCTTGCCATCCATCATCGATGATGACCCACTTAACTTTAACCCCACGTCGTTTTAACTCCGTGAGTATATTCACTACCCCTTCAGCGGTGACATCATATGTGAACGCATTCCAAGAACACCATCCCAAACCATCCATTATCAAAGGTCTATGTTTTTGGGATCTTAGCTTACAACATGTAACTCGAGTGAATACTCTCATGAGCTTCTTGACAGCTCTATATGGATCATCGTCCTCGGCTACAGCCAAAATCCACGACTTCGAGATCTTATTTACCTCCTTGCCTATGAAGACCTTTATACCTTCTGATGTGATGTATGATATTGTAGGGCTTGAGCTGACGCTGGCCATAGATATATACTTTGCCCCAACTGGTGCCAAGAGGAAAGTGGTATATGGTAATATTTCATCGGGGTTTTTGAACCAGTAAGGGTATGGAAAACACGGCGTCGACCTCAAGAAGTCCAAATGATCTTCAGGCTTTTGAAATACGTTGTATGATGGTTTTGGAATCGTTTCTTCACCGACAGCTTTTCCCACAGCTTTTCCGAATGTATAGATTTTAAATGCTGTACGATATGCTTCTATGTTATTTCTTAGGAGAGTTAGCCCCAGCCCCTCATGAAGCTTCTTCAAATACTCCAATCCCAGGGTAATCATTCCATCTTCAATAGCTCGCTTCAGATCAAAATCAAGAGCGATAGCGTATCCATCCTTAAAATCAACCTTGTATACTCTGAACATCCCACTATCGAGCGGAACTCCAGCATACTCTGATAAGGTTATATAGCTCGATGGAAGATATTCTTCCTCAGAGAATGAACCATTCAATTTATCACCTCTTTTTGATAACCATATTTCAATGATATAAATTTTTTCCCTTGTCACCTTATCCCAAAAAGTTTATTTTGGTGGAGGGATGCATGCTAGTAAGTAATTCTCATTCCTTCAGTTATTCCTGAAACGAGATATTTGTGCGCTGATATCGTTAGAATGAGTAGCGGCAAAACAACTAGTATGCCGCCGCTCGCCATATTTCCATACGGCATTACAAATCGACCCGGAATTTCTAATACTGTGGGTATTGCCGTTTTAGCCTGCTCGACTGTGAATACCAACTGGTATAGCAGATCAGAGTAGGCCCAAACAAATCTAAGTATGAACAACGCGATGAAAGCATTCCTCATGATAGGGATCACTATGAGGAACAATATTTTTATCTCACTCAACCCAAAGGTACGCGATACATCTATTAGATCATCGGGGAATGATCTAAGGAACGGTACAGCAAGCCATGTGAACTGCGGGATTCCGCTAAACCCATATAGCATTATGAGGAGTATGTGTGTGTCTATTAATCCGAGGGAGCGTGCGATTCTATAGATGGGTATGACATAGCTTACCCAAGGAATGGCCAGCAACGCCATTATGAAATAATATATGGAGTCTCTTAACTTGAAGTCTAACTTTGAGAGAACGTATGCTGGAGGTAAGCTTAACATCAATGTCACGATAGACGCCGCTACTATGATTACTACGGAGTTAAATATCGCTCTAAGCATAGGATACTTCGTTACCACCTCTATGTAATGATCTATTGTAAAGTGATCCGGCCAGCGTGGGTAAAAGTTCGGCGGGTAGGTAACAGTATCTTTCTCAGGGAGGAATGAGTAATTAAGGGTCCAATATAATGGGAAGAGAACAATTACTAAGAGAAGGGCCGTGAGGAATGCTTTTACTACATCAATAGCTCTGGGCATGTTTCATCTCCTCTCTGCAAGCTTCCATAATAAAGCAAAGGATGTGCCCACTATACAAAATATGATTAGCGCCCACACGGTCGAGACGGCAGTTCCATACTCAAACTCTCCATAGTGTAAGCTTCGCCTAAAGATGTAAAGCGCCGCTGTGTGTGTTGCGTAACCCGGCCCACCATATGTGAGAGCATATATTAGATCGAATGCCTGTAGCGCGCCGAGAAATATCATCGATCCAACGAATAACATCGTCCTTCTCAATAATGGAAGAGTTATATGCAAAAACATGTTGAAACTTGTCGCCCCGTCTATCTCAGCCGCCTCATAGAGATCTCTAGGAATATTTTGGCATGAAACCAAGAATAACAGAGCAGAGTACCAGACGTATCTATATACGGCTACTAGGATAATGGACAGCTTTGCTGGAATAGCTTCTCCCAACCAAGCGATGGGCTCCTTAATGAGACCCAATGAGAGTAAGAAGTAATTCAATAAACCGAAGTCTCTACTAAATATTATTCTGAATTCAAGACCCCATATCGCCATCGGGATTATCCAAGGAATTAGGAATGTCGCCTTAAGAATGCCTTGTCCCCTCTTAAGAGAGCTTATGAACACGCCTATCAGGAGACCAAGAAACGTATTCAATAGGGCGCTAGCGATAGCATATAAAAATGTGAATCTTATACTTCCCCAAAACCTATAATCATCGATGAGCCGTATATAATTTCCCAAACCTATAAACTGACCCTCCCTATTAGTGAATGATAGATAAACACCATAGAAGAGTGGGATTAAATGGCTAACTACGAAGAAGGAGAAGGGGATTATAAGCATAAAAAGGAGGATTTTTGGAGCCGCCCTCATCTCGTAATCCTCTTCATCGAAGCAATTACTTCTTCGGTAGCAACGGATCTATAGCCTTTTGAGTGCGTATCAGCGCCTCGTCTACCGAGATCTCTCCCGTTAATGCTGGGGTAAGCTCTCTGCCGATGACCTCGTGATACTCGGTGCTGTGTCCTGGTGGTAGCTTTCTTGGGAACCACCACTTCGCCAGCTCCTCGGCTAGGGTATTTGCTACATTTTTCTTCTGCAGGCTCTCCATATACTCCTTATCTTTATAGAGAGATTTTAGGGCTGGGAGCTGATACCAATATGCTAGAATCTTCTGTACCTCAGGTCTTAAGCAGAATATGACGAATTCTATTGCTATGTCCTTGTTTTTACCATACTTGTTAACGACCCATCCCCATTCATGTCCTACTCCCCAATGGCCAGCATCTCCAGCGGGGAATAGAGCTGGTCTGATCTTGTCAGCCATGCCCCACTCTACAGCCCTTCTCCCCGTACTACCCCAGTCACGTAGCATGGCAGCTTTACCCTCCTTTAACATGGCTCTCGACTCGGTGTAGCCTACCGAAGTTATTCCGGGCGGCATTATCTTATGCTTGAATTCTAGATCGACAAGGAACTGCAGAGCCTCCTTCGCCTTAGGGTCAGGCACCCCACCCGGAGCTAGTTTCCACTCATCTCCTCCTGCTTGATGCAAGAATTCATTATAGGTGTTGTACAGCTCTCCAGGTGTACCCTGGGTAACGTAGCCGTATCTATCGATCTTTCCGTCGCCATCAAGATCTGCGGTAAGTATCTTCCCTACCTCTACAAGTTCATCCCAGGTCTTAGGTACAGTTTGGCCCTCTTCCTCAAAGATATCCTTACGATAGTATAGGCAGCTCCCTCCCTGACCCCATGGTATCCTGTATATTCCTCCATGAAGTTCTATGAAGTGGCGAGTTAGGTCGGTGAAATCATTTACCACGCTCTTCGGCACATAGTCGTCTAACTTTTCCCAGGCGCCGGCTGCTGCTCCATCAGTCGTGAAGACGTCGTCTTGGTAAAGGACGTCTACTCCAGAATATTTCTCGCGCATCCATACAGTGGTCCTAGTGACGTGCTCATCCCATGTTGATGGGCCCCTGATTACATTAACCTTAACGTTTGGATACTCCTTTTGGAAGAGCTTTACTGCCTCATCTGTACCCTCATATCCCCATGCAGGGGTGTATATGTTGAGTTCTCCTGCTATAGCTGTTTTAGCCGGATAGGTCGTTACAGTCATTGCTGTGGTCGTTGCTGTAACCGTTCGAGTGACTGTTTTAGTCCTTTCAACCGTAGAAACTATCGTCTTCGGAGCTACCGTTGCCGAGCCAGCAAGATATCCCGCAACCCCAGCTACTACTCCGCTAACAACCACCCCGATACCGACCTTCGCCGCGGTGGATAAAGCTTCTCTCCGAGAGATCTTTTTCTTCTTAAGAGGAGATATTTCATGAACCATACCTGCGTCAACCGTATTATATGTCGCTTATATATAAACGTTTACACCATTATGGGCGGAGAAGAGAGCTTTAAACCTCCTAAGGATTCTCATCTGATAGCTTGTGTTAATCGATCCTTGTGATCCCAGCTTTAGCATAATTCCTCCGAATAATGTTAGGAATCATCATATGCGGCTGTTGGAATCGATTCTCACCCGGCTAAGGATCAGGGTGCCGCTGCATCAATACTCTAAAACCTCGTGAGTGGAGGTCAGTAAAGTTATATACTTTGATTAAGTCTTCGAGGGATGAGATGTTATGGGCTTAATTCTCGTCAGTGGTGGTGCGGGATTTATAGGGAGCCATCTTGTCGATGAACTCCTGAGAAGAGGCTTCAGAGTTAGGGTTGTTGATAATCTAAGTAGTGGGTCGCCTGAAAATATCAGGCATAATATTGGGAATAAGAATTTTGAATTTGTAAGAGGAGATCTGAAAAGTCCTGAAGAATCTTTAAAAGCTGTTAAGGATGCGGAGATCGTTTACCATTTAGCGGCAAACCCGGAGGTCAGGGTTAGTACAACAGCCCCGGAGATACATTTTAAGGAAAACATCATCACAACCTTTAACCTGCTGGAAGCATGTAGGAAGCTAGATACCGTTGAAAAACTGGTCTTCGCAAGTTCAAGCACGGTCTATGGAGATGCTAAAGTATTCCCAACGCCCGAAAACCATGAATTGAAGCCCATAAGCGTTTATGGCGCCTCCAAGGCTGCATGCGAATCACTAATATGCTCATATGCCTATCTATACGGCTTCAAAGCAGTTTCTTTGAGATATGCGAACATCGTCGGTCCGAGGCTGAGACACGGCGTAGTATTCGATTTTTTAATGAAGCTTAAGGGAGATCCTAATGTATTGAAAGTTTTGGGGGATGGTACTCAGAAGAAAAGTTACCTCTACATTAGCGACGCCATTGAAGCAACGCTTTTAGTAACGGATAAGCTAACCGAAAGATTTGAAACATATAATATTGGAAATGAGGACTGGATAACTGTGGCCGAAATTGCTGAAATAGTCTCAAAGATAGCGGGTCTTAAGCCGAAAATAATCTTCACCGGGGGGACGCGTGACGGTAGAGGGTGGCCGGGAGATGTTAAATACATGCTTCTAAGTATTGAGAAAATCAAGAAGTTGGGGTGGAAGCCTAAGCATACAAGTAGAGAGGCGATAGAGCTTACGGCTAAAGCCTTAGCGAGAGAAGTATTCTTCGGGTGAGCACTTCATGGTTCATGAAATACCTATTAAACCTAGGCAGAGATGGGAGATTATCTTCGAGGAAGATGCTAGGTGGCGATGCGGAGTCTATGTTCCAGAACGCTCGGCTAGGAGTGAGGTAAAGTATCTTGAGAGACATGGTGCGCCAGAACTCTTCCTGTTAATCAGGGGGAGGATCGTTCTTCTGCTAAGTAAAGATGGAAGGAGCATAGTCGAAAAACCAATGGAGGAGGGAAAGATCTACGTTGTAGAGGAGTGGCATAATGCATATAGACCCGGCGGATGCGAGGGTGTGGCCTTAGTCATTGAGAGGACGGATATTAAAACGGAATATGTTAAGATAGGAACGTCTTAGAGATCTCTTCTAACACCATCATCTATCTCCACGATCCATCCCCTCCTAGCTCCGCCCTTAATCCCGGCTTCAAGCACCTTTTTGGCTGAAGGCTTATCTTCAACTAATGCTATTAGCGAGCCGCCTAGTCCAGCGCCTGATATCTTAACGCCTAAAGCGCCAGCTTCTAAAGCGGCATCTCTCATTCTCTCGAGTTCTGGAAGGCTTAGATCGTAGAGGTCTCTTAATAGGGCATGTTGCTGATTCATGATGACGCCTATCAGCGCTAACTTAGCATTCTCATGTTTGAGCGCTTCTTCCACATCCTCAGCGTAATCCGAGCCTAAAACTTTGATCAACTCCTCTTTCCTTGGAATATTATTCCTCATTATCTTCAACGCTAACATCGTTGACATATGTTCATGTATGGTGAATATTATCCGTTTAATCGAGTTTTCGGGAAGACTGCTGAGATGCGGCTTAAGTTCTTCCTCACTGAGATCCTCCCATAAAACATTATCGTATCTTTCGCCGAGCTTCCTCTTAACATGGTCGGGGACTTTGGGCGATTTAAGCAACATCCTTAACCCTAAGTTTATGTCCTCTTGCCTCTTAGGATGAATATCCGCGGTACTATGTTTTATTCCGGAGTCTAAAACTACGAAAACTCCATTCCTCATCGGGAGTTCTTCAACGCTATATGGGGGTCTGGTTTCGATCTTTATTACCCCGCCGAAGGCTGAGCCATACTGGTCCAGTCTACCGCATGGGATACCCATGATATCGTGTTCCGCATGGTAAGCTATTTCGGCCATCTCTTTTCTAGATAAGCCTAGTCTGAAAACCTCATTTA
>Ga0209410_1001027_pt1 | contig 13431 bp, 10 predicted proteins | sample Mar14436cmmetaG_FD_184135 | JGI IMG/M metagenome (GOLD analysis project Ga0209410, IMG submission 184135) | Marine hydrothermal vent microbial communities from Guaymas Basin, Gulf of California to study Microbial Dark Matter (Phase II) - Marker... ... | reverse complement strand
CCGTGGAATTGATTCGGAAAGCAGATGAACATCGAACATCGAACATCGAACATTGAATGGGAAAAGATGAAGAAATAGAACACGGGTTCAGGGTTCAAGAAAAAAAATGAACATCGAACATCGAACATCGAACATCGAACATTGAATGGGAAGAGATGAAGAAATAGAACACGGGTTCAGGATTCAAGAAAAAAATGAACATCGAACATCGAACGTTGAATGGGAAGAGATGAAGAAATAGACGTTGAATGTCGGTATTGGATATTCGTTTTTCATTCGATGTTGGATGTTGGACGTTCGATGTTCGACGTTCATCTTTCAAAACAGCTCCCCTATGGCATAAATGCAACCTGTGAATGTTTACAAAATAACCCAGCGCTTAAGGGGATTTGGGGATGCTGAAGCCCAGCTTGAGGATGCGCAACATCTTAATCATCTCCCCGGAAAGCCCCATGATCGAACCTATTACTTCTGCCGGCTTGAGGTTGAAACGGGCAATGGACCTGAGCGTCAGGTCAAAAAACGGGAGTTCATCATATTTTGCATCTTCAGGCCAGGACCAGGGTGTTATTCGTCCGTCTTCCACATCCTTTTCTGCTATCAACTGAAGAGATTCGACTACCTGCTTGAGGTCTGTTGTGATCTGCTTTCCCTTGCGTTTCCTGCTTACGGGCCATTCGGCGGTTGAATTCAGCTTTTCAACCGAGCATTTCATCTGAGATGCCGTTACGCCCGGAACAGATATCAGGTACCTTACCAGTTCAGGAATTTTTAAAGAAGTCTTCGGGCCGACGGGTTCTGCGGATCTTATTATGATTCCCCGGGGCATTGCTTCACCAAGTAAATTCTTCAGAAGTCCCGGTTTCATATACCCTGTAAGTGTAATGGCAAACTGTTCTGCCAGACTCTCGGTACCCAGGGGTATGGGCTGTCCGAAAGAAAAGCGGGGCTTGGGATGAAACCCCCGGGAATAGGCAACCGGGATATGCGCCCTCCTTGCCGCCCGGTGAAGAGCATGGACCAATTCGAGATGTCCCAGAAATCGTGCCTCTCCCAGTTTGCTGAAGGTCAGATGGTAAGTGACTGGATGATTTGGTGACTGGATGATTTGGTGACTGGATGACTGAGTGTGGGATGAAGCGCGAACTTTTTCCTTCTCGTGGACTACGGGACGGATATTCCTGAAATCACACACCCCGCAGGCCTGGCATTCTCCGTGCCTGCAGTCCGGTGTGTAGATTTCTTTTCTGGATTTTTCTCTTTCATCCAGCAGATACTTATTGCTCACACCGGTTAAGATGTGACCCCAGGGAAGGGGTGCCTTTGTGTCGATTGCTTTTATGTATTTTTCAAGCTCGATATCCTCTTCAAGGGCGGCTTTTCTATAAAGGTCAGGTCTCAGATGGTCATTCCATGCATCAAGACGCGCTCCCATTCTCCATGCCCTGCAAAGGATCCCTGTAAGCCTGCGGTCCCCTCTGGAGAAAACGCCTTCCAGGAAGCTCTGAAACGGATTGTGCCACCTATAGTGAAGATCCCGGCCCTTCAGATTGGATCTCAGCAGTTCAAGACGGTCTCCGGATTCCCGGACATTCAGCTGCCGCTCCCACTGAAAAGGTGTATGGGGTTTCGGGACAAAGGTGCCTGCGCTGACAGTGACCTTCCTGCCCCTTTTCCCGCCACTTGCAAGGACCTTCCTTGCGAGTCTGGCTATTTCCAATACATCGGCCACGGTCTCTGTCGGAAGGCCTGTCATGAAATAGAGTTTTATGTTGCTCCAGCCGAGCTTATAGGCCTGTGTGGCCGTGTCAATGAGGTCATGCTCTGTAATTCCCTTGTTTATCACTCTTCGCAGTCTCTCGCTGCCTGCCTCCGGGGCCAGGGTAAACCCGGTTTTCCTCACCCTCTGTATCTGTTTCATAATTTCCGGATTAAGGGTCCCCACTCGAAGAGAAGGAAGAGAGACCGCGACATTCTCAGGCGTGTATCGATCCATCAAGGTGATTAACAAGGGCAAGAGACATCCATAGTCACCTGTACTCAGGGAAAGCAGTGAGAGTTCCTCCCATCCGGATGCGGCCAGGGCCTGTTCCAGCAGGGAGAAGACCTTTTGAGGTGAGCGTTCACGTACGGGTCTATAGGTAATGCCTGCCTGGCAGAACCGGCAGCCATGGGTACAGCCCCTTGCTATCTCGATTCCCATGCGATCATGGACTATCTGCGTATATGGTACGAGGGGGCGGGACGGAAAAGGGGCCTTTTCAAGGTCAGATACTGTTCTGCGTTTTATAAGACCTGCTTCGGGCCTCCTGGGCTCAAGTGCGGCAAATGATCCGTCCTTCTCATATCTTGGCCTGTAAAATCCCGGTACATAGACGCCGTCCACACGGGAAAGGCCGGTGAGAATCTCATTTTTATCTCCTCCTGTTTTTCGCCAATTCTTTACAAGACCCGCGATTTCCGGCAGGGCCTCCTCTCCGTCTCCTACCAGGACGGCATCAAAAAAATCAGCGATGGGCTCAGGATTGACCGCGCAGCTTCCTCCGCCGAGGATTATGGGCCATATCGGGTTGTTTCTTTTCTCCGCCCGGATGGGTATGCCTGCAAGGTCCAGGATGGTCAGGATATTGGTATAGCAGAGTTCATACGGGAGGGTTATGGCCAGAATATCAAAGTCGCTCAGGGGACGCCGGCTCTCAAGACCCCAGAGAGGCACTTTTTCAGATCTCAGGAGTTTTTCAAGGTCAACATCAGGGCAGTAGGCCCTGTCTGCCAATGCCCATGGTATTTCGTTGATTATGTGATACAGGATATGAAGCCCGAGATGGGACATCCCGATTTCATAGAGATCAGGAAAGACAAGAGCGACTCGGAGACCTGCTTCGTTCCAGTCCTTATGGCAGGCATTAATTTCATTGCCAAGGTAACGGCTTGGCCTTCTTGTCAGAGGCAGAAAATCTGTTGGTTTCATGAACGGCCCAAGTTAATCCGATGGCACTTTGCGGGCAAGCGCATTTTTTCAGGATAATCGAGCCGCTTGCCATAAATTCTTGCCCTGCAGCTTCTAAAAGTTTAAAGTAAATAATTGATTTTGAGATGACTGAAGGTCCGGGGCGCCTTACACTCCGTGGCTGGATGTGAAAAAGCCGCCTTTTTGTAAACAGTTATGGCAAATGTCGTGTATAATGGGGAGCGTGTATAATCCTATGGGTAAGACTGTAAATGTGGGTCTGCTGGGTTTTGGGACCGTAGGGAGTGGAGTGGCCAGGATCCTGCTGGAACAGTCGGAACTCCTGAGGCAGCGCGCCGGGATGAGTATAAGGCTTGCACGGATCTGTGACCTGGATATTACTACTTCCAGGGGTTTTCCGGTAGCTTCCGATATCCTTACTGATGACGTGAGGTCCCTTATTGATGATCCTGAGCTGGACATATTTATTGAGCTCATAGGCGGTCTTGAGCCGGCCCGGACCTTTGTGCTTGAGGCTATTCAAAAAGGAAAGCACGTTATCACGGCAAACAAGGCCCTGCTTGCGGCTCACGGCCATGAGATCTTTGAGGCTGCGGCGAGACATGGGGTTGAGCTTGGGTTCGAGGCCAGTGTGGGCGGGGGAATACCTGTTGTCAAGGCAGTGAAAGAGGGCCTTGTGGCAAACCGTCTTCAAACGGTCATGGGTATAATGAACGGTACTGCCAACTACATCCTCTCGAGGATGACCGAGGAGGGCACGGCATTTCAGGATGTGCTGGCAGATGCGCAACGCCTTGGCTATGCCGAAGCGGACCCTTCTTATGATGTTGAGGGAATTGATACTGCCCACAAGCTTGTTATTATGGCCATGCTGGCTTTTGGTACCCCTGTTGAGCTTTCGGATATTTACATCGAGGGCATATCCAGACTCTCGCCCCTGGACATCTCCTTTGCAAAGGAATTCGGATACAGGATCAAGCTTCTCGCCATTGCAAGAAATGGCAATAACGGGCTCGAACTGAGAGTCCATCCGACCATGATCCCGTCAGAGCACCTTTTGGCACAGGTTGGTGGAGCCTACAATGCCTTTTACTTCGTTGGTGACTCGGTTGGGAAGGTGTTTCTGTACGGATTGGGGGCCGGACAGATGCCCACAGGCAGTGCAGTGGTGGCTGATGTAGTGGATGTAGCCAGGAATCTGGCCGGGGGGACTATCGGAAGAGTGGCATCCCTGGGGCTTCCATATGATATGCTTAAGCCTCTGAAAAGGCGACCGATGGATTCTTTAACAGCTTGTTATTATTTTCGGTTTTCGGTTGTGGACAGGCCGAAGGTCCTTGCCAGGATATCCGGAATCCTCGGAGATATGGATATCAGCATAGCCTCGGTCGTACAGAAGGGACGTGGCAGCAGGGATTCATCGGTTTCCGTAGTTATGCTTACCCATGAGGCCCATGAGGTCAAGGTGCGCGAAGCGTTAAAGCGGATTGACTCGCTTGACGTGATCTCAGGTGAGACCATGGTCATCCGCATAGAGGATCTCAAGAACCTTGAAAAAGCGTAAATATCCGGTGAACCCGTGGTCCGCTGCGGGAGTTGCCATCCGCGCCCTGCCGCAGGAGCGGTTACCTTTTGCAGGGTTTCGATCGCGGGCCGGATTGCACTGCCTCTCCGGTCCGCGATGAGTGAGCTTTGAAACCCGGAAAAAGGTAACCGCTTCAAGGCAGGATATAACAGGTTCACCGGATATTTACGAAAAAGCTATTTGAAATGGAGTTCTGCCGTGACTGACGTCAACACAACAAATGTTGCTGATGAGTCTGCTGACTTTGCTCAGGACTCACCCGGGATGGATCTTCCGGCTTCGAAGTATGTGATATTGATTGGAGACGGTATGGCTGATTTTCCAATCGACGATCTGGGGGGCAAGACTGTTTTGGAGGTGGCAAGGACACCTGCCATGGACCGCTTGGCAAGATTGGGGGAACTGGGCAGAGTGCTTACAATTCCAGAGGGTTTCCCCCCGGGGAGTGATGTGGCCAATATGTCCCTTTTGGGTTATCCGCCTGAAAAGTTTTATACCGGCCGCGGACCCCTGGAGGCCGCTGCCATGGGTGTCCAGATGAATCCGGAGGACGTTGCCTTCAGGTGCAATCTGGTTACCCTGAGATTTACAGAGGGCAGGGTCTACATGGTAGACTACAGTGCCGGTCATATAAGCAGTGAGGAGGCCCGCATACTCATAAACGACTTGTCCCTGTTGGTGTCCGGTCGTTCTTTTGAACTCTTTGCAGGCATAAGCTACCGCCATTTGTTACTTTGGCGGGGTGGCCCCGAAGGTATTTCCACTGTGCCCCCCCATGATCTTACAGGAATGGATGTAACTGAAGCCTGGCATATTTACGAGGAGGAGCCGCTCCTGTATGAACTTCTTACCAAGGCCATCACCTTTTTTCATCGTCACTCTGTCAACGAGAAAAGGCGGGCCGAGGGAAAACTGCCTGCAAACGCACTCTGGCCATGGGGGCAGGGTCGAAGGCCGCTGTTTGCCACGTTTTCCCAGTTGTATGACATAGACAGCGCGGTTGTGGCCGCAGTTGATCTCATAAGGGGGCTGGGCGTCTGTGCAGGTATGGAGGTTATAAATGTGCCGGGGGCCACTGGTTATCTGGATACCAACTACAGGGCAAAGGCGGATGCAGCCCTGAGGGCGCTGAAGGAAAAGACCCTTGTGGTTGTACATGTTGAGGCCCCTGATGAGGCAGGTCACATGGGTGATGTCCGTGAAAAGATCAGGGCCATAGAGCGCTTTGATAAAGAAGTGGTGGGACCTGTCATGGATGGCCTGAGGGATACCGGAGTATCTTACAGGATACTGGTTGCCACGGATCACTATACGCCCGTGAGTCTTAAGACACACAGCCCGGGACCAGTACCCTATGTTATTTATGACAGTTCAAGCACGAATGGTAATTCAGATGCCACCTTTAACGAGCCTGCTGCAGAGCAGAGCCCTGTAATGATCAAAGAAGGCTGTAAACTGATGCAGAGGTTCATCGGCGTGGCACCCAGAGAGCTGGAACTGGATACCAAAAAGAAGCCAAGTGAATACAGAAGCGCCAGGTCCAATTGAACTTAAGGAACCAATACACCGCCTCTCCTACAGGGTGATTTACGGTGATACCGATACCGGCGGTGTGTTATATTATGGAAATTATCTGAGAATCTTTGAGATGGGGCGCACCGAGTTTCTGCGGTCCGTGCTCAAGATATCTTATCGCGATATCGAGCGTGGAGGGGTTATACTTCCTGCAAGCGAGGTCTACTGCCGTTACAAGTCCCCGGCACATTATGACGACCTGCTTGAGATTTCAACTTCACTGGAAAGTTTTTCCAGATTCTCAGTTCGTTTTCATTATCTGATACATCGATTCGATGACCATCACTTGCTGGTCAGGGGCTATACAGTTCACGCGGCAACGGACAGATCCGGCCATCTTGCCGGTCTTCCAGCGGATTTTCAGACAGCACTTGCCGGCATCTGCGACCGGCGAAGTCGTATTTGATCACGGGGCAGGGCCGTCCCTTGTCACTCCAATGCTCTCGTCCCTTGTTTTCTGAGGCCTTTGTGGCAGGGGATTCCTGCCCCCTCCCCGTTCTCCTTCGCTTCGCTCCGGAGCCGGGGTTTCCCCCGCCCCAAAGGCCAAGAAAAACTGCGGGACTTACGCAGGTCGCTCCAAGGGACGGCCCTGCCCCGTGATCAAATACGCGAAGTTCGGCGTGCCGGGCGGAAGATTTTGGACAAAAACGCTTTTTGCAGTATAATTGAATTTCAGAATATCAATATCTAAACAGGAGATATAAAAACAATGAAGGAAAAAATTCATCCGAAATACTATAACGCCAAGGTAAGATGTGCCTGCGGTAATGAGTTTGAGATAGGTTCAACCAAAAAAGAGATAAAGGTAGAGATATGCTCCATGTGTCATCCTTTTTTTACAGGCAAACAGAAACTCGTCGATACCGCCGGGCGGGTGGAGAAATTCTACCGGAAGTATGGTGAGGCCGCGGAAAGCAACAACCCTTGAAATGTTAACTAAACTTCAAGAATTAGAGAAGACGTACCAGGCTTTAGAGAAAGAACTCAGCGATCCTGATTTACTTAAAGATCAAAAGAGATATCAGAAAATTGCAAAAAGGCACGCCGATCTGAGGATAATAGTTGAAGCCTACCGCCAGGATCGTGAGGTAATTAAACAGATTGACGAGAACAGGGTCTTACTCAATGATCCTGATCCGGAAATCCGGGAGCTCGCGCAGTCGGAACTGGAGCAGCTTGAGGAGAAAAGTCAGGGGCTCGAGCAGAAAATAAAATATCTCCTCCTGCCCAGGGATCCTAATGACGAAAAGAACGTGCTTTTGGAAATCAGGGCCGGTACAGGCGGAGACGAGGCCGCCCTTTTTGCAGCGGATCTGTTCCGTATGTACAGCCGTTATGCCGAGCAGAAAAACTGGAAAGTGGAGGTGCTGAACGTCCATATGACCGGGGGCGGCGGATTCAAGGAAATAATCGCCCTTGTCTCCGGGAACAGGGTTTACAGCCGTTTAAAGTACGAGAGCGGCACCCACAGGGTCCAGAGGGTTCCTGATACCGAGACCCAGGGGCGCATACATACATCGGCCGTTACTGTGGCCGTACTGCCCGAGGCCGATGATGTGGACGTGGATATCGATCCTGCTGACCTCCGGGTTGACGTTTACCGTGCCTCCGGAGCAGGGGGACAACACGTCAACAAGACGGAGTCCGCAGTACGTATCACCCATCTGCCCACAGGGCTGGTAGTGCAGTGCCAGGACGAGCGCTCGCAACACAAAAACAGGGCCAAGGCCATGAAGGTGCTTTATGCCCGTCTTCTGGACCTGAATCGCAGAGAACAACAATCCCAGCTCTCAGACGAAAGGCGGAGCATGGTGGGCACAGGGGACAGGAGTGAGCGTATTCGTACCTACAACTTTCCCCAGGGCAGGTTGACCGACCATCGGATAGGCCTCACCCTTTATCGCCTCGAGACTGTAATGGAAGGAGATATAGACGAAATAATAGAGGCACTGGGGACTCATTATCAGGCACAGGCCCTGACCCAAAGCTCAGATGACAATAGTCCGGATACTCGCACAGGCCACTGAACAACTCTCCTGCGCCTGCATAGAAAACCCGCAACTTGAAGCTGAGATTCTGCTGGCCCACCTGTTGGGAAAAGAACGGATCTGGCTTCACCTCCATCCCGAGTTTCTGCTCGAAGACTCTTTAAGAGAGCAGTACATGGCCCTTGTTTCCCGAAGGGCCTTGCACGAACCCACTGCCTATATTTCAGGCCAGCGGGAATTCTGGTCCCTTTCATTTCGTGTAACCAGGGACACCTTAATACCCAGGCCCGAGACCGAGTTGATCGTGGAGATCGCCCTTGGCCTTGTCAGGCATGAAAGATGGCAAAGGCCCTTTATACTGGACCTGGGCACGGGTAGCGGCGTCCTGGCAATAACACTTGCATGTGAAATTCCAGAAGCCGCTTTAGTGGCAACAGACCTGTCCTTTAATGCCCTGGTCGTGGCACGCCAAAATGCCGAGAGACACGGAGTGCTATCCAGGGTAAGCCTGTTACAGGCAGATTGGACCGGTCCCTTCAGATCGTGTGAAGCCGGCATTTATCCGCCTGGAAAAGCGGTTGCCGGCGCAGACCGGGGATTTCATCTGGTTGTCAGCAACCCGCCTTATGTGGCTGATAAGGACAGAACGCTCCTGGCAAAGGAAATAATCAATAATGAACCGGAGAGATCGCTCTTCAGCGGAAAGGATGGGCTTGGAGACATTGCAAGACTTATCAAGACCGTACCCCGTATACTTCGCAAAGGAGCATGGTTCATCTGTGAAATCGGATATGATCAGGGGAGACAGGCCATTCGGATGACCGGGGATACAGGGGCATATAAATGCGCAGAAATCAGAAAAGACTTGTCAGGTAATGACAGGGTCCTGATGGCCAGGAAGATCTGAAGAGGTTATAAACTTCCGCAGACTGTCGCTCCTGCTTAATCATTTGACTGTCAAGCACTGCTTATTGACAGATTGGTCTGCCCTGTTATTATGACCATCCGACAGGGTTGTGACCTCAATGAATTTGCGGCTGGATTTTTGGAGATTGAAATCCTTGATCCTTCGTGCATCATTTCCTTCAGGTATGCTGAGTTAAAGGGCGTATGGCATGAGTTCGTATATTCCTGAAGACGTCCTCAGAAGTGTGCTTGAAGCTTCGGATATCCGACAGGTCATCGGAGAATACGTGTCGTTGAAAAAAAGAGGCCGGAACTGGATCGGCCTCTGTCCATTCCATCCGGATAAAGATCCTTCCTTTTCAGTCAGCGAAGAAAAACAAAAATTTTACTGTTTCGGATGCGGCGAAGGCGGAGATGTCTTCAAGTTTCTCATGAAGATGCAGGGCATGAGCTTTGTGGAAGCAGTAAAGGCCCTGGCCGACCGTTACGGTATAATCATTCCTGAAAGACCGAGATCGTCCCGGGATCAAAAGCGTCGCTTGGAGGCTGAAGAATTAGTCAGTCTCAATCTGGCGGCAGCAGGGTTCTATCACCAAAATCTCCTTCATTCATCCGGGGCCGGTGACGCACGGGCATATCTTGAAGGCCGCGGCCTGAAATCCGGGATAATTTCCCGATTCCGGCTTGGCTGGGCCGATGATCGCTGGGATGGCCTTATCAATTATTTAAAGACTGAGGGATTGTCGCTGGATAAGGCAGAAAAGGCGGGACTGATCGTCTCCAGGAAGAGCGGGAAGGGGCACTATGACCGTTTCCGTGGGAGGATCATCTTTCCCATCCTCGGCAGGTCCGGAAAGGTAGTGGCTTTTGGCGGTCGTATTCTGGGAGATGGCCAGCCCAAGTATCTGAATTCTCCCGAAACACCTGTCTATAATAAGAGTAAGGTCCTTTACGGCCTGTTTCAAAACAAGGGGGCAATCAGACGGGCCGGCAGGGGCTATGTGGTTGAAGGATACATGGATCTTCTGGCCCTGGCTCAGTCCGATATAGATCAGGTCGTTGCAACACTCGGTACGGCCTTGACCGAGGATCATGTCAGGCGGTTGAAAGGACTTTGCAGGGACTGGATTCTGGTTTTTGACGGTGATGCCGCAGGGGTCAAGGCCGCCCTCAGGGCGCTTCCGTTCTTTTACAAACTGGATCTCAGGGTCAGGGTGCTTAATCTTCCCGCTGAGGATGACCCGGACAGCTTTGTCAGGCGGGAAGGCCGGAAGGCCTGGGAGTCCCTGGCAGATACAGCCGGCTCCGGTCTTGATTTTGCGATTCAGCAGGGCCTGTTGTCTTACGGAAAGGACCCGGAAGGTAAATTCAGAACATTAGAAGACGTGCTGCTGATCCTTCAATCTGTCAGTGATCCTGTCAGAAAATCGCTTCTGGCAGGACATGTAGCCCAGAAAGTTGGGATAAGGGAGGAAATCCTTTGGGAGCGTCTGAATGTCCGCAATTCCGGTACCGCCGTTCCCAATATCAGGAAGCGTTATGAACCATCTGCCGGGGTCAAAACCCGCGAGTGTCCTGGAAACAGGGCGGAGGCCAAGCTGATTGGTTTCCTGCTCGGTCATCCCCAGTATATGGAAAGTTTCTTGGATGCCGGTCTTGATCTGTGGCTCGAGGTTCCATCCTTGAGGGATCTTTGGATGGCAATGTCGCATCTCTACAGCATGTCGGGGGATCTCAATCTTTCAGAACTGTATAATCAGCTTGAGCCTGTACCTGAATTGAAGGCCTTGGCCATGAGACTTTCTGCAGATCTATCCCCTTTTAAGGATAAAGAGCAGGAGATGCTTTCAGGGCTGAAGAGATATTGTGAGGGTCGTCGCAACAAGGTCTTGAGGTGGCATGTTCTGGAACAGATAAAGGCCCCTGCGGAGGCGGATGATGAAGGTCTTTTAAGGCAGTTGCTGCAGCTCAGGTAAGCATCTTCAATAACTGCAAGACCGCGCTTTGTCTGACTTGATGTCGTCTCTGCGAAAAAGGAGGGATTGATGAGGGAAGAAGGGAGTCGTGATTTGCACTGCTTGGCGGAAGCCCAGCTTTCCGGTTGGGGGAAAAATGTCAAAGAACCTGTTTTTCAAGGAACAAAGAAGGCCGGCCGGAAGAGCCGGGACCGGACATGTTGGGGAAAGTATGAAGGAGAGCACGGCCTATACGGAGATATTGATCAAGATGATAAGGGCGTGCATGAGTTAATCGGCGGTTCTGCGCCGGGATTGCTTGCAGGGGATGAGTTAAAACCTGTCGAAGTTATTACTGATAGATCCGGGGATGATGTAAAGGACTTTTATCTATATGAAGGAAAGGGTGGCGGGGATGTTGATCCGGTAAAAATCTATCTCAAGGAGATGGGAGACAGGGTTTTTGGCAGGGCAGAGGAGGTCGCCATAGCAAAGGCTATGGAGGAAGGAGAGCGGGCGTTCGTAGAGGCCTCATTATCCATCCCGGATGTAGTTGATGCCTTTCTCAAGAAAGCGCGGGTCATTGTAAAGAATGTTGGTTGTGTGGCTGAAAATGATTCGGATTACATTAAAGCAAAAAAAACAGCCAATTCAGGAAGCGGGAAAGCCCACCTCAGAGATATTCTGGATGAGATCCAAAAGCTTCAGGTGAAAAATCGCAGGCTTCTGAGTTCCATAAAGCCCGGCCTGGACGATGATGCCATGGGTGCTATTAAACAGGCGCTCGCGGAAAACCGGTCTTCAATGATGAAGACCTTAGGGAAAGGGCGAATCGAAAAATGTTTTCAAGATCTGTTGTGCCAGGCATTCAACAAGGAAAAGCGGAAATTAAGCGCTGTTTCAGAAGGCGAACTTTTGGCGAGGTTCGGGCTCTGTGCCAGAGAACTGGAAAGTGTTATTTCCAGGTTCAATGAAGGAGTCAGTCTTGCCAGAGACGCCAAAAAGTGTCTTGTCTGGGCCAATCTCCGTCTTGTTGTCAGCATCGCCAAGAGATATTTCCATCGGGGTCTGCATCTTTCTGACCTCATACAAGAAGGCAACATAGGTCTTATGAAGGCCGTTGATAAATTCGAATATAAAAGAGGTTACAAGTTCAGCACCTATGCAACCTGGTGGATTCGTCAGGCGATTAACAGGGCTATTGCCGATCAGTCCAGGACAATTCGCATACCTGTCCATATGGTGGAGACCATGAACAAGGTTGTTTGGGCCACAAGTGCCCTTATTCAAGAGACCGGGAAGGAGCCCACTCCCGAGAGGGTTGCCGAGACCCTGGGATTGCCCAGGGACAAGGTATCACAGATATTAAAGATGGCCAGAGATCCCATATCCTTAGAGACTCCCATAGGAGATGGCGAAAACAGCCACTTAGTGGATTTTATCGAGGACAAAGAGGCCAAGACCCCGGATGAGACTGTCATAGGTACAAATTTAGCGGAACAGACAAGGATTGCTCTCGGCACATTAACACCGAGAGAAGAGAAAATACTTCGAATGCGTTTCGGGATCGGAGAGCAGTCAGATCACACCCTTGAAGAGGTTGGCAGGGACTTCTTTGTTACCAGAGAGCGTATACGTCAGATAGAACAGAAGGCCTTGAGAAAGTTGAGACATCCCAGCAGAAGCCGGGGGTTGAGGAGTTTTGTAAAAAGTTAAAATCAGTTACGATCTTTTTTGTTCAATGTTCTTGGCAATGACATGATGCAGGGTTCCCGGCATAATCCAGCCCGGCCTATCCCGGCCCCATAGTCAGTCCCCAACAGCAGTCGGCAATCTTTCAGTTAAACGGCACGCTTCTTGCTTTACTAATTATCAGAGCGTGCAGGATAGACCTGCATTGTGGAATAAGACGCTCTAATCCGTAAAGGAGGCGTTGTCATGAGAGAGCATTATTACTGGCACGCACCAGATACATCAGGACTGGGCGGGGAAGATGATGCCGCACGTATGGCCGAGGATTATGTATTGTCGAGTTCCGAGAAGTCCAAAGCCAGGGCCACGTCCTTGTTTATTATCCAGTCTATCGTAGCCAGACACGGGGGAACAGTTGAAATAGATCTGGCAACGTATACGCTAAACATCGATTTGCCACCCGAAGAACAGGTTGCCTGTGCACGAGAGATAGAGGAACAGGTGGGATATATGTGCCGATAGATGGCCCCCGCCGCATCATATTCATGTAACAATATCCTCTATCCGTTCCTCCCGGGCAGTCTTATATTCAGCACATCTATTCTTCTCGTCCTTTATATCCTGCCTTGAACCGGTTACCTTTTTCCGGGTTTCAAAGCTCACTCATTGCAGACCGAAAGAGGCAGTGCAATTTGGCCCGCGATCGAAACCCTGCAAAAGGCAAACCGCTCCTGCGGCAGGGGGCACGGATGGCAACCG
>Ga0209410_1001026_pt1 | contig 13433 bp, 26 predicted proteins | sample Mar14436cmmetaG_FD_184135 | JGI IMG/M metagenome (GOLD analysis project Ga0209410, IMG submission 184135) | Marine hydrothermal vent microbial communities from Guaymas Basin, Gulf of California to study Microbial Dark Matter (Phase II) - Marker... ... | reverse complement strand
GCTCCCAACCCTCCGATAACCCACCACTTTTTCACAACCTCCCAGCGCTCCATCCCTTTTTGACCCACCACGACGCTACGTTTCTTGGGTGTGCTATGTAGAGGAGGTGTAGATGCTATGTAGAGGAGGTGGGTGGGATTGGTATGGATTTTGCAAGGTGGGTTAGGGTAATTTTATGGGTATGACACGACCTGTTGAGGTAACAACTCCTTTATCGTACACTCTCTTAAGCTTTTTCACTCGTTTTATTGTCTGGTAGGGTTTTTCTATCCCTTCCCTCAAGTCACTCAATGGCTTGGGGAATATTTCTACTTCATACTCACTATCAGATATTTTTTTTGCGTTGGTGGGTATGCCTTTTAGCACGACCTTTCCATCATACACATAGTCTTTTAAACCATAAATAACTAAGTTTTTTATCTTCCTTTCTAGCTTCAATTTTCCTAGCTCTGTTTCAGAAAGGACACTTTGTAAGTTAGTGTAACCTTTTTCATTTACGAATAGTGAATCAGTGTCACAGTAATAAACATTATCCCAACCAGCCATTTCAATGTAATCAAGCAGCACATTTCTTGCATAATCTGTTACATGGCTGGCAATGGCGACAAAAGTGTTATATCCATCCTCTGCGTTCAATTCTAAAACTTCATACCTGTTACCTAAGTAATTAATAATTTCTTTTTTGCCCGTTTTTGCGTAAACGATTTCTTCCCTTCCCCAGCATGGTTTTTGAAGTACGCCTGCCTCAATTATTTCATCAACTCTTTGCCCAAACTTACCATAAAGACTGTTTAAGAATAACTTTGATAATATGTAATCAATCTTTTTGTTTTTTTCTTTGGCTTGTTTTTTTAGGTTATAAAAGTACTCGACATAGTCTTTAAATATGACTGCTTTATGATAAGCTGCTAGCTTGTTTACTTTTACAATGTGGTTATTTTTTAATGCTCTTTTAAGGCTTTGGGTACACAATGTGGTAGTGAATTGTCCAATAGGAAATAAACATTTACCTTTTTGACGATATGGATAATAAGGTTTATCGGTTTTCAATTCCACTTCAGCAATAACAGCGTACTTTTTAAGAATCTCTTTAAGCTTTTCAATTGAAACATTTTCAAGATAACCAGCTTTTTTAGTGGGATATTCATATTGGTGCATTACGAAAGGGTACATTGAGTTTACATCTAAATCATAAATTGGGCTTTCTTTTACCTTACCCACATAAAAACACTCCGTACGCCCACCAAAGTATGATTGTCTTTCTAACTCAATAACTTTCTTATCAGTATGAATATGTATTCTATGCTTCATAAATCTATGTCTAAATGCATTAAGGGCTTGGCTTGCGAGGGATTTAGCAAAACTACCTAACTCTTCCTGTTTTAGAAATTGAATCCACTCCAGGATTGCTTCTGTGATTATTTCAGTGTCTCTTAAACAGTAGTTAAAAAGCTTTTGCTCACTGTCTTTTTCAAAGTCAGCATGAAGCTTTTTTAAGCCTAGTTTTTCACCTAACTGTCTTACAGAAAAAGGCAAGTAATTAAGTGTATCTAGAAAGAAAACTGTACCTTGCTCAGATTTTGCATGAATAATTACTACTCTTGATTTGTTGATGAATGAAATAATTGTAAATCCTTTTTCAGTTAGCTTGGGGAGTAGATTAAGGTTTCTTAAGTCATACCATACATTGCAGGCAAAGCAATAAAGGGGTTGCTTTTTCTTGATATGTTGTAGGAGAATTGAAAGAAATTGGTTTTGTGATTTGTATTGATATGTTTCTTTTTTCTTTACCCTTGCATCTTTATCAAGCTCAACATATATTGCTGTGCCTAATCTGAATATGTGTTCAGTAGTAACAGCATCTTTTTTTCTTAGGTAGCTTTCAGTATCAAAGAAAAAAAGCCGTGCAGGCACCCACACGGCTTTGTTGTGACTCAATATATGGGGTTTCCTTTTTAACTTGACTTTTTCTTCCTTACTTTTGGTAGCTCCCACTTAATTACTTCCTTTTCGTCTTCATAGAAGATCTTTATCGGATCAATAACATACTCAATTAACTGCTCTTCTGCTTGTCTTATCGTTAAAAAATCATCTGTGGCAATTGTTCGATTTACTGTTTCAATCAATCCAGTTACCTTGTCCCTTAGAGTAACCTCAAAACAATAATGGTAATTTGTTTTAATCGCAAAATCTGTCTCTTCCATTAACCAACGAGGAGGGAAATATTTTTTAGGGATAAATCTCCATGCTTTCGCTTTCTTTATTAACCCCGTCACTTCTCTAATATCCTCTCTCATTAACTTTGTTCTGTATGAAATACCCAATCCCCTTGCAATTCGGATCATCTGATTACCCGAAAGACCTCTTTTAAATGCAGCTTTCACGAAACTTCTAAAAAGTGTCCTTCTAATTCCTAAGGGAAGCAATGCAGCAGGCATGGTCTATTTGTTTTGGCTTTCTATTTCTTTGATTACTTTTCTGTACCATTCGTTTGAAAAAATGTTACATGTATAATGGAATTGTGCTATTTTTGCAAAGTCAGAATGACTGTCTGCACAATATCCATGTCTAAGCCCGTATCCACAAGCAAAACATCTCTCAGTAAAAGAACAATTCGTACATATTAATTCAGCGAGTATACAGAAAGGACATGTAGAATTAGAAAGACAACATGCATCGTTTTCCATTATGTTGTGAACCAGGACTCCCCAAACTCTTTCAGCTAATTCATTATCCCACTCTTTTATTTCTTTTTTATCTTTTTTATTAAAATAAAAATCATATCCCCATTTGTCTTTTATTCTTTCTGCTTTTTTCTCCATAAACTTAATTATTTTTTCTTTTGCACTCATAGCCTTACCCCTCAAATTTATGATCTAAACTCCAGAGAGATTTACGTAAAGCTTCGAGTCTCTTCTTCTTTGAAATTATCCACGCCATAATGATATTTTTTACTGCTTGTGACTCCGCTTTTTCGTAATCTTTTTCAAGTTTTTCAATCTCCTCTGTCAGTAAACTAATACTTGTTAGAATTCTATTCCTTACTGCTTCTTTCAAACCTTCTGGCATAATCCCTTTTTTCCTGCTCATCCTAACACCCCCTTTAGTTTCTTTATTCCCACCACAATAAAATAGAAAATGTACCAAATTCCGACGATAATTGAATCAATTATAAACCCCAAGCCTAATATTATGTATTTTACCATATTTCGGCCCCTTCCTCTTCTTTTTCTGTTCTTTCATAGACAGCTAAAAAGGGCAAGTTAGTGACAATTAATTTTCCTTTTTTTGTTACAATTGCTACTGCTCCCTGCACTAACTTAGAAGTAAATACATCAACAACGTCATTGAACGTCATACGGTCTTTTTTGCCATAAATATACACAGTCTTTGGTTTCCACGCTTTATTATTGTTTGCCATCTTAACTTACCTCCCTTCTTTTTTGCTTTTTTAGTCTTTGATATTCTTTCTCTGCTTGGATTGCCCAATTATTCCAAAAATTTCTATTAATAGCCTTTTTCAAAGCTTCTTTATAAACTGTTTCAGGCTTACATGCTTTATTATTGTTATTCACCCTAATTTACCTCTTTTCTTCTTACCGTACGCTCAACACCCATTTTCATCATACAATATCCTTTTACCATTTCAAAAATTCCAAGTGCTACATCGGGGGGAAGAACGTCTACTTTTGCAAGAAAAGAAAGAATAGCTCTAAAAAGTCGCAGGGGTTCAAATTCACCCGAAACGCCTATTTGTTCACCATCCATTATTATCATTGCAAAGCTTTCAATTTCTTTTTTACATTTTTCTAGAGCGTTTAAACTTTCAATAACACAATCTTTTATTTCACTTACCTTAATCTTACTCATCCTTCTTTACCTCCACGTCTCTTTCATATATACCTATACCACAGCCACGTAAGAATGTCAAGAGGTAAAATTAAGGTTAGTGTGGTAATAGAAGATTAGACTTTTTCTCTGTAAAACGTTCTGGCTAATATTTGTGCATCAACAAGCATTTGTGCAAGCATTCGAACGACTTTACGGTGCTCGGGGTAGTTTTCATACCAGTAATCAAGTTTTTGCAAGTGTTTTAGGGCATGATCAATAATATTATCCCATCTCTTCCACGTTTGCATTATTCTTTTTCGTGTGCTCCAGACGGTCATGTTTTTTCTTTTTTTTATATTTAACTAACACCCCAAAAGAGTAATAAGTACATCAATAAGAATCTCATCCCAGGGGTTAGGGGTTTTTTCTGCCTTTTTTCTTATCTCTTTTAAACCCTCACATATTTGATTTCTAATTTCTGGTGTTGCCACACTTAAGACTTCTAATAAAATTTTTAATAGTAACTTTCTCATTTTCATTCCCTCTCTTTTTCTTTATAAAAAGTAAAATGTTCTGTTTTTTCGACTATTTCAAAATCCTTCCACTTTTCTGGTGTTGAGATTGAGTTATCATGAAAATATGTTGCTCCCCATCTTAAACCAATCTCATAATATTTACATGAATACATCACATTATATAACGCTCTTGCAAATTGATAACCTTCACCTATTTTAAGACTAACTCCCCCTACTAAAAGACTTATGATAAGCTCATACAAATATTTATTCTTTCTCCAGCAATGAAACTGAAATGGTGCCAAACATACCTCGCATGGCAATTCTCCCCACTTTTTCGACCTATTTAGAATTACCCACGCTACTTTGATTTGTTCATAATCATCACAAATACTTGCTTCACCAAAGACTGTTAACGTCATGATTATTATGTCAATAAGCCTTACCTTCACTTACTTTACTCCTTTTTCTTTTTCTCTTTCTTTTCTTTCTCTTCCTTTACCTTTTTTACAGCTGTCAATACTTTAGATATTTTCTTAATCGACTCTTTAATAGCTTCTTTCTCTTTCACTTTCTAACACCCCTTCTTTATCAAGTCTTTCGTATAGTAGTTTAAATGCTTCTTGTGCTTTTGTTGTACATGCTAGTTGTTTTTTAATCATCTTTAACTTGATTATTTGTTTGTATTTTCTCTTTTTAAACATTGTGCTTTTTCGACTTCCTTAATTAGATCATTAATTGCGTCAAAAACAAGTTTATCTATATCTTCTCTAATTCCTAACTCTGCTAAATCAATGAGTACATCAAAGAGAGCTGAAATATATCCATGATAATAATTTGCTATTTCTTTTATTTTGTCATCGTAATTTTTATTCATCGTTGTGTTGCCTCCCATAACAAGCATGCATCATTTCTACTATACCCAAGCTTTTTCATTTTGTCAATGAACGTATCGCGGTCTATTACACGTTTACGTGCAAGCTCCTTTAACTCACCCGCACTTAACACTTCCACCCTTGCCTCTTTTTCAAGTCTCCATTCATAAATCAACATTTCTATTTCTGTGGATGGCATGTTTATTTTTGATAATTTTTCAATAGCTTCATTTTCATTTATCAACCCTTTAAGGTATTGTGTTCTAACAGCACGACTTACCCTATCTTTAAATTCTTTTTCTTTATCATACTTTGCTTTAGCAATGATTATGTCTGCAATTTCTTCCCTGTAACCAATCTGTATTAATGCATCTCTTGCATCCTTTTCTGTAAAAATCCCACGCTTAAATAAACCCTCGATTAACCCCCTTGTCAGTTTTCTATCTTCACTTAATGCTTCTTTTATTGTCCACTCGGTCAGCTTTTCAGCGTGCCAGTCGTCATAACCAAGGTCTTTATATGTTTTAAATACGTCCTTTTCATCAATGACCCCTTCCCTGTACATTCTGCGAACATCAACTCTTGTAAACGGTGCGTAAGATAATTTAATTAGCTTGTCACGCCAGAAAGGCATTACATCGTGAGCACGCAATAGTATCCTTAAATCTTCTTCACTAATTATCCCTCTATGAAGCATCTCATAGCCTTGTGTGATGCTTGGTAATTCCCAATGCGCAGCCCAATACCTTAATGCCCATTCCCTTGAAAGCCCGAGCTTTTCTGCGTGTTCAGCAAATTCTTCTGGAAAATCTGAATAAAGACCGAATCTTTCAGCTATTTCTGGTGTAAATACTTCCCTTACAGCCATCCGGATCAGGTCGGTTACAGTGGGAAGGACATAGTAAAGATTTTTTAGGTACTTTATTTGAGTATCTGTGTATCCTAATTGCGCAAGCAGTTTATCATGTTCTTCTTCACTAATTAATTTCCTTAAATATAATTCTCTTGCTGCTTCAAGATGAATTTTTGCAGTTTCTGTGTGTAATATAGTTTGTGCATCTTCTTCTGTATATCCGTACTGTTTCAAAATAGAAATTGCTTTATCGGTACTTAAAACCCCACGCCTCCATGCCTCACATACTGTCTCTTTAGTTAGCAAAGGTCTATTTGCTTGAATGATTAAAGAAGTGTCGCTTTCACTGAATCCATGCTGTTTCATGTATGAATTTAAGACTTCTTGGTTGATTATTTCTCTAAAATACACACTAAGTAAGTCAGTGACTGGTGGGATTTCGGAGGGTACTTGAGTATTTGCAAAACGCTGTCCACGCTTTATGTCATTTGAAATTACACCTATTGCAAGCCCTATCCATGTACCAAGAGAAGTAACAAAATTAAGTAGAGCGTTTAACAAAGAAGCCAAATTTTTATGTGCTTCAATCCACTTTTTAGCCTCCGCTTCCGCCATCTCCATAAGGTACTGGTCGGTAAGATTTTCATACCACGGGTCAGTACGATACTTTGCAAAAAAGAAATCCCTTATGCGTTTAAATTGCTCATCATATGCTTTATTGAAAGCTTCTTGTGCTTTGTAAATCTGTTTTTCTATGTCTTTCTGTAAACTTTCACTAATTGCCCTTCCTAAAAAGAAGTATGCACTTTCTTTAATTTCATCAGGCATTTTTAATTACTCCGTTATAATTGGTGGATATAATAAAGGTATCCATGTCCTCGGAGTTAAAGCGTTAAACTCTCTTAATCTAGCTGCCCTAATTAAATGCTCGTATTTTCTAAAATCTCTGTATGTTTCATTTATAATAGCAAGTGCTTGAGCTGCTGGAGTGGTAAGGTAGGCAATCCAATCCCTTATTGTCTTGTCCACTCCTCTAACCCTCACTAATGCTTTACCTAACACTACTTTTGACACATCTTCTAAAAATTCACCTACTCTTTTTAATTCTTTCATGTTTAAATTTATTGCTATTTGTTTCACGTCTTCTGCTACTTGCTTTGTCGTTTCATATAAATCTGTAATAATTCTTTTTACATAACCTATTGCAGCACCCACTCCTTTTGCAAACCCTTTTAATGTACCGTCGTAATACTTCAATATTTCATCACATATCTTTTTTACTTCCCCACCGACAACACCAATCCCTTCAAGTATTGCTTTTAACACATGTCCTTTCTTTAAGTCGCTTACCATTTGTGAAATTACTTTTGCTTTGTGAATTATTGCTTTAACTAAGTCAGCGTAAGGTTTTATGTTTTTTACATACCATTCCCATATCTGTTTACCTTTTGTTCTTATCCAGTTAACAACATAATTTATTGCATCAACAATGGGTTTGAATTTTGGTAATATATTTTTCTTTATCCAGTCATATACTCCACTTATTGCATTTTTCACATGAGTATAAACTCCTTTTATTGCTTCCCCTACCCATCCAGCCAATTCTCTTATTGCTTTAAAAACTCCTTCACCAAACGCTTTCACTGTCTCAAAAATTGCCTTAACCGAATCTCTTAAAGCGTTTGCAACTGCTGTAATTGCTGCCCTCATTCCCGCACTTCCATGCCATACCATGTCTCCGATTTCTTTTGCAAAATCAACGAGTGCACCAGTAAGTTTTTCTGCTACCGTCCCCAACGCACCTAATAGTTTCCCACCGATATTTTCCACACCCCACCTAATTGCGCTTGCGATTGCTGATGCTGCTGTTTTTACTCCTGTCCAAACAATTGACCCAATGCTTTTAATTGCTCCTGCTACAGCCCCTGCAACACTCGACGCAATACTACCTATTGCCGACACAGCACTTGCTACAGCCGAAACCACTGTTGAAGCAACACTTGCCACAACCGATCCAACAGCGCTTATTGCAGCACCAATTGCCCCGGCGACCGCTGGCATTTTTATACTCCAAAAATGTCTTTATTTCTCTTCCAAAAATCCAACAGTCTTTTTTCAAGCAACTCTAAAAATTTTATTCCCCTTCCTCCAAAACATAACATTCTTTGTTTCTTATTTTGCATACAATACCTTATGTAATATAAAGCATGAAACACGTCCCACGCCTTTTCAATTTTCTCTGGTATGATTATGTTATTTTGGTGGTGCATATTCTCTTATTAACCCTTCTCTTAGTCTGGTTATTCTTTCAAACTCTTTTTTTAAATCCTCCACATCTATACCTGCCCTTTCTGCCCTTGCAATCTCCTCCGCAATCCACTCTAAATCATCTTCTAACGCTTTAAGTCTTTTTATATCCTCTTCTTTTAAATAAATCCTTTCCCTAGGCATACCTTACCTCCTATTATTAATCAATCTACACAATTCATCTATTTTTGCTTCAAGCTTGCTTACTCTCTTTTCCAATGTGATTAGCCATTTAAAACTTGCTGTAATAAAGAAAAGTATTATTCCTTCCAAAATAACAAGTATTTCGTTCATTGTCCACTCCTTGGATTGTACTCAATATGTAAATGATTTTTTTCAAGTATTACATTAAAATCTTTACCTAATTTTTTTCTTATTTCATCTACTATTTCACTTGGATACTCTACCTTCCACCGCACGTCATATGCATCATTTGCGTAATGCAAGCTACTTGGTTCGTGGTCACCCTCGTATGTTGAGACAATAACCATTTCTATTCCATGTTTTTTGAAAATACTATATACGAGTGATAATGTACGTCTTATCTTGCGTTTAAGTCTTGATATGTCAACACCTGCTTTTACAAGCATACCATTCTCTCCTTTATCAACCTGTTTATTATTTTGTTTTTTAATTTTTCAAACACATCATCATCTACAACAATATGCAATTTAGCTATATTTTTCTCTTTTACTTGTTCAAACTCATCAATATTGCTCTCTATTTGCCATATAACAGCATCACATTTTTTATAATCTTTATCAATCATACGCTTTATTTCGCTGACATATTTTGAAACACTATGTTTTGTTTTAAGAGAGATAACTCTTGAAGAAGTATATAAGTGATAATGCACATACCCCCACATCGTTGCTTGATTACTTGAATCTCTATTCCACAAATAGAAATAAATTGACTCTGCAAATGGTATTTTATCATTGTACTGAAAAAGGTAATACCTATTATTCGTTTCGTCCCATTCTGTTACAGCCATAACACTTGCTCCTAATTCGTGTATTCCTACTGAATTAATACCATACGCATTTGCATAAGCTATATCTGTTTTAACAATATATGAATTAAATGTATATCCGTCTAGTTCACACATAAAAAACGCATTGCCTGCCGCAACATTCCAGCTTCTGTGTCCTATTCCTACCAAAATACCTGCCCCGTTCGCATTCAAAACTGTGTATTTCGTGTTTGGATCAAGTGTTACCTCACTCGCTGACGCAGCGAAATGTTTGAGTCGTCGGTCACTTACGGGAATTACTGACGAACCATCGCTTGCATAAACTTTAACAGATGCCTTTGAGTAATCAGTCTTGACTGGTATGTCTTCTTCTGGCTCAACAGGTCTTATTCCTACCCATCTAACTTGATTCGGCTCACCCATGTCTTATTTACCTATTTATAATATATTATGATGTAAACTTAGTATTTCAATTGTCCTGTTATTCGTTATTGATGGTGCATTATAATACATATCTAACGAGGTAGACACATAAACAGGTATAGCAAAAACTACTGCATAAAATCCGTTTACTGTGTCGTAACAAAGTAATTTCCAAATATCATCAGTATCCCCGAAAAGCCCATATTTTCTTAGAGTACCTATCTTTCTGCTTGAAACACCTACCCCATCTATGTCAATCCCTATTTCGTCGTTATCAACGTCATCACTTGTACTTATTAAGAAAGATAATTTGTGTACCTTTGCCCTTCCAGCTATACTACCTAACAAGACCCAGCCTGTTTCACTCACTGTAACAACATCACTATATCTATCATAGCCAGCATAAATTTCATGAATTACGCCAGTCCAATCTGGTAAATCAATCATACCCTTTCCCCTAACTCCTCCAAAGTAGCTAGCCGATACATTTCATCAGAAAAAGGATATATTGCCCAAATAGGCATCATGTGTATTCTTACTGTAATTGTATGTTCATATCGTGTACCTTGACTGTGTGCTTTGTAATTTAACTTGTATGGTTGCTGATAAATGAAATAAAAACATTCGTGTGAAACAACATAACCATTACCCTTCACCCAGGACTCGCTGTTCCTTGGAAAAATGGGGTGTTTGCCCCAAAATAGCTGAATTTGTACCATGTCCCTACATCCCAAGGGAAATGCACATTCTATCCTTCTGATCACTGCACGTGTTATCTCAAGCTCTCCTGTTTTAGGAACACTTTTCAATGTATTGGCTGGTACTGTTATGTCATATTCAAACAACATCGTACGTCCAAACCACAGTTACTAAATCAACATTTGAACCAACATCGATAAATATACCATTTCTGCACTGGATAGGCGCATATAATGAAACATATTGCGTCGAATCTGCAGCAGCCTTAACTTTCATAACAGCTTTACCACTTGAATCAATACCTGCCCTTATTGTCACGTCAGCCACACCACCACTTGTTGCAGTTAAAACGACTCCATAAATTAGCGCATCTCTTCTTGTTAGAACAGTGTCAACATTCGTCGAATCTGTATGTAAATCCTTTATTGAAACTTCATCCCTCATTTTTTACTCCTTTTTATGAAAACTTGTTTTTGAAAATACTTCTTTCCATCCCTTCATGTGTTCTTGAAGCCTTATAACCTTTTTTTCTTGCGAAACATGACCAACAATATGCCCTGTATCAACCATGATTTTGAAATTGTAGTTTTTTATGTTTTCGCAAAAACTTAAATCATCACCTGTACTTTTTGCTGTAGGCAAAAATACTTTTGAATCTACCTTTTCTAAAACACATTTTGAAAAAGCTACACAGTCTAAACCACATCCTTCCACTTCATGCTTGAATCCATCTATGTCAACACTTGCAGCACCCCAGTCACCATACATATTTCTTTTGAATATCATTTGACGATAAGGTTTTGTGCGCTCAAAATACAACGCACTCACTATGTCACTGTTGTCAAGTATTAACCTTATTAAACTATCCTTATTTAAAACAATATCCTCACCTATAAAAATTGCTTTCTGTACATCCACATACCTCGCCACTTCCCATAGTTTCATTCGTGCCTTCCAAAGAGGATAACGAACAGATTTAAAGTAAAGAAATTCAAGCTTGTCTATGTATTGATGGGCAGCTTGTATTGCTTCAAAAAGAGAAAAGACACTTTCTGTTTCAAACCCTGCAAAAATGGGAAAAAGCAAAGCTATCCTTAACATTTTTTCCTCCTATGTGTGCCCTCAATTTTTTTAAAAAAATTCATTTTTCTCTATGGTAAGCTTGTTGGTACTTCAATAACAAGTACATAAACAGTTGCATTTGCTGTTGCCTGTGTAAGGTACATGTCTACCCTTTCGTAAGTCTGTGCTTGTAGCCACTCGTCAGGATTGTTTATGTCTCCAAACGGAATTCCAACTATACCGAACGGACACATACCTAGGACAGTGAGTGTGTTTTGTGTTGAACTTGTTTGAAAAGCAGGAGTCGCTGGTGAACTCATATCATAAAGACCTATGCTTACTTTTTCTGCATCAACACTTTCAATCGTTGCAATATGATCATCTGCTCCTGGTCTAATGAATCCATCCCTTATGTCCCATATGTCAGTCTTCACTGTTGCATCATCTGCCCTAAGAATTGTCTTTTGCTGTTCGAACTTACCAAACACTTCTTGATTCATGTCAATCAAGTCTTCAGTGTAGTTATTGATTGGTACAAATTCATCATTGTTACAAGAGACCTTGATTTTACTGATTATCTCATCTGGTCTATATCCAGTGTAAATTGTTTGAACACCAATTAATCGAATTGGATAACTGGTGGGCATCCTCACTGGTTCATCACCACTACTTGCACTTGTAAATCTCCTTATTTCTCTGTACCTCATAAATCCTTTGTATTCACCAGGCACTTCTTCAAAAATTCTACCCATTACTGTTATTTTACCACTCCCCGTTGCAAAGCCTGCTGTTGCAGAAATTGTTAGCCCGACGTTTACCCTCAGTTCGGGGTTTTTAAACGTTCCTACATCCAAGTAATAATTCGGATCATTCGGATAGCGACCAAAAAGAATCATAATTCTCTCTTCTTGCTTTGCTCCACCAACCTCGCTAAGTAATTGGTGTGGAATGCGCTTTAACAACAAGCTGTTTATTGCTAACCACTGCTCCATCGAAAGACTTGCAATTACCTTACCGCCATCCACTACTTCAATAAGAGATACGTCATCGTGGATTTCGTGGTCAGTACAACTTGTGCTTCCATTTGTCGCTTCCATTTCCACAGTGATGTATGAAATAGCACCTTTTCCTTTTAAATCAATTATGACAGTGTCGCTGTCCGCAACACTGTCTTCCCTTTTGAAGTAATAATCTCTAAATTTCATAGCCTAACCCTCCTATTTCTTGAATTTTGACATGTGACGAATCCACTCCGCTGCCCTGTTAATAGAATCCTCTAAAGTAACATCGGGCATTTTTTCAAGTTTTGCTTTACCAGCATCAATATGTGGAAGCAATTTTGAAGCAAATTTGATTACCTTATCCTTTGCTCCATCAATACCCGCAGGAATCCGTGGCACTCCCTTGTTTAAAAACTTATCCTTCCACTCCTCAAGACCTACACCTTCAAGCCCACGCTGTACCTTCCCTTCCTCAACAGCCTTTAACCAGCGCTCCTTCATCTTGTCAATCTTTGCAGCAGCCTTTTTCGTCGGACTTTCTTTTAACCTCTCAACACCCCTTCTAATGTCCTCTAATGCACCTTTAAGACGTCTTGCGTGTTTTTCTTGAAATTCCTCTGGTGTTAACTTTGCCATGACCACTACCTCCCTTTGATTTTTTTCTCCCAATGTGTGCCCACCAAGAAGTACAAATTTTTGTACCATAAGTGACAAAAATTGTCAATGGGTGACAAAAATTGTCACCAGCCATATGGGTACACCTTTTTGTGTCCATTATATACATCCCATTCTTTACACACCCAAGAATTCTACATAGCATCTACACCTCCTCTACATAGCACACCCAAGAAACGTAGCGTCGTGGTGGGTCAAAAAGGGATGGAGCGCTGGGAG
>Ga0209410_1001025_pt1 | contig 13435 bp, 14 predicted proteins | sample Mar14436cmmetaG_FD_184135 | JGI IMG/M metagenome (GOLD analysis project Ga0209410, IMG submission 184135) | Marine hydrothermal vent microbial communities from Guaymas Basin, Gulf of California to study Microbial Dark Matter (Phase II) - Marker... ... | reverse complement strand
TAATATGATAGTCTCTACCGATCATAGTTTCTGCTTTAAACAGAGCATTCACAATAGCTTCTTCAGTTGCCTCTACCGTCGCCCTAAAGATTGGATTCAGAAAAATCTCATTCGTTTCGATCGCCTCTCTTCCTTGTCCCGTGTCCTTTTGAATACTCTCTATAAGCGGGTTAAGTTCTCTCTTTGATGTTGAGAACGCCATAACAAAGTCTCCGCTACCGGAGGATCCATAAGAACCTGTTCTAGCTACTCCTAACATAGCTCTCTTTGCAATCTTCCAAAGTTGCCGTGAAGTTAGCTTTAAATCGGTAGCGACGACGATTATTATGGAGTTTGATCGTTGTTTTCCTCGAGGTTTAACATCCGAAAGCTCCATGCCAACAGGGACACCGTCAATTCTCAAATCTTCACGTCTCCCAAAATTTAGTTGAACCAAAACTCCTAGGCTAAACTCGTTCGTAACTCTCGAGGACGTTCCTATGCCCCCTTTAAATTCAAAACCTGACATGGGCGTTCCACCGCCTACATTTCCTTCTTTGACAGGTCCCATTCCATCTTGACTGTAAGCCTTCCTTAGAGCCTCGAAGACATGTTTTTTCCTTACATGACGGCCTATTGAATCGTTCAAGTAGGATCCATTAGTTTCGCCTACAACTGGATTTATAGACATGGCTTCTACATTCATAACATCATACATATAATCAATTAAGGCGTCTGCGACTATCCATGTGTTTAAAGTATCCGTAAGTAGAATAGGCGTCTCGATAACTCCCATGTGACTTACCTGAAGTAGTCCCACAGCTTTTCCATAAGCGTTATATGCGTAGACTGCTGCTCTAACCTTGTTTTCGTAAACATTGCCTTGGTGAGGAGCAATAGCAGTAACTCCAGCTCTTATAGGCCCTTTTCCTATTACAAGAGGCCCCTCACCTTCAATAATTGTTGAATGACCAACTCCCACTCCTTCAACATCCGTTATGGCATTATACCTTCCTGGTTTCATCATGCCTATCTTTATACCCATATCTCTTGCTCTAATCCTCTTTTCCAACTCTTTCCTACCTCATTTTTGTAAGTTCACTTGAAACCATTATTAAGATTGCTTAGCATAAATGCCGCATTGCATGAATTAACGTTTTTATCTTCAACCGCCTCGAATTCCTCCTCAATTTGAAATTCACTTTGTGGAATGTTTAGTTTTTGTCTACCTCTTCTTTTTATCTGGTTCGTATCCTTCGCTCTGTTGCTTACAGATTTATGAGTATATTGTAGATGGGTGTCTTCATCATGAGTTCTCTAGCAATATTCTTCAGTCTTCGCTATGCAAGACTCTCCGTATCTTCTCTTGAATGTTGGATATGCTGCCTCAACAATCCATCTTTCCCAATAGTCCATGAGCCTAGACATTCATATCTCTCAAGAAAACGAGGCTGAGGAAGAGTTCACTCCACATGATAAGCCACTCACTTAACTACTCCACAAAGCAAAGAGTCAGTATTGCGATGCGTCAGATTTATATCTGCAAATGTCTCACCATGAATCGTGTGATCGCCCTTTGAAGCTTGGATTGCCGAGACTTCCACTTCTGATATTCCTCCTGATTGTCTGCATCTCTCTAATTTTAGGTTTCAGCATAATCTACTTTACCGTTGCAACAAATAGAAGGGGAGACTATCTCAGCTTAAATAATGACGTTTTATCGGTGAATTTTCCAATCAATTGGTTCGCGTTAACCTGGGAGTCCTCAAATAGATCTTTAGGCGGGAAAGTCTTCAATCTAATAATCTTTCCTCCCGATAAATTCTCGGCTATTTCCATCCAAGTATATGATAAAGTGGCTACTGAGAGATTCTTTATTGAGGGAAACCTCAGCGATCCCGCGGCCATAGCCTATCGGGACGCTCAGCGATTCTTCGATTGGATCCTCGAAAAGAATGAGAATGCATCTGTAATCTCGATCGTTAATGGCACTGCATATGCGGGAGCATCAAGGAATATAGCGAGATACTCGAAGATAATCATTAGGAATGGATTTAAGTCTTCAGATGGAAAGTATTACAATATGAGTTGTATAGTGCTCTCCTTTATAAATGAGGATAATCTTGTTCGCATTGCATTTTGGGGGAAGCAGGAAGATTATGAGGATACATTTGAAGTCTTTAAGGGAATATTAAGTGACTTAGTGGTGAAGGGTTATGGAGGGAAGTGAGAGGCAGGAAGCATCAAAGGGCGATGTTCTAAACAGTCTGATCGGAGGGATCATATGCTTCTTTACGATGATGATACTTCCCGGCATAATGGATATGCTTTTCAGGCAGATCTTGATCTTCTTGGGCATTATAGGTGTTATGGCCTTCGACTCATTTAGGATCGCGCATGCAATAATCTTCTTTGGAATTACATATCTGATATGTGGCTTCTTGGGGGGACTTTACACCGGCTATAAAGTTGAGGCGAGATTAAACCTCTTCCTTTTCATCACGGCCTCCATCGGATTCATATCCCTTGTCATACTATTATATTATTTGGGGCATCTAACCCTACCCAACGTATACATCGATGTTATTATCCCGGCTCTCGCGGGAAGCTTTATCGGTGTATATCTTGGGGGCTATACGATCATCTGGCCCTATAGGCATAAGGAGGAAACGTCAACACCCAACATCAATTTAGATTTTGGCGGCGGAAAAACTGAGGAATAAGTTTGCCTGTTACCATCTAGCGATATAGGGAGAAGGAAATATACTATTGCGGAGAACGTGATGAAGGCTTATTTTCGCCTCCGCATCATTATGAAGCCTAGGAGGCAGCTATCACTACGACGGCCACTCCCGCCATTGTTAGGCTCACCGGCATCCAACCTCCACCAGCTATCGGCGATAACTTAGCCTTCGGAGAAGTTATCTCTGCAAGCTGCGGTGGCAGGACGACGATTCCAAAGGCCGTCTACTCCCTGAGGAGGATTCTGCGGGATAAGAGGTCTCTGTATCGATTGAATTGTAACTCCCTTATTCGTTCTTATCCGATGGAGAAGGAATCATTCTTGATCGCTATTGGCACATTATCCATCATTACTTACGTATCTTCATAAGCAAAGACAATATACCTTCACTGTCAAGTTCGTTGCCAGAAAATGTGCTCCTCATTCAGTCTGGCAAAGAAAGTATTCAATCACCTTCCATTTGCCTAAGCCTATATATTAAGTTAGAGGTGGCATAGTGTAAAGAGAATATCAGCTGCCAATTTAGATTTAGAAGTCGCGTAAGCGCTCCATAGATCTTAAATATCCAATCAGCAGTTAATTGTGAAGCCTTTCAGTTCATCTCAAGATCCAGAGTGACGCCAATTTAATTCCATAATAATGCTATTTTGAAGGTAAGATCCTCAATTACGATTCTATCATCTTGAATCTCCTTGTGAAGTAACGTGTCATGGGCTGATGAATTTTATCTTAATTTTTGGATTTTATGGATAATCTTAATTGCTCTGAGGTGAAGGTTTGTATTGATGGGGGACCGTGCTTGAAGGGTGTGATTCTTCATGGAGGCCATGGAACTAGGCTTCGTCCATTAACGCATACCGGTCCAAAGCAGCTGATTCCCGTAGCGAATAAGCCTATCTCGCAGTATGTATTGGAGGATCTGAGGGATTCTGGAATTAAAGATATCGCGATAATTCTTGGGGATATATATCCCGAGAAGGTGAAGGAGTATTATGGAGATGGATCTAAATTCGGAGTGAATATCACTTATATTTATCAGGGTGAGCCCAAGGGGATAGCTCATGCCGTAAGCCTATGCGAGAGCTTCGTAGATGATGAATTTGTCGTCTACCTTGGAGATAACATCCTCAAAGGCGGAATATCTAGGTACGTGAAGGAATTCTCTAAGTCAGATCTGGATGCCATGATCCTGCTGTGTAAGGTTCCCAGACCAGAACTTTTTGGGGTTGCCAAGTTCGATGAGAAGGGCAGGCTTGTGGGGCTTATTGAAAAGCCTAAGAAGCCGCCTAGCCCCTACGCATTGACTGGCATATATTTCTTTAGGCCAGCGATATTCGATGTGATTAGAAGGTTGAAGCCTTCATGGAGGGGGGAACTTGAGATTACAGAGGCAATTCACAATCTGCTCGTTGAAGGCTATAAAGTGGAGCATAGAATGGTGAGTGGATGGTGGAAGGATACTGGAACACCCGAGGATATTCTTGAGGCGAATAGGCTGATCCTCGATGAAATGAAGCCGAGCGTAAACGGCATAATTGAGGATCCATCCTCAATACAGGGTAGGGTCTCCGTAGGCTCTGGAACAATAGTTAAGAGGGGGGCGCTGATTAGGGGTCCCGTAATAATTGGGAAGAATTCTAGAATCGAGAGTGACGTGTATATTGGGCCTTTCACGAGCGTAGGAGATAATGTCGTGGTGAAGAGCGGCGAGATAGAGAATAGCATAATCATGGATGGATGTATAATAAACATTAATGATAGGATAATAGATAGTTTGATTGGACCGAACGCCAAGATCATGCTTGGTGAGGAATCAAAGCCTAGTGGAAGAAGATTCATAATAGGAGAGTCCTCTCGAATAATCTTATAGGTTATGTTGTGATCGATATGATAGCCCTCGTGACGGGCGACACTGGATTCATAGGAAGCAACATGAAGGAATTTCTGATAAGAAGGAACGTTGATGTCATAGGATTTTCGAGGAGGAATGGACATGACATATTCGACATATCTGATCTAAGGAGAGCAGTGAAACAGAGCGATATAGTCTATCACTTCGCCGCTGAGGCTAAGCCCGGAAAGAGCGTTCTAAATCCGAAATATACAGTTGAAGTTAACATTAGGGGTTCTCTCAATGTTCTTGAGGCATGCAGAGAATTCAATGTTCCCCTAATATATCCAAGTAGCTGCGAGATATATGGAGACTCGAAAGTTCCGATAAGAGAGGATTTTCCGTTGAACCCGCCAAATCCATATGCAGCCTCAAAAGCCGCAATAGATAGGCTGTGCTACACATATTATAAGTGTTATGGACTGGACGTTAAGATCGTGCGGCTCTTTAACCCCTATGGCCCACATCAACAACTCAACAAGATAATACCAACATTCTATTTTGAGGCCATAAAAAATAAGCCGATAACGGTCTATGGAGATGGGACGGACACCAGAGATTACGTGTACATCAACGATATAGTATGGGGCTTATGGTTAGCCAGAGACCTTCCAGCAGGGGAGGTCATTAATCTGGCAACTGGAAGGGCGACGACAAATCTTGAGGTTGCAAAGCTAATAAAGAGTCTAACAAACAGCAAGTCAAAGATAATATTTGTTGATTATCCAAAGGCCTTTGGGGGGATAAGGAATCAGGTAGGCTCCTATGAGAAGGCGGAGAGGCTGATCGGATGGAGACCGAAGATAAGCCTAGAAGAGGGCTTAAAGAAGACCTTAAAGTGGCTTAGTGAGATAAGCGGGGAGAATGGATGAGATTGGATGAGAAGGAATTGCGAGATGAAATATTTGAGGCGATAAGGAAGATATTTGATCTCCGCTCAAAAGAGGAGTGGTTTACTCCTGGAGTCGATCTGGTTCGGTATGCAGGTGCGGTTATAGATGAGAATGAAGTAAGGAATATGGTGAATGCAATTCTTGACGGCTGGTTCGGAATCTCAAAGTATGCAAGGAGATTCCAGATTGAATTCTCAAGGTTCCTTGGAGTGAAGAATACCATAATAACCAATTCTGGCTCATCAGCGAATCTCCTGGCTATATCGGCACTATCATCCAAGAGGCTTGGCGATAACAGACTTAAGCCCGGAGATGAAGTTATAACTCCCGCATTGACATTTCCAACAACTCTCAACCCAATAATACAGAATGGCCTAATTCCGGTCTTCTTGGATGTCGACCCGGAAACCTATAATGTTAGGGCTGAGGAAGTCAAGGATGCACTTTCCGATAAAACAAGGGCAATAGTGATACCGCATACTCTTGGAAATCCAAATGAGATGGATGTTCTCTGCGAGCTTTCTGAGGATCACGGCCTCTATCTGATAGAGGACGCATGTGACGCTTTGGGCTCAAAGTATGACGGCAGATATGTAGGCTCATTTGGGGAGTTCGGAACCTTCAGTTTCTATCCGGCTCATCAAATAACGATGGGGGAGGGAGGGGCTCTAGTGACGAATGATGAGAGACTAGCGGAGATAGCGTTATCCCTTAGGGATTGGGGGAGGGCATGCGTAATGTCAATATGCAACCCTATGAGGTGCCCGGATAGAGAATGCCCAAAGGCTGCATATGCTAAGAAAAAGAGAAATCCGTATGGGCTTCCAGATGACTATGATAAGCGATACACGTATGTGGAGATAGGCTATAACTTTAAGCCGACTGAGATACAAGCGGCGATGGGTCTCGCCCAGCTTGAGAAGCTACCGGGATTCATTGAGGCTAGAAGAAGGAACTTTAAGATTCTCTATGATAGATTTTTGGAGTATGATGAATTCTTTATTCTTCCAAGATGGCTGCCTAAGAGCGAGCCGTGCTGGTTTGCATTTCCATTAACGATCAGAGAAGATGCTCCCTTCACCCGAAAAAGCCTCCTTGAATGGCTTACGAAGCATAGAGTTGAGGTAAAGATGATATTTGCGGGAAATATTCTTAGGCATCCCGCATATAGGGGTATTCGTTGCCGAGTAGCCGGAGACTTAAAGAATAGCGACTACATCATGTGGAACTCGTTTTTCCTAGGCGTTTATCCTGGACTCACAGATGAGAAGATAGGTTATATGCTCGACGTTATAGAGGAATTCCTCCGTGAAAACTCCTAGTGAGGGAGGATCATGCGGATACTGGTTACTGGAGGATTAGGATTCATAGGCACGAATTTCATAAGATATATGCTCTCCAGAGACCGAGAAGTTGAGATAACGAATATCGATAAGGTTGGAGTGGGATCGAACTTCGAAAATCTCGAGGATCTTAATGGTCAAGCTAACTACAGATTCATTAGAGGAGACATCTCAGATTTGAAGCTCATGGCTGAGGTCATTAAGGATGTAGATGCCATAGTTAACTTTGCGGCTGAGACTCATGTCGATAGGAGCATAAGGGAGCCGAGGCCATTCATTCAAAGCAATATTTTAGGCGTATTCACGATTCTTGAGGCTATGCGCAAATATAATCGTGATGCTTGCCTAGTGCATGTCTCAACCGATGAGGTTTACGGCGAGATTCGGAGAGGCTCATTCAAGGAGTCAGATAGACTGAATCCATCTAATCCGTACTCTGCATCGAAAGCATCAGCTGATATGCTCTGTCTGGCATATCATAGAACGTACAATTTGAATGTGAAGATAACCAGATGCACAAACAATTTTGGTCCCTACCAGTTCCCCGAGAAGCTTATACCAAAGACTATAATTAGGGCTATTAGAAACCTTAAGGTTCCAATTTACGGAACTGGAAAGAACGTTAGAGACTGGATTTACGTGTTTGATCACTGCGAGGCGATACGCTTGGTTCTTGAGAATGGAAGATCCGGAGAAATCTACAATATTTCATCCGGGAATGAACTGGAGAATATAGAGGTTGTCAGGATGATCCTGAGGCATCTCGGTAAAGATGATGACATAATATTCTTCGTAGAGGATAGGCCTGGTCATGACCTGAGGTATAGCCTAGACTCATCCAAGATACGATCTGAGCTTGGCTGGAGGCCCCTGCATGATTTTTCCTCTGCATTAAAAGAGACTGTTGAATGGTATTTGAGGAATGAGTCTTGGTGGAGACCTCTGGCAACGAAGGAGATTCTGCATCCAACACCCTGGAAACTTAACCTGCAATAGACATGCATTATCCTGATAGGAGGCGATTGAAAAAGAAAAACCTATATTTAGGAGCATCTGGATATTTTTCCAGCAACTCATAGTGTCACGCTTACACTTGAAATCGATAGGCCGCTAATGGAATATGCGATTAGGTGAAGAACTTGAGTGAAGAAGAACGCTTAGAAAGACTTGAGGAGTGGACTCCACGCACGAGGCTAGGACGCCTCGTTCAGCAGGGGAAGATCTCATCGATAGAGGAGATCTTCGCTGAAGGATTGAAGATAAGGGAGCCTGAAATAGTCGATATGCTCCTTCCGGATATTCAGGAGGAGGTCATCCATATAAGCATTGTTCAGAAGCAGACTGATGCAGGTGAGAAGACCAGATTTAAAGCGATAGTAGCGATCGGCAATGGTAATGGATATGTGGGCTTAGGCTCCGGTAAGGCTGATCAAGTCCGCACAGCAATAGAGAAGGCCGCAAAGGATGCGAGGCTAAATATAACATTGGTTAGAAGAGGATGCGGAAGCTGGGAGTGTGGATGCGGACAGCCGCATTCTCTGCCATTTGAGATCTCCGGTAAATCCGGATCCGTCGTGATTAAGATCATTCCTGGACCTAGAGGCTTAGGTTTAGTTGCAAGTGAGGTTGCGAAGGTCATATTGAGGCTTGCTGGGATAAAGGACTGCTGGACGAGAAGTTATGGTCAGACTAGGACTGTTCCATCCTTCGCTTATGCCCTATATAATGCGCTTAAGAGAACCTATGAGATTGTGACTCCCATGGATTGGGTGTGATGGTTAAGATGGAGAAAGGCAAGAAATGCTTGGCTGTCGTTAGGATTCGAGGCACCGTTAATGTAAGGAAGGAGGTAGAGGATACATTAAGGATGCTCAATCTTCAACGTAACTGTCACGCGACGCTTATAGATGACAGACCTTCATATCTTGGAATGTTAAGGAAAGTCCAGAATTATGTAACTTGGGGCGAAGCCTCAAAGGAGACTATAAGTCTCCTCTTAAGGAAGAGGGGCAGAACCATAGGAGATAAAAGGATCACGGATGAGTATGCAAAGAAGATCGGATATGAATCAATCGATGAAATTGCAGATGCACTATTCAATTTGAAGGTTAAGCTAAAGGATCTTCCGGGCGTCAAACCCGTATTTCGTCTACACCCGCCCAGAAAGGGATTTAAGGGATCGATAAAGAAGAGCTATAGCGTTGGAGGGGAGACGGGCTATCGCGGAGAAGCAATAAATGATCTCATTCGAAGAATGGCTTGAGATAAGATTTGCTGGGGGGAGTGGATTGCCTCATAAGCTCAGAAAGATCAGGAAGTTACGTGGATCAAGAACATGCGGGTATGGAAGGGTCGGTCAGCATAGGGGGAGTGGAAGTAAGGGCAGAAGGAAGGCTGGCAGACATAAGCATGGATGGAGCTACGTGTTGAGATATGAGCCGGATTACTTTAAGAAAAAGAAAATGAAGCCTCTTCAGGATAAGTCGGAGATTAAGACGATCAATCTAGACGAGCTTGAGGAGCTAGCATATCAGATGACTCGAGGCGGTAAGGAGAAAGTCGTATTAGACTTGGATAGTATGGGCATTGATAAGCTCCTAGGATCCGGCAGGATAACGATTCCAGTCTCGGTCAAGGTATCTGCTTGGTCAGAGGCTGCCCAGAGGAAGATAGAGGCTGCAGGCGGAGAGATTTTAAGTGAAAACCTAAAAGAATAGAAGTGTGACAAAATGATTGCATGTTGAGGGAGGCTCTTGGCTGGGAGATTCCTTAGAGCATTCGAGCCGCTCATAAAGATTATGCCTGAGGTTAGAAGCCCAAGAAGGAAGGTTAATTTTAATGAGAGAGTCTTCTGGACTGCTCTCGGCCTGATAATATACTTCGTCATGAGTGAAGTTCCACTTTATGGGGTAGGACGTATTGGAGGGGACAGCCTAGTATATTACAGGGTGATCTTCGCGTCTAGACGGGGAACCCTAATGGAGCTCGGAATAGGCCCAATAGTAACTGCCGGACTGATATTACAGATGCTCGCAGGCTCAAAGCTGATCGAAGTAGACTTCTCGAATCCTGATGACCGAGCTCTATTCACAGGTGCGAGTAAGGTGCTCTCAGTGATCATGACGGCCTTTGAAGCCTCAGCTTATATAGTAAGCGGCATATTCGGCAGATTAGGCTTTACACAATCAATTATAATCTTTACTCAGCTGCTCATAGCCGGATTAATAATCATCCTTTTGGATGAGATGATACAAAAGGGCTGGGGAATAGGAAGCGGAATAAGCCTCTTCATCCTAGGCGGCGTTGCACAAAGGATAATGATAAACTGCTTTTCAGTCATGCCTGTTGGAGGGGGAACCGAGCCAGTGAGGGCATACGGGATCGTGCCAGCACTTATACAGGCCGCGATTTCAGGCGGAGACTTTAGTCACCTCATCCTAAGTAAGGTTGGATATCCAAGTATTATAGGATTAATCACGACTATAGGAGTCTTCCTATTCGTCTTGTATGCTCAGGGAGTTAGGGTTGAACTTCCAATAGCTCATGCACGCTTCCGGGGCTTCAGAGGCAGATATCCAATAAGTCTGCTCTACGTCTCAAACCTGCCTGTCATATTCGCCTCAGCCCTATTCGGCAACATATACATGTGGTCACAGTTCTTATGGAGCAGATATGGAGAGAGCTCATGGGCTCCATACATAAGCTTCTTAGGAAACTTCACTTACGAGAATGGAAGGCTGATCCCCGTAGGCGGATTAGCATACTACGTTATTTCGCCCACACGTGGCTTCATAGATGTAATTGGTAATCCGGTGCGATACTTGATCTACGCAGCCATCTTCATAGTGTTCTGTGTGATCTTCTCCGCTATATGGCTGGAGGTTGGAGGTTTAGATCCGAAATCAATCGCTAAGCAACTTGTTGATTCTGGAATGCAGATCCCCGGATTTAGAAGATCTGAGAGGCCAATAGAGGTTATTCTGAAGCGTTATATCCCAGCAGTTACAATTCTCGGCGGATTAATAGTTGGATTACTGGCTGTAGTCGCTGATTTCTTCGGCGCCTACGGAACTGGAACGGGCATTCTACTCTCAGTCAGCATAGTCTATCAATACTATCAGCAGATAATGAGGGAGAGGCTAGAGGAGTTGTATCCTGGACTTAGAAGGTTCCTAGGAGGATGAGAGGCATGGTCGACAATGTATTCATGTATGCGGTGGCCGTCTTCTTGACATCCCTTGCGATCTCCTTCGTTTCAATGGGAATTCAGCAGAGGGTAATAAGTCGGGAGCAGATAATTGAGTGGCAAAAGGAGATTAATGCATGGAATGAGGAGAAGAAGATTGCAACGAAGCTCGGCGATAAGAAGCTCCTAGCAAAGCTGAAACGCAGAGAAAAGAGAATCTTACAGATACAATCGAGGATGTTCAAGAAGCAGATGACCGTTTTCTTCCTCAACCTAATAATATTCATAGGGGTATGGCAGGTCTTAATCTTCTATCTCGGCAATAAGACTGTGGCTTATCTCCCCTTCTCGATACCATTCATCACCGGATCGCCTCCATACCCCCTAAACCTATTCTACTGGTATGTGATATGCTCCATGACCTCAACGACTATTGTATCACGAATTCTAGGCGTCCCAATGGGGTTCGGCGTTCAAACACGAACAAAATAACCAGGGGGAGATGAGGCGTGAATCCCAAAGTTGATAATGAAAGGAAGATTGTGATCTGCATTTGCGGGATGGCGGGATCGGGGAAGAGCACAGTGGCTAAAAGGCTCGCTCAGCATTATGGATTAAAGTATTTTTCTGGAGGGGATGCCTTAAAGGCCGTTGCTGCTGAGATGGGCTATAATGTAAGTGGGGAGGGATGGTGGGAGACCGAGGAGGGCATTAGATTCCTCAAGGAGAGAGAGAAGAATCCTGAAATAGACAGGAGAGTTGATCAGAAGCAGCTTGAATGGGCCAGTATGGGCGGAGCCATATTCGATAGTTGGGCCATGCCATGGCTCCTTGAGGGCGGGTTTAAAGTGTGGCTTGAAGCCTCCGAGGATGTGAGGGCAAGGCGTATAGCTGAAAGAGACAATCTACCATTCGAGGATGCCCTAAGATTTCTCAGGGAGAAAGAGGCTAGAACAAAAATGATCTATAAGAGGCTTTACGGGTTTACGCTTGGAGAGGACTTCACGCCATTCCACATGATAATAGATGTGAACTTCCTCAGTAAAGATGAGGTCTTTGAGGCTCTACGCCTAGCAATAGACCATCTAGTCCTAAAAAGGAGAGATTGACCTCTCGGATGACCTAGCATTGACGCTTAAGCCATAGCCTTTTTATGGATGATCAAACTGCCTAATTAGAGAATTGAGATTCTCAGGCCTATCGGTGATGACTTATGGGAAAGGCTACATACAAGGTTAAGGGGGGAAAGATGATAAAGGTCAACTTGACATTAAATGAAGGAAGAATAGAAGGGATTAAGATAATGGGGGACTTCTTCCTTCATCCGGAGGAGACGATCGAGGATATAGAGCGAACATTAAGGGGATGTATATTAAACGAAGAGAGAATAGGCAGTCTCATAAGGGATGCTCTATCACGTAAAGGAGCTGTTCTTCTGGGAGCATCACCAGAGGACCTCGCAAGATGCATAGTGATGGCTGGTGAGAAGGATGGCTGAGGAATGGAGACTATTAGATACTGGCTTGAACGATGCATTCTATAATATGGCCTTGGATGAAGCAATAGCCACTGCCAGATCAAGGAGACTCGTTCCGAACACGATAAGACTTTACAGATGGATGCCCTCGGCAGTCTCGATAGGATACTTCCAGAGCATGGAGGAGGAAGTCGATATTGAGGCATGCGATGAGATGGGCATAGACTATGTGAGGAGGAGAACGGGTGGAGGAGCAGTCTATCACGATACAAATGGAGAACTGACATATAGCATAGTCGTCGATGAAGATCACAGGCTCGTCTCAGAAGACTTTCTGGAAACCTACAGGAAACTATGTTCAGGCTTAGTTTTAGGGTTACGTAAGCTTGGAATTCCAGCAGAATTCAAGCCCATAAATGATATAGTTGTCCATGGAAAGAAGATTTCGGGTAATGCTCAGACGCGTAGGATGCATGTAATCCTTCAGCATGGAACTATCCTTAGAAGGGTTGATCCGGAGTTGATGTTTAGGGTCTTGAAGGTGCCAAGTGAGAAGATAAGAGATAAGATGATAAGGACGGTTAAGGAGAGGGTGACGTCAATTAGAGATGTGCTTGGGAGGGACGTTAGCTTCGAGGAGTTGAAGGAGGCCATTATAAGGGGATTTGAGGAATCTTTCAAGATTAAGCTTATACGCGGAGACATAACAGAGTTTGAGGAAGAATTGGCTCAAAGATTGAAAGATGAGATATACTCGAGTAAAGAGTGGAATTTCAAGAGATAAAGCAGGAAATTAACGGAAATGGCGAATGGACTTAATCTTTCCAGTCTGTCACCGAGATCTCAAAGAATTTGGATACACAAAAAATAAAGCAGAGCATATCTGATCAAAAATAATGAACTCGAAATACCCGAAAACGAAT
>Ga0209410_1001023_pt1 | contig 13444 bp, 16 predicted proteins | sample Mar14436cmmetaG_FD_184135 | JGI IMG/M metagenome (GOLD analysis project Ga0209410, IMG submission 184135) | Marine hydrothermal vent microbial communities from Guaymas Basin, Gulf of California to study Microbial Dark Matter (Phase II) - Marker... ... | reverse complement strand
CATCCCACAGAATATGCCCAGGCAATTAAGGCCGCTGCTCAAGACCTTAACTGTACCTTGATTTTTGAACCAGGAAGGGTTATTGTGGGCAATGCTGGAATATTGCTGACCAAAGTTCTTTATTCAAAACAAGGTAAGGGGAAAACTTTTATCATTGTGGATGCTGCTATGAACGACTTGATTAGACCATCTCTTTACCATGCTCACCATGAGATTAAACCCGTAGAAAAAATGGAAAGACCACTAGTAGTTGCAGATGTGGTGGGACCTATTTGTGAAACAGGAGATTTTTTCGCCCAAGGGAGAAAGATGCCTTTAGTCCAAAGTGGAGAGTTATTGGCTATAATGAGTGCTGGCGCCTATGGTTTTGTGATGAGTTCTAACTATAATTCTCGCCCCAGAGTAGCTGAGGTGCTAGTCAATGGAGATAGATATCAAGTAATTCGCAAGCGGGAGTGTTATGAGGATTTAATCAGACTGGAAAAAATCCCAGAGTGGATGGCATGAAAAACATCACATTTTATAAGATGACTGGTAGTGGTAATGACTTTATTCTCATAGATGACATGAAAAAAGTGCTGGATAAAAAACAATTCCCTTTTTTTGCCCATAAACTCTGTCGGCGAACATGGTCGGTTGGGGCGGATGGGTTGATTATCTTACGTCCATCGGATAAAAAAGCAGATTTTAAATGGTATTTCTATAATGCGGACGGGAGTGAGGCAGAAATGTGTGGAAATGGAGGCAGATGTGCAGCACGGTTAGCTCACCTTCTTGGTATTACAGGACAAAAACTTTCTTTTGAAACCAAAGCAGGCATTATTCAGGCTGAGGTAGAACAAAATTTGGTAAAACTGCAATTACCACCTCCAACTGATTTAGACATGAATATCAAATTGACCATAGAAAATTCAAGTTATACAGTCCATTTCATCAATACTGGTGTGCCTCATACTATTTTTTTAGTCAAAGATTTAGAAAAAGCACCTGTTTTATCTTTAGGCAGAAAGATTCGTTTTCATAGTTATTTTCAGCCTGCAGGGACCAATGTTGATTTTGTTAAAGTGCTTTCTGAAAATGGATTAGAAATTCGGACCTATGAAAGAGGAGTAGAGGGTGAGACATTGGCTTGTGGGACAGGAGCAGTAGCTAGTGCTATTGTGGCTTATAAATTAGGATTGGTTGCATCTCCTGTGAAAATAAAAGTGAGAAGTGGTGAAATACTAGAGGTCTTTTTTTCTCCGGATCTTAAAGAGGCATTCTTAAAAGGAGAAGTGCGTTTGGTATGTAAAGGTAAAATTTGTGAAGAAGCCCTGAAATAAGAAATAATCTAAGGAGGCAAGTATGTTTAAAGGAGCGTTTAGTGCTTTAGTTACACCCTTTAAAAATGGAGAATTTGATGAAGAGAGTTATCGAAATTTGATTGAATGGCAAATAGAACAGGGAATTAATGGTTTGGTGCCAGTAGGCACTACTGGTGAATCAGCCACTTTATCTCATGAAGAACACCGGCAAGTGGTTAAAACTTGTGTGGAAGCAGTTAAAAAAAGGGTGCCAGTTATTGCTGGAGCAGGCTCAAACTGCACCAAAGAATCACTAGAATTGGTAGAATTTGCTAAAGAAGTGGGAGCAGATGCTGCTCTTTTAGTTACTCCCTATTACAACAAACCTACCCAAGAAGGTCTTTATCAACACTATAAAACTATTGCTGAAAAAACAGGGTTCCCTTTAGTGCCTTATAATGTGCCTGGACGCACCAGTGTCAACCTCTTACCTAAAACAGTGGCCAGATTGGCAGAGATAAAAAACATTGTGGCCATAAAAGAAGCTTCTGGTTCTCTTAAGCAAATTAGTGAAATCATCTCTCTCTGTGGTGATAAAATTACTGTGCTTTCTGGCGATGACTTTACCTGTTTACCTACATTATCTATTGGAGGGCAGGGGGTGATTTCTGTGGCCAGTAATATTACACCTAAAGAGATGGCCTCTTTGTGTGGTTCTTTCTTTGAAGGCAATCTGAAAAAGGCTCAAGAATTACATTTCAAACTCTTTCCCCTTTTTCAAGCTTTGTTCTTAGAAACTAACCCCATTCCAGTAAAAACCGCCTTAGGCTTAATGGGAATGATTAAACCAGAAATAAGATTACCCTTATGTGAAATGTCTGAGGCAAATTTAGCTAAGTTAAAACAAGTTTTAGTTCAGGTAGGAATAATAAAGGAGTAAAGACATGATTAATACTATCGTTGCTGGAGTGTGTGGTCGTATGGGCTCAACCATCGCCAGGTTAGTTCATGCAGATCAGGAATTGAAACTAATAGGAGGATTTGAACGTCCTGACCATCCTAAAATTGGTGCAGATATAGGAGAAACACTGGGAGTGGGTCCATTGGGAATAAAAGTGGCTTCAGGTCTGGAAGAAATTATTGAACTTGCCGATGTGATTGTAGATTTTACTTATCACACTGCTTCTTTGGAACACTTAAGAATTGCCAGCAAATATGACAAACCTGTAGTTGTTGGCACTACTGGTTTCACTCCAGAGGAAATGGCAGAGATAAAGTCCATGGCAGATAAAATAAAATGTGTTTTGAGCCCCAATATGAGTGTAGGAGTGAATTTATTGTTTAAAATAGTGCCCCAAATTGCCAGGGTGTTAGGAGAAGGCTATGATATAGAAATTGTGGAGATGCATCACCGCATGAAAAAAGATGCACCCAGTGGCACGGCCATGAAGTTAGCCAGCCTGATTGCCGAAACAATGAACAGGGATCTAGAAAAGGTGGGTATTTATGGTCGTAAAGGAATAGTAGGAGAAAGAAAACCACAAGAAATAGGGGTGCTTGCCTTGCGAGGTGGTGATGTAGTAGGAGAACATACCATTTATTTCGCCGGTTTAGGTGAGAGAATTGAAATTACCCATCGTGCCTCTTCGCGTGAAACTTTTGCTAGAGGGGCATTACGGGCAGTTAAATGGATTGTAACCCAGGAACAAAATGGTATTTATGATGTGTTAAATGTGTTGGGATTAAAATAAACAGGAGGCACAGCAAAAATCTATTAATGAGGAAATGATAATGCATTTTTCTTATGCCCAACGTCTTCAACAATTACCTCCCTATCTTTTTGCAGAAATAGATAGGTTAAAAGCAGAAGCTATAGCTAAAGGTGTGGATGTCATTGACTTAGGGGTAGGCGACCCCGATATACCCACTCCTTCCCATATTGTAGAAATTTTGAAAAAAGCAGCAGAGAAACCAGAAAACCACCGTTATCCTAGTTATGCAGGTATGCTGAGATTTAGAAAGGCGGTAGCTGATTGGTATGAGAGGAGATTTAATGTTAAATTAGACCCTGAAAAGGAAATATTAGCCCTCATCGGGTCAAAGGAAGGAATTGCTCACTTACCTTTAGCCTTTATTAACCCTGGAGATATAGCCTTAGTGCCCTCACCTGCTTATCCGGTATATCATATTGGAGTGCTTTTTGCTGGTGGTAAATCTTATTTTATGCCCCTTATTGAAAAAAATGATTTTTTACCAGATTTAGAGAAAATTCCTCGTGATATTGCCTCTCAGGCAAAAATTATGTTTCTAAATTATCCTAACAATCCTACCGCAGCCGTAGCCGAAGAGGAATTTTTTAAAAGAGTCATTTTTTTCGCTAAAAAATATGAAATTATGGTCTGTCATGATGCTGCCTATACAGAGTTATATTATGATGGTCATAAACCATTAAGTTTTTTATCCCTCAAAGAAGCAAAAGAATGTGGCATAGAAATTCACTCTCTTTCTAAAACCTTTAATATGACCGGCTGGCGAATAGGTTTTGCTGTAGGTCATCCAAAACTCATTGCTGGTCTGGGAAAAGTAAAAAGTAATATAGACTCAGGTGTGTTTCAAGCCATCCAAGAGGCAGGTATAGCTGCCCTCAATAGTAAAGAAAAAATAGTAGAGAAAAATCGGCAGATTTTTAAAAAAAGACGAGATATAATGGCTAATGGTTTAAAGGAACTTGGGTTTGAATTAACCATACCCAAGGCTACTTTTTATCTATGGGTAAAAGTGCCTAAAAATTATACTTCTATGGAATTCTGCCAATTTTTGTTAAAAAAAATAGGCATAGTGGTTACTCCAGGTATTGGGTTTGGTGAGCCAGGTGAAGGTTTTTTCCGAATGTCTTTGACTATATCTGAAGAAAAAATTTATGAAGCATTAGCCAGATTGGAAAAATGCATAAAGTATTTGTAGGTATAGGGTCAAACTTAGGAGATAAAAAGAGCTATTGCAAACGGGCTCTTGCTTTTCTTAATATCTTACCTCAGACAAAAATAAAGCGGTGTTCTTCTTTTTATTTAACAGAACCAGTAAAGGAAAAAAACCAGCCCTGGTTTCTCAATTTAGTTGTATTACTTCAAACAGATTTGGGATATCAACAGCTTTTTTTTTGGTTGAAACATATTGAAAATATTCTAGGCCGCTTTCCCACTTGGGAAAAAGGCCCACGAATTATTGATTTAGACCTTTTATTATATGATGATTTAATTATTAACTCCCCTAATTTAATTATTCCTCATCCTCAATTTCATAAAAGAGGATTTGTCCTGGCTCCATTGGCTGAAATTGCCCAAGAAGAAATACACCCTTTATTAAAACAAAGTTTCAAGCAACTTTGGGCAAACCATAAATTTAAAGAATGGGTGATTAGATTGAAATGAGGCTAATTTTTTATACTTTAGTGATTTTTGCCATATACTGGCTGATAAGAAGTCTTTTAAAGCCCAAGCCAAAGAAGAAAATTAATTCCCAATTGCCTCCACAAATTGAAGATGAATTAGTAAAGGACCCTATGTGTGGGATTTATATTCCCAAACAAAAGGCCATTACAGCAAAAATTGGAGGAAAAGTTTATTATTTCTGTTCCCAAAGGTGTAAGGAAGAATACACCAAACAACAGGAGGTGAAAAAATGAAGTTTTTTGTAGATACTGCTAATGTGGATGAAATTAAACAGGCAAAGGAAATGGGCATGGCAGATGGAGTAACTACTAATCCTACGCTAGTAGCCCGCGAAAAAAGACCCTTTCGTCCCTTAATTGAGGAAATCTGTCATATAGTAGAAGGTCCTGTTAGTGCAGAAGTAATAAGCCAAGAGGCTCAAGGAATGGTAAAGGAGGCAGAAGATTTAGTAAAAATTGCCCCAAATATAGCCATAAAAATTCCCATGACCGTAGAAGGTCTCAAGGCCACAAAAATCCTTTCTGAAAAAGGTATCCGTGTAAACATGACTCTTGTTTTTTCCCCTTTACAGGCCTTACTGGCTGCCAAAGCAGGAGCCAGTTTTGTCAGTCCGTTTGTAGGTCGTTTAGATGACATCGCCCATGATGGTATGAAGCTAGTGGAACAGATTGTAACTATTTATGAAAATTATGATTTTCCCACAGAAATTATTGTAGCCAGTGTGAGACATCCCCTCCATGTGCTTCAAGCAGCCTTATTAGGAGCAGATATTGCCACTATTCCTTTTAAGGTGATAAAACAATTGGCAAAGCATCCTCTAACAGACATTGGACTTAAGAGGTTTTTAGATGATTGGCAAAAAGTGGCTGATAAGCTTTTATAGCCTGCTTTTTTTCTGTGTATTTACTGCATCCTTAGGTTGGTGTGGAATTTATGTATATAAAGACAAAAATGGAGTTTTGCATTTTACCGATACCCCTCGCCATCATGGGTATCGGTCATTCTTTAAAACCCCTAAAAGTTTTTATTGGAGATACAAGATATCTGATAAGTTAATAAACAAAATTGCTCAAAAATATGAATTGGCTCCTGCCTTGCTTAAGGCCATTATTAAGGTAGAATCAGATTTTGACCATGCAGCCATTTCCAAAGCAGGGGCAATGGGTCTCATGCAACTTATGCCTGAAACAGCAAGAGAAATGGGAGTAAAAAACCCTTTCTCGCCTGAAGAAAATATTGAAGGAGGAGCGCGGTATTTAAGACAACTTCTAAATCAATTTCAAGGCAACCTCTCCCATGCCCTTGCGGCTTACTTTGTGGGTCCTACTGCATTCTCACAAACAGGTTATACACCCGAAATAAAGACTTATGTAGACCGGGTATTACGTTATTATCAATATTATCTTCCATAAATTATGACTAAAATCAGCACATTGGCCAATCACCTGACATTATTGCGTTTGGCAGCCATTCCTGTTTTACTTATTTTGCTTTCTTTTCCCCAAAAATTGCCATCTTTTTTGGCTGCTCTTATTTTTCTGTTAGCTTCTTTAACTGATTTTTTGGATGGTTTTTTTGCGCGGAGAAAAAAACAGGTTACCACTTTAGGAAAACTTTTAGACCCCCTAGCAGATAAACTCTTAATTACCGCAGCTTTAATCATGCTTATCCCCCTCAAAAGAGTCCCTGCCTGGATGGCATTTTTGATCATTGCCCGGGAAATCGCTGTTACAGGTTTAAGAAACATCCTCTCAGGAAGGGGAATTGTCCTTAGTGCAAGTCCATGGGGTAAGGGGAAATTAACCTTTCAAGTAATCTCCATTTTTTGTCTAATCCTCCATTATCCTTACTGGGGAATCAACTTTCATTTATTAGGAATAGTTATTTTGTGGATTGCCCTTTTTCTTACCCTTTGGTCAGGACTTAATTATTTTATAAAATATGTTAACTATCTTTCAGAGTAGAAATAATATTGATGGAACTGGAATTTGAAAAAACTCGCAGACAGCATATAATTGACCTATTGCAGCTTAAAAGCTGGTCTGTTTATGAATTGGCTAAAGAACTTGATGTAGAAGTTAACACAGTAGTAAATGACTTAGAACATATTAAAAGGTCTATTTCTTTTCCTTACAAAATGAACATATTTCCGCCAGAATGCACTAACTGTGGCTTTAAATTCAAAGATAGGTCTAAATTTACCAAGCCATCACGTTGTCCTAGATGCAAAGGGGAACGAATAATCCCTCTTATGGTAAAGATTGACTTTGTTAAAAGCACAAAGAGGCAATAAAATTCAATATGGCTCAACAACATAAATCTAAGCTTATTTTTGTAGTCCATGAACACCATGCTACTCATTTACATTATGACTTTCGTCTGGAAATACAAGGTGTCTTGAAATCTTGGGTAATTCCCAAGGGTCCTTCAATGAATCCTTCAGACAAAAGATTAGCCATTATGGTAGAAGACCATTTACTAGAATATGGAGAATTTGAGGGAATTATCCCTGAAGGTCACTATGGGGCTGGGGTAGTAATAATCTGGGATAAGGGTTATTACTTCTCCCTTGGGAATAAAACGCCAGAAGAGCAACTCAGGAATGGTAAGATTGAATTTATCTTACATGGGAAAAAATTAAAAGGCGGTTTTTCCTTATTCCAGCTCAAAAAAGGGGGAAAGCAATGGCTACTTATTAAAAAACAAGATAAATATGTAGATAAAAAATGGAAAATAAAGCTTGCCTTAACTCCTCAAAAAAAGAGAAAACTTAAGGTAAAAATACCTCCTTGTATTAAGTAAACGAGAGGATCTTTGGCTGATTTTTCCCTTGCCAAAAAAGATTTTTTGTGATAGGAGATTGACAAATAATTTACATAAATTTATATTGAAGTTCTAATCAAAAAGGAGGTTTTACTATGACCAAGGCTGAATTAATATCAAGACTGGCAAACAAGACAGGGGCAAAAAAAGTTGACGTAGAAAAAATTCTTACAGCCTTTTTAGAAGAAGCCAAAGAAATTCTTAAAACAGAGAAGAAACTTACTCTTACCTCTTTTGGTACCTTTCGAGTAGTAGAAAGAGCAGCACGGGCAGGTAGAAATCCACAAACTGGCGAACCCATCAAAATTCCTGCCACTAAGGTAGTACGTTTCAAACCAGGAAAAGAGCTAAAAACAATGTTTTAAGGAGGATTTTCTCCTCCAAATTATAAGGCGTTTATTAAATAATAAAAACAGAGGCAAAGATAATATCTATCTCCAAATTTAGCGTTAAAAGGAGAAAACGAAATGGTGGATAGTGTTTAATGAAAAGCCTAGTATGCAATTATAAAGAGCACCTAAATCCGTGATTGCTCTAAAAGAAATCCTATAAGTATGGCAAAATAAGGCAATTTTTAAAAAACATATTCAGCTAAAAGGTGGCCATGTTAAAGTTTCCATATTAAGACATTTTATTACTTTACCAAACCTGTTTTCTAGCTTAGCACGCCGTTTTCCGTTTTACTTCGCACCCTTTGGGCTTATGGCTCTGACAGCGCTTCGCAGCGTGCTCCTGAAAATTAAGGTTGGTGAGGAGGAGTTTTGTGAGCCAAATATTCCTTAACTAACTTAATGGCACAATATTTTCCACACATAGTACAAACATCGCTAATTTTTGGTGTACTTGTTTCTCTATAATATCTTGCCTTTTCTGGATCAATAGAAGATTCTATCTGTGTCTTCCAATCAAGTCTTCCTCTTGCTTCTGCCATCTTTTTGTCTTTTTCCCAGGCTTTTTTATCTCCTCTGGCCAGATCCGCAACATGAGCAGCAATCTTGGCTCCAATAACTCCTTCTCTTACATCTTCCACAGTAGGTAAACGCAAGTGCTCAGCTGGGGTAACATAACAAAGAAAATCGGCTCCTGCCCAAGCAGCTATAGCCCCACCAATGGCTGCAGCAATATGGTCATAACCAGAGGCAATATCTGTCACTAATGGTCCCAAGACATAAAAAGGCGCTCCTTTACATAATTTCTTCTCTAAAAGCACATTGGCCTCAACTTGATCCAGTGGAACATGACCGGGTCCTTCTATCATTACCTGCACCCCTGCTTCCCATGCCCTTTGAGCCAGTTCTCCTAAAAGAACTAATTCTTGAATTTGAGCCCTGTCTGTAGCATCAGCTAAAGAGCCTGGCCTCAAACCATCTCCCAAACTTAAAGTAATATCGTATTTCTGGGCAATCTCTAAAAGTCTATCATAGTGGTCATAAAGCGGATTTTCCTTCCCATGATAAAGCATCCAGGTAGTGAGAAATGCTCCACCACGGCTTACAATGTTTGTTAACCTTCCCTGTCTTTTTAGCCTTTCTAAAGATTGCAAGGTTACTCCACAATGCACAGTCATAAAATCAACTCCCTCTTGGGCCTGTCTTTCAATCACAGAAAAAATATGGTCTACAGTCATATGCACAATCCCACCTTTTTTATGAACCATTTCTATAGCAGCCTGATAAATAGGCACTGTTCCAAAGGGTATAGGGGATCTTTTTAATAATGTTTTACGAATTTCCTCTAAATTGCCGCCAGTGCTTAAATCCATAACTGCGTCTGTACCTACTTTGATGGCCACTTCTAATTTTTTAACCTCTTCCTCTAAATTTATATAATCTGAAGAGGTGCCAATGTTAGTATTCACCTTTACAGTCAGACCTTCACCTATACCTACTGCTCTTTTTAAAACCTTATTCTTATTAGCTGGAATAACCACCTTACCTTCAGCAATCTTTTCTGCCAGAGTTTGCACAGACATATTCTCATAATCAGCTACTGCTTTCATCTCAGATGTCATTATGCCTTTTCTGGCCAAAATCAACTGAGTTTCACGCATACTTAAAAACCTCCATGGCTAGCTTAATCACTTTTTGAGCCACCTCTTCTGGATGCTTTCCTAAAACTCTAATTATCGCTTCCTTACCAATATCTCCTTTATCATAAACTAAATCTGGCAAACTGCCAAATTGCCTAATGGCCCTTTCTGTAATCCAAGGCAAACTCAGTCCTTCTACAGACTTTATCTCTGAAGGCTCATCCTTTCTAACTATCTCCTGAATCTTATATCCTAATTTTTCCGCTTTTTTAATAAAATCATCCCTATACTTAATATTCATGGCCGAACGATATTCTCTATCAAATTCCATGGCCTTTAAAACTACACTAGCCATATGCTGAGAAACGCCAAACTCAGGTGGCCCACAGGTAACAATTTTTTCCTTTACAACACTCAGCCTACCAGAAAAACCTGCCACCTGGTCATAAGTCTTGGCATAAGGAAGGGCATAAACCAAATTACTTCTTACCTCTGGCACAAACGGGCTAACATAAGGTGCCTCTTGCAAACGATTTAAAGCCCTTTTTAAAGCACTAATAACTTCATACTTGGCTATTTCTTGTTCTACCCAAGCATAAGGATGAGAAAGCAAATTACCTTTACCTACTGACAATGCACCTTCTATAGCCAAAGTAATGAATTTTTTGGCTTTTCCCACAGCTTCAGGCAAAGATAAACCTTTGGCCAAAAAGGTAGCAATAGCACTACTTAATACACAACCTGTGCCATGCACTGGTTTTAATTGTCTCTTTGTTACCTCCCAGATATAAAAATCACTTCCATCAAATAACACATCTGTGGCTGTCTTAAGCTCTCCACCTTTTACTAAAATCGCTTTTGCTCCAAAGTTTTTTAACTTTTTAGCAGCTTCTTTCATCTCTTCTAAACTTTCAGGTTTTTTCCCCAGAAAAACCTCTATTTCATCCAAATTGGGAGTTATTAATTCAGCTAAAGGAAAAAGCTTTACCAAAGCTTCAGTTGCCTTATTCAAAATAAACCCTTTTTTAGCTCTTATAACCGGATCAATTACAATATGGGGTAAATGGTGCTGAGAAAGCCGCTCTCCTATAAAATTAACCATCTCTGCATTAGGCAACATTCCTATCTTCACTGCATCAATGGAAAAATCTGAAAATAATCTATCCAATTGCTGTTTTACAATCTTTTTTTCTACAACATAACTTGCTTCAACACCTTGAGTATCCTGAACGGTAAGAGCTGTTGCCACAGTGAGTCCCACTTCCCCCAAAACAGTAATGGTCTTCAAATCTGCCTGTAGACCTGCCCCACCTGTAGGGTCAAAACCAGCAATAACTAGAATAATCGCCATATATACTAAAATTAACTTGGCCTCTGTAAGTTGTCAATTGCATAAATTGTAGTTCTTGGTTAAAAATAAAATATGTTTACCTATTACCCTACAATTTTTCGACATCTTTTGAAAGAAATTTTTACTTATTTCATATTTACTTTTATTATTTTTGTATTTCTCTTTCAGATAGGAAAGGTTTTTGAGCTTACTCGTCTTATTGTTATTCATCACATAAGCTTTAGCACTATTGTAAAACTCCTAATCTACACCCTACCCTTTTTCTTATCCTATATCATCCCTGTTTCAGCTCTATTTAGCACTTTACTCACCTTTTGCCGATTTACTCAAGATAAAGAATTTATGGCATTAAAAGCATCTGGAATAAGCTCAAAAGCCTTCTTACCTCTGTTAACTGGCTTTGCCTTCTTTTGTCTAATCCTAACAGCACTTGCCACTACGCTTGGCATTCCATGGGGAAGTGGAGTAGCAAGAAACTTAACTTTTTCTCTAACATCTCAGAAGGCAGAAGTTGCTTTAAAACCAGGAGTCTTCAACTCTCTACCCGGAGTAGTTCTCTATGCAGAAAAGATAGAAAATGGGCACTTGCAAAACATTTTTCTTTATTCTGAAAAAAAGGCTTATCCAGGAGAAACAATTATAGCTCAAAAAGGGAATATTCTGCATCAAAAAAATAAAGTAATCTTTCAATTCCAGAATGGTTGTATCTGCAGAGCTCCCCAAAAAGAAAAAGATTTAGTTACACGGTTTTTGACCTATCAAAATTACAATTTTGTTTTAGAAATTCCTTCCCATTTAGGAAAGAGAAAAAAACATCCTAAAGAATATCCACCCTGGGAATTATGGAAAAAGATTAAAACCTATAAAAAGGAAAAAAAAGACTCTACTAGTCTCATCCTGGCATTTCATAAAAAAATTAGTGTTCCTGTAGGGGCATTTATTTTTGTATTCTTAGGAGCAGTTTTAGGATTAAGAGAAGAAACTAAAAAATCTTTGGGAGGTATCTCATTGGGCCTAATTCTCTTTACTTTGTATCAGGCTCTTTTTATAGCAGGTAAAAATTTAGCTAAGGCCCATGTCATCCCAGCACATTTGAGTTTCTGGCTTCCCAACTTAATATTTGGTGGAATTACTATTTACTTGTGGTGTAGAAAAATAAATGATTAAAATTATAGATAAATATATCACTAAAAACTTTTTAAAAGCTTTTAGTTTCTTAATTATTGCCGGTGTTAGCATCTATTTTATATTTGATTTTTTCGAAAAAATAGATAATTTTATAAACGCATCTGTTCCCCAAAAATTTATCTTTGCCTACTTTCTCTTTTCCCTTCCCAAAGTTATCACTCAAGTATTACCCACTGCTTGCTTACTTGGGGCCCTTATTAGCCTGACATTTCTAAAAAAACACAATGAATTAACTGCTATGCAAGCCTCAGGAATAAGTCCCTATGGTATAAGCGCATCTTATTTCATGATAGGTCTGTTAATCTGTTTAGGATTTTTTTTATTTAACGAAATAATTGTTCCTAAAGCTCAGACTAAAGCAAATAATATATGGCTTGTTCAAGTGAGAAAAAAAACACCCAAAGGAGGGTATTTTCAAGAAAGAATCTGGCTAAAAGGCGAAAAAAATATCTATCAAATAAATGCTATAAACTTAAAGACAAAAACCATGTTTGGCATCACTATTTATTTTTTTACACCACAATTTCAACTTGAACAAAGACTTGATGCCAGACAAGCAATATGGGATGAGAAGAATAAAGTTTGGATATTTTATGATGGAGTAGAACAAAAATTAATTCCTTATCAAGAAACTAAGAGCTTCCAAAAAAAGGTATTTCGTCTTAAAGAAACACTGGAGGATTTTCAATTTTTAGAAGCAGACTACCAACGATTAAACATCTGGCAATTAAAAAAATACATTACTCAAATAAGCTCTCAAGGATATGACCCTACGGTCTATACTGTAGATTTCTGGCAAAGAACAGCTATTCCTCTAACCCCGCTAATTTTGATTGTTTTTGCTATCTCCCTGGTTTTTAAGGGAAAAGAAACAAAAGTGAGTTTTGTTTTTAGCTTAGGTCTCATTATTTCTTTCATTTTCTGGGTAATCCAAGCCCTCTCAATTGCCCTTGGTAAAGGAGGATACCTAAATCCTTTTTTAGCAGCCTGGTTACCAAATATCTTCTTTGGGATTTGGGGAATAATAATGTTGCGTTACTTAAATGAATAAAAACCCGGCAGCTACCTACTTTCCCACGGAGGAATCTCCGCAGTATCATCGGCCTTGGAGGGCTTAACTTCCGAGTTCGGAATGGGATCGGGTGTGGCCCCTCCAGTATTGCCACCGGGAATGGATTTATAAACTTAGAATATGAAAGACACATTTAATTTCTTGTAGCCAAGTCACACGGCCGATTAGTACCGGTCAGCTTCACCCATTGCTGAGCTTCCACCTCCGGCCTATCAACCTCGTAGTCTCCGAGGGGCCTTCAGGGAT
>Ga0209410_1001022_pt1 | contig 13446 bp, 17 predicted proteins | sample Mar14436cmmetaG_FD_184135 | JGI IMG/M metagenome (GOLD analysis project Ga0209410, IMG submission 184135) | Marine hydrothermal vent microbial communities from Guaymas Basin, Gulf of California to study Microbial Dark Matter (Phase II) - Marker... ... | reverse complement strand
TACCTGAGCATTTCTTACACATAGCGTCTGAGCAGTACTCCTTATACTCACAGACCTCTATACCTTTATCACAACAATTTATAATGGAATTTGCAGATATACATGATCTATAACTCTCAAATTTTTCATCACAACCTATTGTTAATGAACAGCCATTATAACCATCACAGGCCCTGTGGCATATATTGTCATATATTGCGGTGCAATCAGAGTCGCAACAGTCTTCGGGACAACTGATGTGGGTTTCATTTTCACTACAATCCCCATCCCCGCATCCTATAACCTTGATTGAGATAATATTCGAATGAGCAATTGGTGCATTAGTAGAAACAACCTCTATTCTCAATCTATACATACCTATCTTCTTTGTCTTGATCCTCCAGAGCTTAGAGCATCGTTCCCCCTTTTTAATGTTGAGGCATTTTTGGGGAATTTTATCTTTAGAATAAAGAGCGGCATAAGGACTAGTCTCAATATCTCCAAAAGACTCGCAACCCAATCCAGAACAATACTGTGGATAAATCTCTACTATACCACAAGAGGATCCATTACATACAGCGGTAGCTTCTATTTCAAATTCTCCATGTTCTTCAAATGAAGCATTCTCTACAGGCTTGTCAATAGTGACATTAATACATGCCCCTGATTCGATAGTCTCTTGAGCATGGGATGCATTAATAAAGACTATCCCCAGTACCATGAAAATTATAATGTCCAAAAATATCTTGACTTTCATATAACCTATCTTTAGTTGTTAGAAAATAAATAGATTTTATTATCCAACTATCCTCAAAATCTCATTGGCATCCTCCAGAATCAGATCGCATTCCAATCTTTCAAATTCCCTCCTTAGTCTTTTCTTTTCTTCATCTTCGGAAACCGCAGAGAGACACCCAATTGAGAAGAAGCCGGCGTTCTTTGAAGCCGCGACATCATCTATGGAGTCTCCAACATAAACGGCATTGGTTTCTTTTTCATCCAAGTTGTATTTCTCACAGATCTTTCTCTTACATTCCAGCAACTGATCGGGTTCTGGCTTTCCAATCTCTACATCTTCACTGGAAACGATAAGATCTAAGGGAATAAACCTATCAAATTCATGTTTTTTTAGAACGAATTCTGCTTCAAACCTTTCCCTTCCAGTGGCAACCCCCATAAAGAATTTTTCCCTTAGTTTTTCTAGGCTTTTCAAATTGATCAATGCCTTCTCGTTTTTAATGAGCCCATCACTCTTTACAAAAATTGGCTCTTCACCATACTTCTCCCTAAAAAGCATTTCTCCCAGATAAAGCTCTTGAAATATTCTCTTTATCAGGTTTTGAAACCAGAATTTTTTTGCTATCTCCAGGTCTTCACCAAAGATCTCTTCTAGAGCCCTTTCGGTTCCTTCCAATCCACCACCCTCATCTTTTATTCTTTCGGTGATATAACCCAGATCCAGTTGCAAATCAAAGCCTTTTGCTGTAGTGCCTAACTTCCTCAATTCATTAATCATGCCCTCAAAATCCTTCACAGAATCGCTCTTTATCTCTCTCTTGTCCAGGTCGTGAATCAACTTTGTAAGAAAACATAGTACTGAAGCATAGGTCAATTTCCAGTCATCATTAAATCTACCCACTAACTTAAATCTCTGTGTATCTCCAATCGTCATTAAATTCCTTTCCAGATTCAATCCAATAAGCTCTGAGAAATAATATTGTACAGCCTGCACAATTGCCCTTCTGTAGGAATCCCCGACATATATCAAGACGCCGTCAATGTCCCATACTATGATACCCGATTTCATAATACTCAGTTTCATTCTGGTTATTACCTCTAACCAATCCTAACTAATAGAATCTTCTGAGAAATTAATGATTTTATACTTTAATAGTAAAAATTTATAATAGTTATTGATTGAATTTGTGATTAAATTGATAGACTTATCACAAATTTATGTCGCTGTTTTTATTGATCAACGGGTAGATTGCGACAAGATAGTATGTGTTCCCTTTCTTCATTTATGGAATTTTATTTTAAAATCGTAATTTAATCTATGGAGCTTATCTTCCTTGGTACCTCCGGTTGTGTTCCGACGAAGGAGAGGGGTCTATCTAGCATACTTTTAGATTACCTTAACGAATACTTCCTCTTCGACTGTGGTGAAGGAACCCAGAGACAGATGCGCATTGCTGGGATAAATTTCATGAGAATTGATAAAGTCTTTGTGACTCATCTGCATGCCGATCACTTTCTAGGCCTGGGTGGGATGATCCAGAGTATGGATTTCTTAGAGAGAACAAGACCTCTGGATATTTATGGACCCAGGGGTTTAGAAAAGACGATGGAGCATATGCTCTCAATGGGTACTTTTAAACTTGACTCCCTAGAGGTTCGGGTGCATGAAATAGATGAGGGGGTGGTTTTGAAGGGTGATCGTTACACCATTAGTTGCGCCAGAACTATGCATACCAACCATAGCTTGGCGTATTGTTTTGAGGAGGATCCAAAGAGAAAATTCCTCAAGCAAAAAGCCATATCCCTTGGAATTCCCGAAGGTAGATTATTCTCAAAACTTCAAAGGGGAGAAACCATAGAATTGAAGGGAAAGAAGATAACTCCAGATCAAGTTCTCAGCGATCCAATACGTGGAAGGAAGGTTGTTTATACGGGAGACACCAGGGTCTGTAATTCTGTAATTGAACTGGCAAAGAATGCAGATATCCTAATCCATGATGGAACCTACTCTCACGAAGATATAGAAAGAGAAAGCGTAAAAAAGGCAGGTCATTCCACTGCAAAACAAGCGGCGGAGGTGGCAAAAAAAGCAAATGTGAAAAAGCTTTATCTGACACACATCTCACAGCGTTATCCAGATGCAAAGCCATTGGAAAGGGAGGCGAGAGAGGTCTTCAAGGAATCTTATGTGGCAGAGGATTTTATGAAGGTGAGGGTGGAGAGGCATGATATTTAGGTTTCTTTTTCCATATTCTTTACACATGGGACCGTGGGGTAGCTTGGTTTATCCTCGTAGCTTTGGGAGCTATGGACCTGAGTTCAAATCTCGGCGGTCCCACTGATTTTATTCATCTCTTTTAACATATCTCCATCTATTTTTAGTTTTTTTGGGTCGAATTTTAACTTTTGATTTATCATATGTCTTCCAGCGCTTCTATCAGCTTCCTATTCTCTTCAGATGTTCCCACAGAGATCCTGACGTATTCCCCAACAAAGCCCGAGAATTTTCCAAAGGCTCTCACGATAATCCCCTTCTTTAGTAAATTTTCAAAGAACTCGGTGGCTTTTATTGGACTTACATCCATCAAAATGAAATTCGCCTCTGATCTGAATGCCTTGAATTTTTTACTCAATTCTCTAAACAGAATCTCTCTATCTATCTTTATCCTCTCTACCGTGGTTTTCATATAATCTTTACTATCTAATGCAGCTATTGCGGATACTAAAGCCAGGGAATTAACATTAAATGGTGGTTTTACCTTATACAATGCATTGATTATCCCCGAATTTGAGATTGCATAACCTATACGAAGACCTGCGAGTGCAAACGCCTTGGCGAATGTTCTCAAGACAATCAGATTGGGATATTCTGAGATCAATGGAACAAAGGATTTTCCATAGAATTCGTAATATGCTTCATCAACCACAGTAATCTTTCCCTGATCCAAAACGGCCTTTATATCCTCCTCCGAGATCACACCCCCGGTGGGATTATTTGGAGAGCACAAGATGAGGATATTCGCCTCTTTAGATTTTTCAATGAATTCATCCAACGGAAAACCAAAATCCTCTTTCAGATTTATCTCCAGATATTTTTCGCCCAATGCCAGAGTGAAAATCTTATATCCAGAAAATGATGGATTAACTCCAAGAATAGGACCCTTAAAAATTTTAAAAATGAGATCCATCAATTCATCCGAACCATTTCCAAGAATGACATTTTCTCTATCTACTTTACAATAATCGGCAACCTTTCCCCTGAGCTCTTCATCTCTATATGGATAAATATTTACCTCTTCAATCCCCTTCTGTAATGCTTCTATCACCCTCTGAGATGGACCATAGTTATTCTCATTGGAGGCTAATTTAATATAGCCTTTCATGGTCTTTCCGGGAATATAGGGTTCTATTTCCATAACCCATGGCTTTATGAATTTTGAGATATCAAATTTCATCTTCAATTAGGATATGGATTGAGAATAATAAAAAAGATATTTATATTGTTCTCGTTAAGTATTAATTACAATGGATCAACCTATCGTGCTGGTGGTTGTTGGAATAACACTGCTATTATTTATTTACCTATTCTGGAAGGTGATAAAAAAGTTGCTGATCAATTCCCTCGTCGGAGTAATCCTGATATTGGTTTTAAATTTAGTATTTCAGGTGGGTATTCCCCTCAATTTATATGTACTGGCAGCAGTGGCATTATTTGGTCTTCCAGCCGTGGGAACATTATTGATCCTGCATCTGGGTGGAATGCTTTAAATAAAGCTTTAAATAAATAATCCAAGAATGAAAATCGCACAGGTAACTAAGTATTTTTATCCCAACCTTTTCTTTGGAAAAGAAAAGGTTGATCAAAAGAAAGGGAATTTCCCTCCGGGAAATTCAATTGTTGATCCCCATAATTTCTCTTTGGGGGTGAAGAACCTTCCTTTTTCCAAAAAGAAAGGGCTATAAAGATGAAAATCGCACAGGTAACTAAGTATTTTTACCCTCATAGCGGGGGAATAGAAACCCATGTTTTTGGAATTTGCAATGGATTTATAGAGAGGGGTCATAAGGTCCTGATTTTCACCTCCAATGAGCCGTGGACTAAGAGACGGGAGAGACTCTACGGGATGAGAATCTTTCGCTCTTCGATATTCTTTACACTGTTTAATGGACCATTTGCTCCGGGAATATTCATAGACCTAATGAAAGAGGATTATGATCTAATTCATCTTCATCTGCCTGATCCCTTCAATAGTATCTTTGCATTAATAGCATCCAAGCTCAGAAAAAAGCCATTGATTGTGACCTATCATGCAGATATAATAAAGGATAAAAGGCGTCATAAGCCATTCAAATTTTTCTATAAATTTTTTTTAAATTGCGTCTTAAATAATGCCAGGAAGATTATCGCTACCTCACCAAATTATGTTGAAGGTTCAAATGTCCTGAAGAGATTTAAAAATAAAGTAGAGATAGTTCCGAATTTTGTATATATAGGAAGATTTAATCCGAGATTGAAAGGGGCAGGGATTATAAGCCTCTATAGTTTGGAGAGAAAGAGGATAATCCTCTTCCTGGGAAGACTTGTACCATACAAGGGTGTTGAATACCTGATTAAGGCATTTAAGAAGGTTAAAGATAAAATCAAGGATTCTGCACTGATTATTGCCGGTGATGGCCCTTTAAAGGGGGAATTAAAAAAATTATCCCAGGATTTACAGATAGATGATGTTTTATTCGTTAGTGTCACAGAGGAGGATCTCCCACAGTATTATGCGGCATGTGATGTCTTTGTTCTCCCTTCTGTAACCAGACAGGAGGCATTTGGTATAGCACTCTTAGAGGCGATGGCTTGTGGTAAGCCGGTTGTAGCTACCAACATAGGTGGAATGCCCTACGTAGTTAATGGAGCCGGGATTATTGTAGAACCAAAAGATATCAATGCATTAAGTTCAGCAATTTTAAAGATATTGCAGAATGATAAACTATCTAAAGAACTTGGAAGAAAAGCCAGAGCCAGGGTAGAGAAGGAATTCAATCAAGACCTGGTTACGGAAAAGATCCTGAAGATCTATCGGTCTTTTCGATATTGGTGAAATTTACCGTGAGTTCAGGTACTAACACACAATATCTACAGAGGTAGATGAAATGTTTAATAGATGAAATGTTTAAATGTTTTAAGCGTCAGTGATACGCTAAACTTAAATCAATGTGTCATTGCCTTATGGTTTGATTAATCTAAGCAGATCTTCGTGGATTCTTCCATTAGATGCAAGCATGTCTCTGGCTTTTAAATTAAAGGAATTCCCATCAAAATCCGTCACCTTTCCCCGGGCTTCTCTCACAATTACGGCACCTGCAGCCACATCCCAGGGATTCAATTTTATCATTAAGAATGCTTCCACCCTGCCACAGGCTACATATGAAAGTTCTAGGGCCGCAGCACCAATCTGTCTCAGGGTATTGTTAACTAGTTTTATCCTTCTAAAGATTTTTGACATGGTCTCTACCGTTTCTTTGTCGAGAGCATGACAAAAACAGATCACAGAATCTCCCATATTTTCTTGTTTAGAAACCTCGATCTTCTCATCATTGAGATGTGCACCTCTTCCCTTTTCGGCATAGAAGAGTTCATCTTGGAATGGGTAATAGACCACTCCCAAAATAGGTTCTTCTTTATAAGCGAGAGCGATGGAAACATTGAAGAAGGGATTCTTAATGCAATAATTTGTGGTGCCATCCAATGGGTCAATTAACCACGTGTATTCTGAACTTCTATCCTCCATTCCAGATTCTTCTCCAAGAAAAGAATAATCTGGGAATTCCCTATTCAGTATGGACTTTATAACCTTTTCGGATTTTATATCGGCATCTGTCACTATGCTCCCGTCCTTTTTATATCCCACTGTAACCCTCCCATAATACTTCATAAGTAGATTGCCAGCTTCTCTTGCAGCCCTTATTGCCATTTCCAGTTCCTTCGATCCCTTCATATTCTGTCGTGTTCCTCAAACTTCCTGTCCTGAGCTCGATCCCTTTTCCTTATCCATTCCATGAGCATTGCTACATGCTCCTTCTCTTCATCCATGTTATGTTCCAGTATCTTTTTCAGTTCTACATCTCTTGTTGTATCGATCCTCTCCTGGTAGATGTTTATTGCTTCCAGTTCCTCTACCAGAGACTGTCTTGCCCTTTCCAGATCCTTGGTCTCTTCAGGTAATTTTTCCCAATTTTCATAGTGTGCCATTTTATCACCATATTTTACAGTAGTTCCGAACGTAAACCGTAACATTAATTAACATGAGGGGCTTTATTTTAATTATGAAAATCCAAAAGAAAATCCAAAGGCCCCATAACAATATGGGAAAACGGATATATATAATATACGAGCAGTAACGAAACTTCCGAATGATCAATAAACCTTAACCTGATTCCTGGAGCGAAGTTTACAGTGAGGGTTATGTATTCGTTGCTGGAGATTTGCCTCTACAACCCTGGGTATTGATAAACCTTCTGCACGATTTCGAGATAATCAAAAAAAATCAAAGGGCTTGTTGGTACTGATGAGGGTAGATGCCCTCAGCATGTCGAAAAGAGGGCATATTTATGTCTTTGTAATGATAAATAGATAACAAGATGGGGATAAAAGATGGTGTTCATCTCAGTTTTGATGGTGTTATTCGGAACTACCGACAACGCAAATAACTAAAATGCAAGAATTCAATGCGGACCTTCACATCCATTCTAAGTATTCTGGAGGAACCTCTCAGAGCATGGAGTTGCCCTTGATAGCAAAGCAGGCTGAACTTAAAGGCCTTCATTTGGTTGGAACTGGGGATGCACTGAACCCTTCATGGATGAGACATATAAAGTACAATCTCTCTGAGGAAAATGATGGAATCTATTCCATAGAAAATTCTGAGACCAGATTTTTAATCACTACGGAGGTGGAGGATTCAAGAAGGGTGCATCATGTAATCCTCTTTCCCTCGATTTCATCCGCGGAGTCCTTGATGGAAAAATTCAAGAGATTCTCTTCTGACATTGAGAGGGATGGAAGACCACATCTCGGGCTTAATGGAGAGAGAATAGTTGATTATGTCAAGGAGGTTGGTGCCTTAGTTGGCCCAGCTCACGCCTTTACCCCATGGACTGCAATGTATAAGGAGTATAACTCTATTTTTGAATGCTATGGGGATAACACCAAAGAGGTGAAGTTTCTGGAACTTGGATTGAGTGCGGATACCTATATGGCGGACAGAATCTCTGAATTACAGGATTTGACATTCATGACAAATTCTGATTCACACAGCCCGTGGCCTCAGAGGCTGGGGAGAGAATTCAACAGGATTTCAGTCAAAGAATTATCTTTTAATGAACTTAAAAATGCAATAGAAAGAAAGAACGACAGAAAATTTTCCCTGAATGTTGGTCTAAATCCAAGGGAAGGGAAATATCATCTAACCGCATGCAGTAGATGCTATCTTCGCTTTAGATTAAATGATGCCTTAAAATTAAATTGGAGATGCCCAGAATGCGGGGGTCCTATAAAAAAGGGCGTTTCTGATAGGATAAATGAACTCGCTACTTGGGAGAAGCCACTTCATCCCTGGCACAGACCCAAGTACATTCATATCCTTCCATTGGCAGAGGTAATATCCCTTGTCACAGGAATTGGAACCCTAACCAGTAAAAGCATAAGGGAAAGATGGAATTCACTTATTGAAAAATTTGGAACAGAAATTAAGGTTCTAGTTGATGTTGACATAAATGAAATAAAAAAAGAAGAACCAGATGTGGGAAAGATAATCGAGAGATTCAGAACCGGAAGGATGAGATATGTCGCCGGAGGTGGGGGTCAGTATGGGAGACCGACATTGAAGGATGAGAGGGATAACTTTTATGGGAGTGGGCAGAGGTCATTGGTAGATTTCTAAAGACTGACAAGGGCTATTTTAATTTTTATTTCTGAAATTGCTTTTTATATAAGTAATTCAATAATAATTATGAGTTTAATTCTCAAATTAAATTTAGATATAAGATTGAGGCGATTTCTTTGGAATCAAAAATCCTGAAAGGAACTACAACAATTGGATTGACCTGTAGTAACGGGATAGTATTTGTTACGGACAAAAGGGCATCTTGGGGAACCTTCGTAGCGAGTAAGAGGGCAAAGAAAGCCTTCAAGATAAATGATATTGTAGGAGCGACTGTCGCCGGTTCGGTAGGTGATGCCGAAGCCCTTATGAGATTGATGCAGGCAGAAGCAGCATTATACGAAATGAATAACAAAGAGAAGATGTCTGCTAAGGCGGTTGCTACTTTAATGGCAAACATCCTTCAGGGAAGTAAGGTCTTCCCCTATTTGGTTCAGGTTTTGGTTGGTGGCATGGATGAGAAGGCTACCCTTTTTACTCTAGATCCGATAGGTGGCTTAATTGAAGAAAAGATGGCGGCTTCAGGTTCTGGATCCCCCATGGCATATGGTGTCTTAGAACTGGAATATTCAGAAGAAAGGAGTGTGGAGGAGAATATCCCCATTGCACTAAAAGCAATGACTTCTGCTATGGGAAGAGACACCGCTACGGGGGATGGTATAAATCTGGTAACTATAACAGAAGAGGGCTTTAAGGAATACAAAGATGAGGAGGTAGATGAATACCTCAAGAAAATTCCAAAAAAATAGATGATTAATCTTTGATTAATCCTTTGGATTGGGTTAGGTAATCTATTTAGTCTGTTGATTTTTAATCTAACTACAGTTTTTATTTTTACTTTAGTGTGGAATTTAGATGAGAGATATTAATCTTCAAAAATTTTTTGAACTTGATGGAGGTGGGTTTCTTGGAATTTAAGGATATTAAACAGATTATAAGAGAGAATGCCCCCGAGGGAAAGATAGTGAAGATAGATCTGGAGGGACCAAAGATAGTTCTCTATACTAATGATCTCCTATTCTTTATAGAGCACAATGAGGAGGTAAGAAACCTTGCTACAATACTGAAAAAGAGGATAGTCATTAGGGCAGTCCCAGCGGATTTAATGGAGCCAGAAAAAGCCAAGAAGGTTGTGGAGGAAATAATTCCAAAGGAGGCGAATATCTCTGGGATATATTTTGATCCCAATTTTGAGGAGATTCATATAGAGGCCGAAAAATTAGGCTTAGTTATAGGAAAGCAGGGAACAACCCTGGATGAGATAACTAAGAAAACAAACTGGAATCCCAAGTTGTTGAGAAAACCTCCCCTCGAGTCCGAAACAATAAGGGGCATTAGAAAGGTGTTGTATGAGAGTAGTGGGGAAAGGCAAAAGATTTTAAGGGCCGTGGGAAGAAAGATATATAGAAAACCAGATGCCGAATGTGACTGGATAAGGATCACTCCATTGGGTGGAGCGAGAGAGGTTGGCAGGTCATGTTTCTTACTACAGACACCAGAGAGCAATATCCTTGTAGACTGTGGGATAAATACGGCCGCCTCTGGAGCAGATAGATTTCCGGATTTCAGGGCGGCGAAGTTAGAAATAGAAAGATTGGATGCTGTGGTAATATCTCATGCCCACCTGGATCATGTCGGATTTCTGCCTTATCTCTATAAATATGGCTACTCTGGTCCAGTATATTGTACGGAACCCACTAGAGATTTAATGACCCTGCTTCAGTTAGATGCGGTAGAGATAGGGGAAAGAGAGGATAGAGAACTCCCCTATTCTTCAAAGGAGATACAGAACATGGTGAAGCATACAATTACACTGGAATACGAAGAGGTAGCTGATATCACTCCAGATATGCGCGTTACTCTGTATGATGCCGGTCACATTCTTGGTTCGTCAGTAGTTCATTTACATATAGGTGAGGGTCTCCACAATATTGTCTATACGGGAGACATAAAGTTTGGGGATACGCGTCTCTTAGAAGCGGCAAATTATGAATTTCCCAGAGTAGAGACCCTGATCATGGAGAGCACCTATGGTGGGAGATATGATATACAGCCACATAGGAGAGATGCAGAGAGGATACTCATACATACCATTCAGGAAACCGTGAAAAATAAAGGTAAGGTTCTGGTTCCGGTATTCTCTGTGGGAAGATCTCAGGAGGTGATGATGGTGTTAGAAAATTACTACAGATACGGCGAACTAGAGGTTCCGGTATTTCTGGATGGAATGATCTGGGAAGCCACTGCCATTCACACATCCTATCCAGAGTATCTAAAAAGGCATATTCGCCACAGAATTTTCAATGGATATAACCCATTTTTAGCAGAAACATTTGAAAGGGTGAAGGCAAAGGAGAGACAGAGCATAATTGAATCTAAGGAGGGTTGTGTAATTCTAGCTACTTCTGGAATGATGACTGGGGGACCTTCATTAGAATATTTTAAGAATTTTGCTGAGGATCCAAAGAATACATTGGCCTTTGTTGGTTATCAGTCTGAAGGCACTTTGGGAAGGAGAATACAGAATGGCATTTCTGAATTGCCAATAGAAAAGGACGGAAGAACTACCGCATTAAAGATAAACATGCAGGTAAAAACCATAGATGGATTTTCTGGACATGCAGATAGAAGACAACTTTTGGGTTATTGCAAGAAGATTTACCCCAAGCCTAAAAGGGCATTGATAGTTCATGGTGAGGAGAAAAAGGCATTGAATCTTGCTTCTACATTAAATGAGATGTTCGGCTTTGATGCAAGTGCGCCACAGAATCTGGATACGATAAGATTGGTCTAATCAGATTCTACCCACAGGCATTACATACAGTGGCTCTTCCTTCTCCAGATTCAGAATCTTCTTTATTTTATTATCGTTAAATGCTCCAACAACTACCGTTCCCAAATCAAGGCTCTGACACTGCAAGTAAACATTCTGGGCTGCATGACCCGCCTCCATATGCACATATCTAATGCCGCGTTCTCCATATCTGGAAGTGGTTCTCTCATAGACGGCACAAAAAACCAGATCAATGGGGGCATCTTCTACAAAAGACTGACCCAATGCCGCATCTGTCAATCTCTTTCTATAGTCACCGGATATGGTTCTTTTTAGAGAATGTTCCTTTGGTATATAATGATAAATTCCAGGGGCAATTCCCTCTAATTTCCCCACAACAACATAGATCTCCAAGGGATAGGTGGCGCCAGCAGATGGTGCCGCTCTCTTATATCCCCGTTTCTCAGTAATACCCTGGGCAGCCCAAAGGATCTGTGAAATTTCCTTCAGAGAGAGTGCCTCATCCCTGTAGCTTCTAACAGACCTCCTTCTAAGAATGGCTTCCTCTACACAGGTATCACTTTCATATCTTGGCTCGGGAAGTTTTATCAAATCTTGATTTTTCATCATCTTATTATTATCTTTTCCTTTCTCTTTTAATAAAATATCGAAAATCTGGAATACTACTGCAATTGAAACTATTGCAATTAAAAATAAAACCAAAAATTCTGTTTTATCCATTTTACTTTTCTGATCCTAATAATATATGGATTAAGAATGAAAAATCAAAATCTTTCCAGTGTTTTTTCTGATTTTGATTTTGTTCTTATCTGCATGTATCATGCTGAAAATGATAGGGTAATATGAGGAAAAATTTATTGGAAATCTATAACATTCTATTTAAAAAATTTGGAGAGCAGCACTGGTGGCCAGCCGAAACGGAGTTTGAGGTAATCGTTGGGGCAATTCTCACCCAGGCGGCGGCATGGAAAAATGTCGAGTTAGCGATAGAAAATCTCAGGGTTGAGAATCTCTTAAATCCAGAGGGGATATACAAGACAAAGGAATCTAAACTCAAAAAACTTATCCGGCCTGCTGGCTACTTCAATGCCAAGGCAAGGAAGCTTAAAGAATTTGTAAATTTCTTATTCGAGAATTACGATGGAAATCTCAAATTGATGCTGAACCAGCCCCATGAAAAGTTAAGGGGTGAACTTCTTTCCATATGGGGTATTGGTCCTGAGACTGCAGACTCAATTGTTCTTTATGCTGCAAATAAGCCCAGTTTCGTTGTTGACGCATATACAAAGAGAATCTTTTCCAGAATTGGTTTAGTCGATGATGATATAAACTACGAGGATCTTAAAAAATTTTTTGAGGAAAATCTGCCAAGGGATGTAAGGCTATATAATGAATTCCATGCCCTTCTCGTCAGACTTGGGAAGGAATATTGCAAAACAAAGCCACTGTGTGATGAATGTCCTGTCAAAGAGGTATGTGAAGGTCCAAATTGATGTTAGTGTGTGAAATGAAAAGGGTTGATTCTATGGAAACCTTCAAAAAGGAAGTGATGGAGAAGGATGCACTGAACAGGATCAAGTGGGATCCTGGGTTAAAGCGGGAGGAATTTGATGTTTTTTATCTGGACAGGATTTCGGGGAGATTGTCAAAGGTAAATTTCTCGGAGATTGAACTGGAGGGGGATTTCTTGAGGATTGGGGATAATTTGATTCCCATGCACAGGATAAGAAAGATTGAATGGAAGGGGAGGGTTGTTTGGGAGAGGAGGAGGGGTTGAAAACAAGAAGTATTTATTTTAGTATTCATAATAATCTAAACATGGTCAGAAATATTGATCTCTTCTTCGATCCACAAAGCAGGGAATATGTTGTGGTCTCAGAGGGTCACCATTTGCGGATGAGTGAAAATGAGTTCAAGGACATCAGAGGTAGTATGAATGGAATTGCACTTGCATTTTTGATGAAGTCAAAAAAGAAATAATTTAACAATTTATTCACTTCC
>Ga0209410_1001021_pt1 | contig 13446 bp, 15 predicted proteins | sample Mar14436cmmetaG_FD_184135 | JGI IMG/M metagenome (GOLD analysis project Ga0209410, IMG submission 184135) | Marine hydrothermal vent microbial communities from Guaymas Basin, Gulf of California to study Microbial Dark Matter (Phase II) - Marker... ... | reverse complement strand
ATCGATAAATATAATTGATATGTTTGGTACTAAATTTAAAATTACTTATGAGAGCTTTAAAAAAATGCCTTAATACAAATATATCCTAAAATGAGCATAATAGTAAATCCCGTTGCTAACCAATTAAAATAATGTTCAATAAATATTTGTATTTTTTTACCATAAATATAAAGTATACCTCCAACTAAAAAAAATCTAGCTCCTCGTGCAAAAAAGGAAGTTATGACAAAGGGCAAAAAATTAATTTTAAATGCACCAGCAGAAATAGTAAAAAGCTTATAAGGTAAAGGAGTAAAACCAGCAATACTAATAGCCCAAATATCATAAGTCTGATAAAGAGTTTGCACTTTTATATATTTCTCTGTTAGTCCATAAAAATTTATAATTTTTTGGCCAATGGTAGCCATAAATTGCCAACCAATAATATAACCTAAGATGCCTCCTAAAACTGAACCAATTGTGCAAAGGAGGGCATAGAAAAATCCTTTTTTTGGTTGTGCTACTGTCATAGTAATAAGTAAGGGATCAGGGGGGATAGGAAAAAAAGAAGATTCAGCTATTGCAACCCCAAACAATGCACTGTTAGCATAAGGAGTTTGTGCCCAAGCAATTACCCATTTGTAAAGTCTCTTTAAGAAATTACTCTGACCAGCCATGGACACCTACTAAAGGAACAAAGCGACATCCACCTAAATTTTCTCTAATAATACTTCCATCAGCTAGTTTTGTAATTTTATAAAGTACTTGAGCAGCTCGATCTCCGATGGGAATAACCAATTTTCCAAAAACATCAAGTTGTTCTAAAAAAGGAGGAGGGATGTTTGGAGCAGCGGCTGTAACAATAATTGCTTGAAACGGTGCTGCTTCTGGCCAGCCTAAAGTACCATCACCTGTTTTATATGCAATATTAAAATAGCCTAATCCATCTAAAACTGCTTTTGCTTTTTCTAACAAAGATGGTATACGTTCAATAGTAAAAACATTTTGAGCAAGCTCAGCCAAAATAGCTGTTTGATAACCAGAACCTGTGCCAATTTCTAAAACTTTTTCATTGCCTTTTAACTCCAAAGCCTCTGTCATAAGGGCAACAATATAAGGTTGTGAAATTGTTTGTCCTTCTCCAATAGGTAGGGGATAATCATTATAAGCCTGAGACCAAAGGGCTTCATCAACAAATAAATGTCTAGGAATTTTGCGCATAGCTGCTAGTACTCTTCCATCCTTTATGCCACGTGCTTCAATCTGTTCTTTAACCATACGTTCTCGTGTTTGTGCGTAAATATCTTCTGTCATTTTTTTCCTAAAACTTTTTCTTTTAAAGGCATTTTCCCACAACTGAATTTTCCTTCTGGACAATATCCCAAACGTTCACATTTTGCTCCAGCTTCAGCAAAAACAGCTGGCAATTTCTCTTTGCAAATTTTTAACATTGCATTTGCTAAATTTCTGATTTCCCATTGAGCCCTTTCACAGCAACGTAAAGCAAAAAAATTAAGAAGACTACGGCAATTCATAGTTATTACTATCTTTGTTTCACAAGCATTGGGTAAAACAAAACGGGCATCTTGATGTGCCTTTTCTCCTTTAATACCCATTTTTTCTAATTTATTTACAATAATTTTATATGTTTCTTGAAGATTTTTCATTGTATTTTCATAAATTTTCTTTAATTCATGATCTTTAGCAATGGATGGTGGAACAATATAAAAAAAATCTTCAATTTTTACATATCGTTGACTTTGTTGAGAATAAGAAGCAATACGATGTCTAACCAATTGATGACTTAATGCCCGCGAAATACCAGAGACAGCAAAGGTGAAAGAAACATGTTCTATAACAGATTCATGACCAGATGCAACAATTTTTCGAACAAATGCCTCTTGTTCCTCTATAGGAGGGATTCCTTTAACAGCTTTTTTAAAAATTTCAGATGCATCTTCTCTACTGTAGCATTGCCGACAAGCTGTATAGATTACAGCTAAAGCATTAGGAGTCATGCTTAAAAGTTCTACTTTTAATTGTGTTTCTGGCACAATTAAACCTTAAGAGCTCTGATGATTTCTAAGACAAACATAGGTAAATCTTCTGGTTGCCTAGAGGTGATTAAATTGCCATCTACCACCACCTCTGCATCAATAAATTTAGCTCCAGCATTTTCTAAATCATCTTTGATAGCAAAAAAGCCTGTAACAGTCTTTCCATTTAAAATTTTAGCCGAACACAGTAGCCATCCTCCATGGCAAATGGCTGCCACTACCTTTCCTTCTTGATACATTTTTTTAACTAAATCTACTATTTCAGGATACCTCCTAAGAATATCTGGTGCATAACCACCGGGAATAATAATTCCATCTAATGTTTCAGTTTTAACTTCTTTTGCATTTACTTCACTTTTAATTGGATAGCCATATTTTCCTTTATAAATTTTCCCCTTTTCTGGCCCAACAACTATAACTTCTATTCCTATTTCTTTTAATCGTAAAAGTGGATACCATACTTCTAAATCTTGATAAATATCAGCTACAAGGATAGCTACTTTTTTAGTCATATTTACTCCTTAATGTGTATGAACAGTTTTTGTTGCAAAAGCTGCTTCAAAATCTACTACACGATCTTTTTTAAAAGCACCAAAAAGAACAGCTGCTAAAAGACAAACAGCTATTATTGTAATGATAGCTGCCTTCCCACTCATTTTCCCCTCCTAATAAAATTTTACTTTTTTTAACATTCAAATTGAGTTTTTTCAATATTTCCTTTAGCAAGAGGTAGGAATATGGTTTTTATCCAAGTCCAGCTCTTTTTCTCAAAAGAATACGTTCTATTTTTTTAATCACAGATGCCAAAAATTCACGCTCAGAAGTATTTAAGTCTATAAATTTTACAGCCATAAATGCAATTTTAGGGAATTCTTTCTTTTCAAATTTTCTTACTACTTCTACTAATGGTTTTAATTTTTTCTCTTCATTACCAAACTCTAATACAAGTCGAAAACGATCTCCCACTTTAAATTCTTCAAGATAAGTCTTTTTAGGATAAGAAAAACAAATGCCTCCTTCAGAAATATCAATAATAGGAAATACTTCTTTGCTTATGTAAAGAGTAATAGGATATTCTCTTACAGGGGTTACTCGATAAAAAAATCTAAGATTGCGTTTGTAAAAATACTTGGGATAACTTAATCGTAATGCCTGTGTTTGATGACCAGGAGAGAGTGTATAGTCTAATAATTCTAAAATCTTTGTATAAAATGCATATCTTTCAGGTGATGATGTAGGGGTGGGATACCAAAGGAATGTGGCTTCAATAGTTTCTCCTATCATAGATTTTAAAATAGGAGGTTGTGTTTGAGCTGCAATAAATGAGTCATTCTCAGGAAATATTTCATAAATTATAGTACTTCTTACTTCAATTTGATATTCCTTTTCTGAGGCTGCTAAAACTAGATCTAAATGTCTGGCTGGTTGGATGACACGTTCTATTTCAGGAATAGCCATTAACTTCTCCCTACTTACTATTCTTATACTTTAAGGCAGCCTGAATGAAGGCCTTAAATAGAGGGTGGGGAGACATTGGTCTTGATTTAAATTCAGGGTGAAATTGGCAACCAACGAACCAAGGATGCTCTTTTAATTCTATAATTTCTACTAATTCTCCATCAGGAGAAAGTCCACTAAAAATCATTCCCTTTTTTGTTAAAATCTCTCGGTATTCATTATTAAATTCATAGCGGTGTCTATGTCGTTCAAAGATTTCTTCTGTTTGGTAAGCAGCATAAGCAAAAGTATCCCTTTTTAAATGGCAGGGATAGGCACCTAAACGCATAGTGCCACCTTTATCAGCATGTTCATCTCTTCTTTGAACACTACCTAGACGAAAATCATACCATTCTCGCATAAGATAAATTACAGGATAGGGTGTATTAGGATTGAATTCAGTGCTATCTGCATTTTTTAATCCAACTACATTTCTAGCAAATTCTATTACAGCAAGCTGCATACCCAAACAGATTCCAAAAAATGGGATTTTTCTTTCTCTAGCATATTGTATGGCCATAATCTTTCCTTCTATTCCTCTTTTACCAAAACCACCAGGCACAAGAATACCATCTACATCCTTAAGCCACTTTTCTGCCCCTTCTGCCTCAATATCTTCTGCTTCAATAAATTTTAAATTTACTTGACTTTCATTAGCTATTCCACCATGCATAAGGGCTTCATTTAAACTTTTGTAAGAATCTTTGAAAGTAGCATATTTCCCTACCACTCCAATGGTAACTTCATGTTTAGGATTTTTAATCTTTTCCACTAATTCTTCCCAGGCATCTAATTTTGGTTCACGTGTCCAAATATTTAATAATTCTACAATTTTGTTATCTAACCCTTCTTTATGAAATACTAGAGGCACTTCATAAATAATATCTACATCTTTGGCAGTAATAACTGCATCTTCATCTACATTACAAAAAAGAGAGATTTTCTTTTTTATTTCTGGAGGCAAAAATCTATCTGTACGACATAAAAGAATATCTGGCTGGATACCAATAGCCCGTAATTCTTTTACACTATGCTGAGTGGGTTTTGTTTTCAATTCACCAGAACTTTTTATATATGGAACAAGTGTTAAATGTATATAAATAGCATTTTCTTTTCCTACATCTAATCGAAACTGACGAATGGCTTCCAAAAAAGGTAACCCTTCAATATCTCCTACTGTCCCACCAATCTCAATAATGGCAATTTGAGCATCTCCAGCAACACTCATAATTGCCTGTTTAATTTCATCAGTAATATGTGGTACTACTTGTACTGTTCCTCCTAAATATTCTCCACGTCTTTCCTTAAGGATAACAGAATAATAAATCTTGCCAGATGTATAATTATTTTTTCCACTCATAACAGCTGAGGTAAATCGTTCATAATGACCTAAGTCTAAATCTGTTTCTACTCCATCGTCGGTAACATAGACTTCCCCATGTTGAAACGGATTCATAGTGCCAGGGTCAACATTAATATATGGATCAAGCTTTTGAAAAGTAACAGTAAGACCTCTTGATTCCATTAAAGCGCCAATGGCTGCTGAGGCAATACCTTTACCTAGAGAAGAAAGAACACCACCTGTGACAAAAATAAACTTTGTTTTTAAATTTTTTAAAGCCATTTTACAGATTTATAGCAAGAATACAATAGGTGTCAAGTTGATTTTTAAGATAAAAAAGCATAATATTTAACATGTTGCCATATTTAGCTATTACTTTAGGAGATGTATGTGGTATAGGGCCAGAAATCACACTTAAAGTTTTGTCTAAAAAAGAAGTTTATCAATTTTGTTATCCAATAGTTATTGGTGATGCAACTGCTTTAAAAAAAGCAGCAAAGTTATTAAAAATAGATATAAAATTGATGTCTCCCTGGGAAAAAGGTTTTTTACCTTCGCCCAATCATATTTTTCTTTTAGAAGTTTCTCATTTATCAGAAAAAGACTTAATTTATGGAAAACCAACAGTAAATAGTGCCCGTGCAAGTGTAGATTATATTAAAATTGCTGTTGATTTGGCTTTAAAAAAGAAAGTAAATGGTATTGTGACATGTCCTGTGAATAAAGCTGCTATTAATCGAGCAGGTATTTCTTTTAGTGGCCATACAGAGCTTTTAGCAAAACTAACCAATACAAAACATTATGCTATGCTTTTTTTGGGAAAAAAATTAAAAGTAGCATTACTTACTATTCATGTACCTTTAAAAAAAGTACCAACATTGGTTACACAAGAAAAACTTTTTAATTTAATTGCTTTAACATTTCATTTTTTAAAAGAAAAATTAAATATTTCCAATCCTCGTATAGCTGTAGCTGGTCTTAATCCTCATGCTGGGGAAGAAGGATTAATGGGAGATGAAGAAATAAAGATCATATCTCCTGCTATAAAAAAGGCTAAAGAAAATGGGATTGATGTAAAAGGGCCATTTCCACCAGATACTGTATTTTATTTAGCAAATGAGGGAAAATTTGATGTAGTTATTTCTATGTATCATGATCAAGGTTTAATACCCTTTAAACTTTTACATTTTCGTGATGGCGTCAATGTTACAATGGGATTACCTATTGTTCGTACTTCTGTGGATCATGGTACAGCCTATGATATTGCTGGAAAAGGCATAGCAGATGAAAGGAGCCTTTTTTCCGCCCTTCATTTAGCTGCGAAAATGGCTTTTAAATTTTAATATTTTTTCCTTTCAATATAGGCATAAGCATTATGATTATGGATAGATTCAAAGTTTTCTGCCTCTACAGCAAACCAAGTAATATTATCATCTGCTAGAAGTTTTTCAGCGATTTCTCTTACTACATCTTCTACAAATTTTGGATTTTGATAAGCCTGTTCTGTTACATATTTTTCATCTATCCGTTTTAATACTGAATATATTTGGGATGAGCCAGCCTTTTCTACTAATTGAATAATATCTTCAAGCCAAACAAATTTTTTAAAACGAAGCCTTAGATTGACAATTCCTCTTTGATTATGGGCACCAAAATCACTTATTTCTTTTGAACAAGGACAAAGTGTACAAATAGGTACTTTTACACCAACCTCTAAATCCAATTTATTTTTTAAACTTCCTACTAATCGACAACGATATTCCATTAATCCTTTTGTTTTTGAAACAGGAGCTTTTTTTTCTATAAAATAAGGAAATTCTATTTCTAAATGGGCGGAAACAGCATTTAATCTTTCTTTCATTTTTTTAAGAATTTCTTTTATGCTTTTTAAGCTAATTAATTCTTCTTGATACTCATTTAATATTTCCACAAAACGGCTCATATGTGTTCCTTTAAACTGATGTGGTAAACCTACATACATATTAATAGAAGCCACTGTTTTTTGTTTCCCTTTTTCTCTGTCTAAAACAGTAATTGGATAGGAGATATTTTTTATACCAACTTTATCAATCTCTATGTGACGTGTGTCAGGAAGATTTTGTACATCAACTATATTTTTCATCACTCATTTTTACAATAGAAATGAAGGTGTGTCAAAGGAATTATTTATTATTTTTGGATTGATTTTTTAGTAAAAAGCTTTATTTTAAATTTGTGACATTTAAATCTGTGAAGGAGAAATTGGAAAGACTTTATGCTATCCTCTCACCTGAGGATAAAGTTTTAATAATTATTTTTCCGGATCCTGATGCTATTGCTAGTGCTTGGGCTTTAAAAAGACTCCTATGGCGTAGAGTGCAAACAGTAACTATTGCTTATATAAGAGAAACAAAAAGATTAGATAATCTGGCTATGCTTAAGCTACTTAAAATTAATATTTGTTCTTTTTCAGATATAGAACTTTCTTCTTTCACAAAATTAGCAATTGTAGATTCCCAACCTAGCCATTTTTCAGAATTAAAAGACATTTTTTTTCATATTATTATTGATCACCATCCTTTAAATGGGGAAATTGAGGGCAATTTTATAGATATTGTGCCAGAGTGTGGTGCTACAGCAACACTTTTGACTGAATATTTACGAAGAGCACGTATCAAACCTTCTTCTGCTTTGGCTACTGCTCTTTTTTATGGAATAAAAACTGATACACAAAATTTTGCCTTTAGAGGCACAGAAAGAGATATTAAGGCTTTTCGGTACTTATTTAATTATATCAATCATACAATCATTCGTAAAATAGAAGGTTCTGAAATTAGTTTAAATAATATTCCATATTTTAAAAAGGCATTTAATGTTATGCAGGTAAATTTGGCTCAACATCAGATATTCATCTACTTAGGAAAAATAACTGAATCAGATATATGTGTTATTTTAGCCGATTTTTTCCTAAAAATTGCTGAAATTTCATGGAGTATAGTAGCTGGCCGATATAAAAACCGTCTTATTATTATTTTTCGAAGCGATGGCTATCGTAAGCATGCAGGTCGATTAGCAGAAAGGGCATTTGGTCATCTAGGTCAAGCAGGAGGGCATAAGGAAATGGCTAGGGCTGAGATTCCACTTAATAGGCTTAAGGATATTTTAGGAAGTTTTACCGATAAAGATATAAAACAATTTATTTTAAAACAGATAATTAAAATGGGGTCATAAAATGATATTAGAACAGATGAGTTATATAGAAAAAGTGGGGCGTTTTATTTATCTATTTTTACGTGAAGAATTAGAAAGATTTCTAATAAAAAAAGCATTAATTGATTCTTTTTTTAATTTTTTAAAAGAAGGTTTAGAATATCCTTTTGTAGATAAACGTGAGCTTAAACCAAGAGCTAGAATTTATGAAAAAGAATATCCGTTACATCATGCTTTTTTAGTAATATTTTCTGAAGGAACATTACCAAGCTATTGCAAACGTTATATTCGTTTTTTTGAAAGTAATAAATTAGTTAAAGAAAATTTGCAATATTTAGTAGATTTAAAACTTTACAAAAAATTTTCAAAAAACTTAAGCTATTTTGAACAAAGTGATTTTTTTAAACTTCTGGATCAAATTTTACCTGTAGATTTTGCCCTTCTTATTCAGCGAGAAGGTTTATTAAGAAAACCTCGTTATCTTTTATCTCATTTTCGTGTAAAAATAGATTGGCCTATTGATGCTGCAGCAGAAGATCTAGCAAAATACTTACGTTATATTTCTAGAGATTTATACGAAAAAGGAGAAAAGTATGCTGAGCTTTTACAGCAGAAATTCTTTGAATATTATGGTTTTCACCATACTGCTGGTGGTCGGCGATCTGCTGCTATCATTGCTGCTCAATATCTTAGACACCTTGAGTTTATTTCCACTATTTATGTTGCTAGTGCTAGTTGTCGCTCTCTTATTCGCATTACAACAGAAGGCACTATTAGTAAATTTGTCCTTTTAAGATTAACTAATGAAGAAATAGAAAAAATAGCTATAGAAAATCATATGGATAAAGAAGAATTTGAAAAATATTTTATTTTTCATCGTTTTGATGAATATGGTATTGCTCTTTTTCAGGTTATTTATACACATACAGAAGTTTCTACTCCACCTTCTGATGGAAAATTAAGGGAATTAAATCCAGATGCTTATTGGATAATAGTAAATAAACAATTACTTTTACCTATATTGAAATTTCCTGAAATTCGCCCTATAGAATATCGTACTATTTATGCATAAAGGCCCTCTTTGAAGAGGGCCTTTATATTTATTCAACCTTAATCTTAATCTCTTTCTTTTTAGCCTTTTCAGATTTAGGTAAAACAATCTTTAATATACCATTTTTATAAGAAGCTTCAATTTTATCTTCAGCTACCTCTACAGGCAATCTGATAGTTCTTACAAAGCTTCCATAGCGCCGTTCTACCAAGTGATAATCCTCATCTTTTTCTTCTTTTTCTTGCTTTTTCTCTCCCTTAATAGAAAGGACATTACCACTTAATGTAATTTCTACATCCTTTGGATCAACTCCTGGAAGTTCTGCTTTTACAACTAGATTATCCTTTGTTTCAGTAACATCTAGTGCTGGAGCCCATCCCTCTATTGGTTCAAGTCCTACTCTTTCACCAAAGAAACTTTCCCAGAGTCTGTCCATTTCCTTTCTCAAGCTTTCGAGTTCCCTTCTTGCTCTCCAAGGTAGAATTTCAAACATATCTATCACCTCCTTTTTATTTTATTTTTTATTTTGTTTCCTTTTTTAAAGTAATCATTATTTTTAAGTAGTCAAGGATTTAATAAAAATAATCGGCTTGACATTTATGTAAAAATTAGGTGTAGTATAGGCTAAATTATGAAGGAGGGTGATATGAAGAAAAATATTGTTAGCGGTATTATAATTTGTTTGGTAACTTTTTATTTTGATTTTGCTTCAGCTCAAATTCAAGGTAAATTTTGGTTTGGTGGTATGGGTGCATATCTTGATTATAAAGAGAAAGAAGCAGGTAAAGTTTTAGATAAAGATTATGGCTGGCTTCCTGGATTTGAAGGAGGGTTTTTGTTGAGTGAAAGGGATTGGATGCTTAGAATTATGGGTAGAAGAGTTAGTGGTGATGTAACTTATGATGGTCAGACAAGCGAAGGAGTACCTTTAAAGTTTGATAATGAACATGAAACAATTTGGTCAGTTGAATTGAATTATGGGTATACTTTTAAAACTATAATTAACATTACTCCATATGTTGGTATTGGTTATCGGAAATGGACAAGAGGCAAAGCTCAAGTGGTAGAAGCAATTGATGGTAGTTTAGTTCAAAATTATAAAGAAGTTTATAAATGGGGATATGTACCAGTAGGAGTAATTTTGGAGAAAAGGTTTTTAAGGTCTTTTAAAATAGGTTTTGATGCTGCTGTAGTATTTCCTTTTAATATGGAAATGACTGCGTATCTGAGTGAAATTGGTGGTTCAGATCTAGATTTTGATTTAGGTTGGCATGTTGGAGGAAGATGTGAGTTGCCCATTGCCTGGTATATTAGACCTGCAACTGCTTTTTATATTAACCCTTTTTATCGTTATTGGAATATAGGAGAATCTAATATAGTATCTGGGTTTTATGAGCCTCATAGCATTACCCATTATTATGGTGTTAGTTGTGGTGTGATGTTTGAATTTTAAAAAAAGGAGGGTGAAGATGAAATTAACTGACATTTTACCAGTTGAAGAATGGCAAAAATTAGCAGAAGAAATTTTTAAAAAGTTTTGTATGAATGCTTCAGTAAATGATGAGGAAGGATTTATTATTCATCCTGCACCAGGTTGGGCTAATGAAATTTGTCCAAAGATTAAAGGAGGAGAAGAAACAAGAACAGTATGTGCTTCTGCACATCAATATTTGATGAAGATGGCTCAGGAAAAAAATGCTCCAGCAGAAGGAGAATGTGATGTAGGTTTTACAAAATTTGTTGTTCCTATTTTTTATGAAGGAAAATTTTTAGGTACTGCAGGAGGATGTGGTTTTTTAGTGGAAGGTAATGAATTAGATACATTTTATATTGCTAAATTGCTTCATCTTAGTGAAAATGAAGTAGAAAATATGGCAGCAAAAGTTAAAGTATTTTCTGAATCAGATTTAAAGGAAGCAATAGCATTTGTTGAAAAACGCATAAAAGAAATTTTAAGTAAATAAATGAGGATACTTCTTATTGAAGTAAATCCTTTTGCACCCCCAACTATACCTATCTCTTTAGGCTATATAGCAGCTTTTCTTAAAAAAGAAGGATTTGATGTAAAAATTCTTAATATTTCTCAAGAAGGGGAGTATTCTGTTAAAAAATTAGGAAATTTTATTAAGGAATTTTCCCCTCAACTTGTTGGCTTTAGTACTTATCAACGCAATATTTTATTTGTTTTAGGTTTTGCCCGTTTTATTAAAGAAATTAATAAAGAGATAAAAATCGCTTTAGGTGGCCCTCAAATTACCTTTATGCCTAGTGAAGCTTTAAGAGAGATGCCTATGGTAGATTACCTCTGTCGTAGTGAAGGTGAACTTAGTCTTTTAAGCATTGTCAAAGCAATAGCTGGTGGTAATCCTTTTAATGGTATACAAGGTGCAACATATCGGGTAGATGGAGAAATCAAAGAAGGTGAACCAATTAAAGGTTATGAAAATTTAGATAATTATCCCTCACCTCATCTTATGGATATTTTTGATTATAATCCAGTAGAAGAAGTAATTTTGATTACTTCAAGAGGATGTCCTTTTAATTGTGTTTTTTGCTACACACCTCAGGCATCTGGACATAAAATAAGATTTCATTCTATAGAAAGGGTGCTTGAAGAAATAAAATGGGTAGTAAAAAAAGGGAAAAATCAGTTATGGTTTGCTGATCCAAATTTTTCTTTTAAAGGAGAAAGAGTTCATCAATTGCTTGAAGGGATTTTAAGGGAAGGACTCAAGGTAAAGATATGGTTAGAGACAAGAGTGGATTTAATTGATGAAGAAATGATTAAAAAGATGAAAAGAGCAGGGGTACATACAATTGCCTATGGACTTGAATCTGCTTCAGAGCGTATTTTAAAAATTATCAAAAAGAAAATTTCTATTGAACAGCTTGAGAAGGCTATTTTTCTTGCTCAAAAAAATGGGATTGAAGTTGAAGTCTTTTCTCTTTTTGCTCTGCCAGGTGAGACTTTTAAAGAAGCATTACAGACACTTGAATTTGTAAAGGCACATGGGATAAAAATTCAAGGCAATTCTAATGCACAGCAGATGCAACTTTATTTTGGTTCTCCCATTACAAATAATTATCAAAAATATGGTATCAAGCCTTTTTCAGAAAAAAGGCCATTATATATTTCTATTGGAGATAGATATGAAACAGAAACTATGTCTAGAGAAGAGATAGCTACTATAAAAAAACTTTGGAGAGAACATTCTTTAGATAAAGGGAGGAGAATAGTTTCCTAATGCATATTGTCTATATAAAACTCAATACAGATTTTTCTATTTCTTCATTATTGCTTGAACTGGATATGTTTAATGAAATATATTTTTTTATTGAAGATTTTAAAAAAAATTTTCAAAAATTGCTTATTATTATCAAAGAGATAACAAATTTTTTAGAAAAATACTCCTTTTGCCAAATTCGTTTACATTTAGTTCATCCATACGAAGAAGATCTAGAATTTTTTTATAATACAATTTATCAAATGCTTAATCCATTTAATTTAGAAGGTTATAGTCACCAGATTACTCCACGTTTAATGATTTTTCCAATAATTTTTTCCCCTCCATTTTCAAATACTTCACTTTTTTCCTTTTTAGAATCACATTTTATGCCACCTGGTGTAATTGTAGATAAAGATGTAAAAGAAAAAATAAAAAATATTGAGAGAATTTTTATTATGTCTCATTCTGATTTTTTACTTTCTATTGCTTATCAAAATTTTTTGTTAAATCTTTTAGAAAATATGCGTTTATTGGGAGAAAATTGGTGCCTTTGTCCTAAGACAATAATTATTGATAAAGGGCAAATTTTTCCCTGTATACGTGCATATCAATTTAAATTGAAACATTTACCTAAAGACCTTTGTTCTCAATGTCGTTATGAGCTCCTTAACATATTTTCAAATACATCACTTATAGGTAATGAAGAATTAGTAAACCTCCATTTCCGGCTAGGTCTTACTTGTTTTGAAAAGGAAGAAATAGAAATAGCTTCAAAACATTTTTATCAAGCTTTAAAATTTGTTTCTTCTGATGAAAAAGAAGATGTTTATTATTATCTTGGTCTATGTCAAGCACAACTTGGTGAATATGATTTAGCTATTGAATATTTAAAAAAAGCAAATATTCAGCATTACAATACTTATTTTTATCTAGGTTTTTCTTATTTTCAAAAAGGAAATTTCTTAAAAGCAAAAGAAAATTTAGAAATGGCTTTAAATTTCTTTCCACCATTAGAAGAAAAATTGATGATAGTACTTTATCTTGGCCATGTTTATAAAGAATTAAAGATGTATAAAGATGCTATTTTTTTACTTAAAGATATAG
>Ga0209410_1001020_pt1 | contig 13447 bp, 14 predicted proteins | sample Mar14436cmmetaG_FD_184135 | JGI IMG/M metagenome (GOLD analysis project Ga0209410, IMG submission 184135) | Marine hydrothermal vent microbial communities from Guaymas Basin, Gulf of California to study Microbial Dark Matter (Phase II) - Marker... ... | reverse complement strand
TTTTTTTATCAGATTACCCTGAAAAAGATGGCTTGTCAAGATAACTGTTAATCCCCGGACCCTATGCCTTGTTTAATATATATCCCCGGTAAGGCAGTAACCATCAGACTTGATGACAACTTCACTGTTGGTGGAACCGCCACTATGATGGAGTTTTTCCCGGATACTCAGTACGACCTTATAAGGACCTGATCAACATGGCCTTTGATTATTTCCCTGAATTCCTCAAGCCTTTCAAGTGTATATGGAATTATACTCAATGTATTCGGGTCTATTGCCTTTGTTGGTTTAAACTGCTGAAGGACATACCTTTTTGCTCCTTTTATGGTTTCTCCAATTTCATGAATGTCCTCCTGGTCAACAAATCCTGGAACAACCGTTGTTCTGAATTCATAATCCCTGAAGGTCTTAACTATTGCTATGGACTCTTTGAGTTTATCAAGATCTATATCAATGCCCGTTGCAAGATGGTACTTTGAAGGAGAGGATTTAATGTCCATTGCAACATAGTCAACCAGATTTTTTAATTCCTTCAGCCTCTCAGGGAAGGAGCCATTTGTATCTATTTTGATTTCCAGTCCAAGTGATTTTATCTCCCTGAGAAAATCAATCAATCTGTCCCAAACAAGGGGTTCTCCACCAGTAATGGTTACACCCTGAATAAAGCCCTTTCGTTTTTTCAATTCTTCAATCACTTCATCCTGATTAATCTCTGGTAGGTATTCTATCATATCGGGAAGGACGAGTTCTGGATTGTGGCAGAAGGGGCACCTGAAATTGCATCCCCCAATAAAGACAATGGATGCAATCCTTCCAGGGAAATCTATAAGCGTGGTTCCGCTAAACCCCTTTATCAATCTTCAGATATCTCCTCTCCTGAAATTCCTTCTGTTTTCCCCTGTTCCAGTTCTGAACAGGTCTGAAATAGCCAACAACCCTTGAATAAATCTCTGGCATTATAACTTTAACCCTGATTTTTTTTGCTGTGGCTTTTTCATTGCGTTTTTTTGTTTCCTTCATAAATCCTCCTGTTTTTTATTACCAAGGTCAAGGAACAGAGATGTTCCTCCAGTATCCTCAACCTTGATGTAAGCATTCTCGGATAACCTTGAAAGTTCTTCCTCTGTCAGTTCAGTGACGACCCCAAATCTCTCCAATTCTTCTTTTGTGTGTGGATAAGGACATATGTGATGTTCACCAGGTATGTATCCATGAACAGGGCATATAGAGAATGTGGGCGTAATACTGAAGTAGGGAAGCCTGAATCTTTCAACAATTCTTCTCACAAGTTCCCTGATAATTCTCCAATCATGGACAGGTTCACCAAGGAAAAGATGGACAACTGTTCCACCAGTGAATAAAACCTGAAGGTCATCCTGATGTTCAAGTAAAGAATATATATCGTCAAACTCATAAACAGGCGGATGGACTGAGTTTGTGTAGTATGGTGTTTCAGAATCACCCTGTGTGAAGATGGAGGCAAACCTCTCTCTATCCTTCTTTGCAAGACGGTATGAGGTGCCCTCAGCAGGCGTTGCCTCAAGGTTGTAGAGGTTTCCGGTTTCTTCCTGAAAATCTGCAAGTTTTTCCCTCATGAAATTGAGAATCTTTATTGCCCATTCTTTTCCCTCTTTTGTAGTTATGGGAACACCAAGGAAGTTCATGCATGCCTCATTCATTCCAACAAGGCCTATGGTGGAGAAGTGATTTGTCCAGTAAGAACCTGTCGCCTTCTTTACTTCTGATAGATAGACCCGGGAGTATGGATAGAGTCCCTTCTCTGTCAGGTCCTCAAGCACCTTCCTCTTCATCTCCAGGGAATTCTTTGCCAGTATCATCAATCTTTCCAGTCTTGAGAAAAACTCATCTTCTGAACGGGATAGATAACCAATCCTTGGCATATTTATTGTAACAACACCGATTGAGCCTGTCATGGGGCTTGCCCCGAAGAGACCTCCTCCCCTCTTTCTCAACTCCCTGTTGTCCAGGCGAAGTCGGCAACACATACTCCTTGCATCCTCTGGTTTCATATCAGAATGGACAAAGTTGGCAAAATAGGGGATACCAAATTTTGCAGTCATCTCCCAGAGACTCCTCAGTTTTTCATTCTCCCAGTCAAAGTCCGCAGTGATATTGTATGTTGGTATGGGAAATGTGAATATCCTCTGTTTGGCATCACCCTCCATCATTACCTCAGCAAATACATCATTCAGGAGGTCCATCTCTTCATGGAACTCACCATAGGTCTCATTCTTTTCCTCGCCGCCGATTATGACATTTTTGTTCCTGAGATTTTCTGGTGGTTCCAGGTCCATGGTGATATTGGTGAATGGTGTCTGGAATCCAGACCTTGTAGCCACATTAACATTGAAGAGAAATTCCTGGAGTGCCTGCCTTACACCCCTTCTATCAAGCCCGTCGTACCGAATAAAAGGAGCAAGATAGGTTGTGAAATTGGAGAATGCCTGTGCACCTGCTGCCTCTCCCTGTAGGGTGTAGAAGAAATTCACCATCTGTCCAAGTGCAGTTCTAAGGTGTCTTGGAGGTCTTGATTCAATCTTTCCTGCAACTCCACCAAACCCATTTCTGAGAAGTGCCTCCAAATCCCATCCCAGACAGTATACACTTAATAAGCCGAGGTCGTGGATATGGAAGTCTCCATCATCATGGGCCCTTTTAATATCCTCTGTGTATATCCTATTAAGCCAGTATCTCGCAGTAATGGAGGAGGAGATATAAAAGTTCATACCCTGAAGAGAAAAGTTCATGTTTGAGTTTTCCTTTACCCTCCAATCCGAGCGGGCAATATATTGTTCTATCAGGTTTTCTGCCTCCTCCACAGTGGATTTGATATCCCGTGCTTCTTTTCTTTTCTGCCTGTAAAGGATATAGGCCTTTGCAACATCAGGGTAGCCTTTTTCCATAAGGGTTCTCTCTACGATGTCCTGTATCTCTTCAACATGTGGAATACTGCCCTTTCTGAAGAACCATCTATGAAGGAGAATCTCTACATACTTTGCAATTTCATCCGCCTCTCCTTTACATCCAACAGCATTCATTGCATTGGATACTGCCTTTATAATCCTTGTTCTGTCGTAGGGAACTATAGAACCATCCCTTTTTCTGATAAAACGCTCCATCAAACCTCCTTTCTAAAAAGAAGTATAAAGAAAAGTTATTGGTTTGTCAACTATATGTTGTGGTTTTTTTTAAATTACCACTATATATTGCGTTTTAGTGAGTTATATAAAAATGCATTTCAATTTGGTTGTTCCCTCCTGAATAAGATTAAAAATCGCTCAATTCAGGATTAATCAATGCTTAAACATTTTTTTCAAATAAAAACTTAAATAATTGTCCCCGAATTTTATTAAAATTGGGCTCAAGAACTAAGAATGAAATCCTGGGAGCCCAGGTTAAAACATACCTTTAAGAATCGGTCATTTCATTCAGAGGATGGTGGTCTAAACTACTAATCTATAATTAGAAGGGTTTTCTACCCCTGTGGTTTTGTTGGGAAAGCCTAAGTTTTTTACTTCAGGAAGTCAGGGTAAAAGATTATTCCTGCTCCGTAGGAGAACTGGGTTGACCATTCGTATCCACCGCCATGTTCTACTGTGTGCCCACCAAGTGCAGTAATCTTGAGAAGCAGACCCACTGAACTGGATAAAAGATACACCGCCCATAAATCTGCATTCAGATTGCTGAAGGGAGCCATCTCAATAGATGTTCCATTCTCATCTGCAGTGCCGTAAACAATGGAACCCAGTGATAGTTTCATCCTCAGTTTTGATGTTGGTCTGTAGTAAAGTATAGGCATGACCGATGCAAACTGGGCATCACCCACAGGGTCAACAGAGGCCCAACCGTATGCACCGGAGAGACCAATGGAGAAGGTGGGGCTGATATTGAATGCCATACCCACAACAACGTGTGGACTTATTGAAGGTGGGGCCAGTCCAGAAATATCAACACTCAGTCTTCCTGTATAGTAAATAATTATGAGCCCCATTCCCATACCACCCTGGTTTTCCTCCATAACATATCCTCCATAGAATCCAATACCACCCCTCTTTTGTGTCTTCTCACCTGCCTCCTTCAATGCCCTGTATTCCCTTTCTGTATAACCAGACAATCTGTATGCAAGGAGTTCTGCTGCACTGGGAAGTTTTTCAATAGCATTCACCTTTGCCTCCCCTGTTTTCACAATCTCACCTGTTGATGCATTTGTCACACGCGCTGTAATAGTGATTTCCTTCCCCAGTTTCATGATAGAACCCGTGATAACATAGTCCAGTCCGTATATCTTTCCCACTTTAACAGCCTCTTCAGTGGATAGAACACCAGACATGCCCAGTGCCTGCTCTTCAAGAACCTTGAATAGCAGAACCCTTTCAACAAGGGTGTATTTCCCAAGTTTCTGAAGCTTGTCTATCAGTAGTTCTGCAACCACCTTTCCAGCATTGGGTGTGCCAACAGGATTTCTTTCAACGAACTCTACAACCCCAGCCTTGGCACCCTAAAGTAAAATCGGAAGGAGTAATAGAGTGAGGGATAAAAGAAATAACTTTTTCATAGAAACCTCCAGGTTTAATTTTAAGGATTTTAAAAGATAAAAAATCCCCTGTCAATAAAAAATATGGAATAGACCCCTTACATCAGATGATGAAAACCCCTTGCACATTTAATTTATTTCTGTATATTATAAAAAAATATAACTGGAGGAAATAAATGAAGTTTATGGACTTTGTTGAAAGATATGGACAACTTGGAGTTATCCACAGCAGTGAGGTTGTGGGGCTTGTAGCAAGGCCTGATGTTTTCAGGGTTCAGTTGAATCAGTGGAAGGAGAAGGGTTATCTCGTTCCCCTGAAAAGGGGTGTGTATCTGGTTTCTCAACGCTTTCTGAAGCATGAGGTTCCTTTGTTTTACATCTCCAATGAATTGATATTCCCGTCCTATGTGAGCCTTGAATCAGCAATGGCCTTTTATGGACTTATACCTGAGGGGGTGTTCCGTGGTGTTGTTGCTGTAACCACCAGAAAAACAGAAACATTCTATAATAAAGTTGGTGTTTTCCACTACCATCATGTAAAACCTTCCCTGTTTATGGGTTTTAGAATGGTCAATATAGATGGGTTCACTGTGAAGATTGCTTCTCCAGAAAAATCTCTTCTTGATTATTTTTATCTCAGGAAAATTGAGGAAAGAGAGATGGAGGGTTTAAGATTGCAGAATCTTGAAATTGTTAACCTTGCTGAACTGGAATCTCTTTCCCTTTCTTATCCGATGCGGGTTCAAAAAATAGTCAGGAGGCTGAAGAATGAAATCCCTTCTTTTACAGGTTCTTGAACCTTACAGGGACAAGGATAGAATTTTCCGGGTTAATATTCTGAAGGAGTTTATCCAGGAGACAATACTGTATTATCTATCCAGAAAAGGATATATGGGTAAATTGATTTTTGAGGGTGGAACATGCCTCAGGTTTATGTACGGTTTAAGGAGATTTTCAGAAGACCTGGATTTTTCCGTGAAAGAAAGACTTGATTATCCCAGATTTTTTGAAGAAATACAGAAGGAGCTTGAACTCCAGGGATACGAAGTGGAAATGAAGGTAAAGGTAAGCGGAAACATAAAGAGATGTTTTTACAAATTTCCTGAACTTCTAAATTTTTGCGGTATAACTTCCCAGAAGGGCGAAAAATTGTCTGTATTGGTAGAAATAGACTCAAGTCCACCATCTGGAGGAGAACTGGAGGAGACAATCTTTAATAGAAACTATATTTTTACAGTTGTTCATTACAGTCTTCCTTCACTGATGGCAAAAAAGTTACATGCAATACTCTTCAGGGGCTTTGTCAAGGGAAGGGATTACTTTGACCTTATCTGGTTGCTTTCAAAGGGGGTGAGACCAGACATTGAATTGTTAAATAATGCAAAAAAACAGACAGGTTCATCTTTACCTGAATTCACTTCAGAAAATTGGAAGGCACTTCTCTGGAAGCATATTGAGAAGATGGATATGAAAAGAATAAAGAGAGACTTGATGCCCTTCCTTGAAAACCCGGAGGACGCTGCACTGATTGAGAAAAAGAATTTCTATAAACTTTTGAAGTAAAACCTTAATTTATACTGGAGAATACCTGCTTTCCCGTCCCGGTTTGAACTTTTTGTTAAAGCTTCTCTAATGGCCTTCAGTCCTCAGACAGGATGGATAAAACTCTCAAGGTAATAAACAGTTGCTGGTTAGTGCGGATAAGATGCATGGATTTTCGTCCTTGAAATTAAGAGATTTCCTGTTAAATTTTAAGCAAAAAGGAGGAGGTATGATAATATCCATAGAGGATGTATGGAAGAAGGATCATAACAAGTACAGGGCTATTTATGCCATGGCAAAGGACGCAGAGAGAATAAACCTCTCAAGGAAGGATGAGACAGAGGAACTTGCAGAAACAGATGAAAAGGTGACTGTCCTTGCAATGAAGAGGTTTAAAGAGGGCAAGGTAAAGTACAGGATAGTAAACCCTGATGAAACTGAGTCTTGAAGGTAAGAAGGTTCTTCTCGGTGTAACCGGGGGAATTGCAGCGTATAAAATTCCTGAACTGGTAAGGCTTCTGCAGAAAAAGGGTGCCTCTGTCTCTGTGGTTCTCACGGAGAACGGGAAGAGGTTCGTATCCGAATACACCCTGAAGATTCTCACCAGTGGAAGGTGTTTCTCTGATGCCTTTGGTGATGGTATCCCCCATATAGACCTTGCAAGGTGGGCTGACATCATCGCCATTGTCCCTGCCTCATACAATACAATAGGTAAGATTGCATCAGGGATTGCTGATAACCTTTTGACAACCATTGTTGCAGCATCAAAGGTTCCCATTATGCTCTTCCCTTCCATGAACACTGCCATGTATGAGAATCCCGTTAATCAGAAGAACCTTGAATACCTGAAAAGTATAGGTTACAGGATAGTCGCACCTGGTGAGGGAATACTTGCTTGTGGAGAGGAAGGACCAGGAAGGATGCCTGAGCCAGAAGAGATTCTTATGTTCATCCAGCAGGGGCTTGGGGATAATGCCTTTTCAGGAATAAAGATAATCATAACAACTGGAGGAACAGAGGAACCCATAGACCCTGTGAGGGTGATAACGAACAGGTCTTCAGGAAGAATGGGGGTGGAGATTGCAAAGGCCTTCTTCTATCGCGGTGGGGATGTACTTCTCTTGCACGGAAGGATGAATGTTCCCGTACCTTCAGTTATCCATTCCATATCAACCCCTGATACAGAGACAATGGAGAAGGCTTTACAGAAAAATATAAAGGACGCACATGTCCTTGTTATGGCAGCAGCAGTCTCTGATTTTGTTCCCACTTATTCAGATAAGAAGATTAAAAGAAAAAATTCTGGTATCAATATCCATCTGAAACCCAACAGAGACCTTCTTGCCACCATAACAAAAAAATGGAAAAAGGGGGTTGTTGTTGGTTTCACCCTTGATGATGACAGTGTTCTCCTTGAAAGTGCGTATGAAAAGATGAAGACAAAACACTGTGATATTATGATTGCCAATTCCATTGAGGCCATTGGTGGTGAAAAAACAAGAGGATACATAATAACAAAAGAGGGTGAGGAGTGGTTTGAGACCACAAAGGAAGAACTTGCATGGATGATTACAGAAAAGGTGAGGCAGTTAAAATCCTGAAGTATCTGAAATCCATAGGGATTGAGGAAGTTATCCTGAGAGAGGATAGAAAAACCATTTACGAGAGGTTCGTGAAACAGATTATGGAGTGCAAAAAATGTCCCCTTCATAAATACAGGCTGAATCCAGTTCCAGGAAGCGGTCCCATCAATGCAAGGCTCATGATTATTGGTGAGGCACCAGGAGAAAAGGAAGACAGGCAGGGGATTCCCTTTGTTGGTCCATCTGGCCAGAAATTAACACTGTGGTTAAAGGAGGTCGGCATCAACAGGGAGAATGTTTACATCACAAATGTGGTGAAGTGCAGGCCACCCCACAACAGGGAACCAACACCAGAGGAGGAGAGGGCGTGCAGACCCTACCTGGAATTTCAGATTGATTTTATCAAACCAGAGGTTATACTACTTCTTGGAAATGTTGCTCTCGGTTTCATTACGGGTGAGAGAAAGGGGATAACAAAGGTGAGAGGTGTGCCATTCAGATACAGGGGGATAACCATCCTTCCCACCTTCCATCCCTCATATATCCTCTCAAACCCGCAGAAGGAGGATATTGTGAAGAAGGACTTTCAGACATTAAAGGAGATTTGCTATGGAGATTAGAACGCTGCCCAATGCAGTTGATATAGAGAAGGGTGTCCTTGGTGCCATGATTGTTGACATGGATGCCATCGCAAGGGTGGTGGAGATACTGAAGCCTGATGACTTTTATCTTGAATCCCACAAGATTATATGCAGGGCCATTTATAAGTTATTTGAACTGGGAAAGCCTGTGGATAGTGTTCTGGTCACAGAGGAGATTAAGAACATGGGGAAACTTGAGGCAATAGGGGGCGCTTCATACATTGCTGAACTCACAAGTTCTGTTGTTTCTGCTGCAAACATTGCAAGGCATGCTGAAATTATTCACGAGAAGGCCGTTTTAAGGGATATGATAAAGACCTCAAACAAGATTATTGAGATGGCCTACAGGGAGGAGGACACAACAGATAATCTACTTGACATTGCAGAGCAGGAGATTTTCTCCATCAGGGAGAGGCGGAAAAAGGGAGAGGTGAAACACATAGGTGATTACCTTGACGAGGTCTTTGAATCCCTGAGAATAAGGGCGGAGAGAAAGTCTGCCATAACCGGGCTTCCATCTGGTTTCAATCAACTTGATACAAATTACACTGCTGGTTTCCAGCCTGCTGAACTCATCGTGATTGCTGGAAGGCCTTCCACGGGTAAGACCGCCATGGCACTGAACATCGCAACCTATATGGCCTTTGAGAGAAATATACCCGTTGCCTTCTTCTCCCTTGAGATGCACTACATGGCCCTGATAGAAAGGATGCTCTCCTTCCTCACAGGTATTCCCAACACAATGATAAGGAAGGGATTTTTTGATGTTAGAGGGGAGGAATGGGATTTTCTGACAAGGACCATTGCAAGATTGAGGACAATGCCACTGTGGATTGATTCAACCCCCGGGATAAGCATTTATGAGTTGAGGGCAAAGACAAGAAGGTTGAAGAAGGAGCATGATATACAGGCGATGTTTGTGGACTACCTTCAATTGATACAGGGGCCACCAAGGGCAGAGAACAGACAGCAGGAGGTTGCTGCCATATCAAGGGCACTGAAAAACATCGCAAGGGAACTTGAAATATCGGTGATTGCACTTTCCCAGCTATCAAGGGCACCAAAGACAAGGAGTTCAAGAAGAGGGGAGGAGGCAGAGCCGGTTCTCTCCGATCTGAGAGAATCTGGACAGATTGAGCAGGATGCAGATGTTGTTATATTTCTTCACAACAAAAAACCATCAGAGGAACTTGAGGGTAAGGACCTCATACCAGTGAAGGTGATAATAGCAAAGCAGAGGAATGGACCACGGGGTAAACTTGATTTCATTTTCCAGAAGAGCCTGGTAAGGTTCAGGGAAGAAAAGGAGGCTCCAGTGGAGGATATCCTATGATAGAGATTGTTAATCTTCATAAGTCCTTTTACGACAACCATGTTTTGAGGGGGGTTAACCTGAAGGTCTATGATGGTGAGACCCTGGTGATTATAGGAAAGAGTGGTTGTGGTAAGAGTGTTTTACTCAAACACATAATGGGAATACTCAAGCCAGATGAAGGAAAGGTGCTTGTTGATGGAATTGATATTAATCATTCAGAATCAAACCTCTTTGAAATAAGGAAAAGATTTGGTATGGTCTTCCAGGGTGCTGCCCTGTTTGATTCACTCACAGTGGCCGAGAATGTGATTATTGGATTGAGGGAACATACCAGGCTCTCCTACAGGGAGATGCTTGACATCGCAAAGGAGAAACTCTCACTTGTTGGGCTTGAAGGCACAGAACACCTGAAACCAGCAGAACTCTCAGGTGGTATGAAGAAGAGGGTGGGGATTGCAAGGGCACTTGCCCTTGACCCTGAATACATACTTTATGATGAGCCCACAACAGGGCTTGACCCGATTATGGCTGATAGGATAAATAGACTCATGCTTGACCTGAAGAAGAGATTGAAGAAAACAACCATTATGGTTACCCATGATATGCACAGTGCATTCATGGTCGGGGATAGAATTGCCATGCTTGATGAGGGTAAGATTATATTTGAGGGAACACCCGAAGAAACCCTTAAAACAAAGAATAAGAGGGTCAGGGAGTTTATACAGAGCAGTTCCATAGGTGTGGCGTGAAGAAAAGAACAGTTTTTGTGTGCCAGAATTGTGGTTATGAATCACCAAAGTGGCTGGGGAAGTGTCCATCCTGTGGTGAATGGAATACCTTTGTTGAGGAAAAACCCATAGGTAAAAAATCAATCTCTGTAATCCCCTTCGCATCTGGGAAGAAGGAAGGACATAAAGAGAGGATAAATACAGGTATCTATGAATTTGACAGAGTTCTTGGTGGGGGGATTGTGAAGGGCTCTCTCACATTACTTGGCGGAGACCCTGGCATAGGGAAGTCAACACTCCTCCTCACCATAGCAGGGCTTCTCTCTGAAAAGGGTATCCCTGTGCTTTATGTGTCAGGGGAGGAGTCCATATCGCAGGTGAACATGAGAGCAGAGAGGCTTGGGGTGAACACGGATAACCTTTTCTTCCTTCCAGAAACCGAGATAGAGGGAATAATCAAGGGGGTTTCAGTCTCAAAGCCTGGTTTTCTCATCATAGACTCAATACAGACAATCTATGCAGGTTACCTTGAGAGCCCTCCAGGAAGCATATCCCAGGTGAGGGAGTGCACATCAAGGATAATGAGGGAGATAAAGGGGAAGGGGATAACCACCTTCATCATTGGCCACATAACAAAATCCGGTGCTATAGCAGGCCCAAAAACACTGGAACACATGGTGGATACGGTGCTTTACCTTGAAGGGGATACAAATCACATCTTCAGGATTCTCAGGGGGGTGAAGAACAGATTTGGTTCAATAAACGAGATAGGTATCTTTGAGATGACGGGTAAAGGGCTTATCCCGGTTGAAAACCCATCAAAGTTCCTTCTCTCTGGTGGTGAATGGGCCTCAGGTAACACAATCGTTCCAACCACACAGGGGACAAGACCCCTCCTTGTTGAGGTTCAATCGCTCCTTATACCTGCAAGGTTCAACTATCCCCAGAGGGTATCAACGGGGATTGATTACAGAAGGTTGAACATGCTGATTGCAATTACTGAGAAGAGGCTGGGTATAGGGATTGGTGGCTATGATATATTCTGCAATATAACAGGTGGTTTGAAGGTGGATGAGCCTGCAATTGACCTTGGAATAATATTCTCCATGGTTTCAGGTTTCATAGATAAACCAATTGACAGGGATACTGCACTTGCAGGTGAGGTCGGGCTTGGTGGAGAGGTCAGGGCAATTCCATTCATTGATATGAGGGTGAAGGAGTGCAAGAGGCTTGGTCTCTCAAGGATAATCATACCAGACCAGAGAACAGAGGGAATAGATGGAATTGAGGTTGTTAAGGTTAGAAACATTCAGGAAGCAAAGGAGGCATTATTCTGAGAAAAAACTACATACTGCTCCACTCCTCTGCATTGAGGGACGGAAGGGTTTACTATCTGTTCCACAATAGGCTTATTGAAAGGGAACCTGCTGTTGCCTCAGAAGACATAAAACCATACTTGGAAGGGGGTGATGAGGTCTCAAAGTCCATAAAGGAATATATGGAAAGGTTGAAGGTGAAGGTGCTCAAAGGAGAACTTATACCCATTGCAATAAAACTCAGGTGTCCGGTTCTTCTGATAGGTGAACAGGACCTTGTTAGAAGACTGAAGGCAGCAGGTGTCAGGGTGATAGACCTTGAGGTCTTAAGGATGTTCTCAAGGGACCCAATAAAACTTGGTGATAAGGTAAAGGTGAAGTGCCAGAGGGCAGAGGATGGTTTCATAGGATTCCTTGGTGATGGCTCAGAGGTGATACTGAAAGGAAGGGGGCTGAAATCAGGGAAGATTGTTGAGTGTGTTGTTGTGAACATAACAGAGACCCCCCGTGTAAGAAGGATTGAATGTGAGGTTGAGGGATGAGGATAGGCATAGGATACGATATACATAGACTTGTTGAGGGAAGACCCTTTATCCTTGGTGGGGTTAATATCCCCTTTGAAAAGGGTTTGCTGGGCCATTCTGATGGAGATGCCCTCGTCCATGCAATCATAGACAGCATACTCGGAGCGCTCGGTGAAGGAAATATAGGTATTCTGTTCCCTGACACGGATGAGAGGTTTAAGGGGATTTCAAGTTTAGAATTACTGAAGCGGGTTGTTGATAGATTTAATTTCAAACTGGTGAATATTGATGCGGTTGTAATATGTGAAGAACCTAAATTGAATCCATACATTGAACTTATGAGGAGAAACATTAGTGAAATTACAGGGCTTCCACCTGGAAGAATATCCATAAAACCAAGGAGAAAGGAAGGGCTTGACGAAACCGGTAAGGGGAATGCAATTGAGGTTGTATCTGTTTGTTTGTTAGAGGAGGTGGTATGATTCTACTTCTCTTATTGTCACTACCCATCAATGACTTCAAGGTGATTCAGGGGCTTTATGCAGATGGAATGTATGAACTATCTGAGAAGCAGGCCAGGGTGTTTATCCAGAAGTATCCAGATGAGAAAATCACGCCAGATGTATGTGTTATACTTCTCAATTCAATGCTGAAGCAGAGGAAATACGGGGATGTGATAAACTCGGCAGATAGATTTATAAAGAGGTATCCACAGAAGAGGAGCGATTTTTACAGGATAAAGGGGGATGCCCAGGTAAAACTCGGTCTCTTCAAAGAGGCCATCAGGACGTATTCACGACTGAAGGGTGATGATGCATACACAAAGATTGGTGATGCATACTACGCAATGGGTGATTATAAAAAGGCAATGGAGTACTTTGGAAAGGTGAAGGATGATTATGCCATTCTCTCCACAGGGTGGTGCTATTATAAACTGGGTGACTATGAGAATGCATATAAAACATTTTCTCAGGTGAAGGATAAGAAATACACAGAAGAGGCAGAGTACATGAAAGGGAAGTGCCTCCTGAAGATGGGCAGAAAGGAGGCAGAGGATACCCTCCTTAACTTTATAAAGAAATATCCTGAAACTCCTTACAGGGGGAGGATTTATCTTTCACTTGGTGAATACTTTGAAAACAAAGGTAATAAAGACAAGGCAAAGAACTACTACAAAAAACTCCTCAGGTTAAGACCACCATTCAACCATATTGGTCTCACCTATCTGGGCATACTCTATTAC
>Ga0209410_1001019_pt1 | contig 13449 bp, 13 predicted proteins | sample Mar14436cmmetaG_FD_184135 | JGI IMG/M metagenome (GOLD analysis project Ga0209410, IMG submission 184135) | Marine hydrothermal vent microbial communities from Guaymas Basin, Gulf of California to study Microbial Dark Matter (Phase II) - Marker... ... | reverse complement strand
TTAAGCTCCTCGTGTGACTCACCCACCGCACGGAAGCCACCCACCCTGAAGTATACACCTTTGGCTATCCTGAACGTTGGCCCCGCATATCCACCCGTTATCCGTCTAACACTACGTGGCTCCCACAACACAACATTGGGTAACACAAGTATCGGGTTCTCCTTCCTACGCAGTATGATGGGTGGTTCACCCCCCATATGTATTGGCACCTTACCCTCCCTGAGCTCCGTCATCCAGCACTCCATATCCAGCTCTCTCTGTTTCGCATCTGACATCCCCCCATACGCGATGTTCTTCCACTCCCTTGGTGTCAACGTCTGGTTACCATATTCCTGCCATACCGGGTTGGTGGTATCCTCCACCCACACGAGCTTATACCTATCACCATGTTTGACAAACTTAGCCCCACAGTTGTTGCATTCCAGCTGCTCGGTCTTCACCAACCCAAACAACCTCTTTTTGGTTACCTCCACCAGCTTACCTGATTTACACACTGGACATTTGTCCACCCACGCCACACCCTCCGGTACGTCGGGCTTCCCCACCTTCGGTTGTGGCAACGGTGCACCACAATTACTGCAGAACTTACCTTCATCCCAAAACCCGCACCTTGGACATTTAACCTTCATCCCACCCCCGATTCCCTACCTCACATTAATGTATTATCTCACCCACAGCTGTCAATTTCGCCCACGAGTTGGATACCCACACTATCCACGTATCCCCGTAAGTGTGATACCCTCAATTATCTTACGTTGTGCAAAGAAGAACACAATGATCGCAGGTATGACCACCACCAACGATGCCGCCATCAACAGCTCCCAATCCGTGCTGTACATACCACGAAACGTAGCCAACCCCAACGCCAACGTATAGTTACGTTGTGACGTCAGGTATATGAGTGGGCCAAAGAAATCGTTCCACGCCCCAATAAAATGCAACACCGCCATAGTTATAAGTGCCGGCCTGATCAACGGCAGATGTATGTTACAGAATATCTGCCAGCTCGAACATCCATCAATCTTAGCTGCATCATCCAACTCCATCGGTATACTGAGATAGAACTGTCGCAACAGAAATATAAAGAACGCATTACCAAAAAACGCCGGTACCGTCAACGGTAGAAACGTATCTATCCACCCCATCTTCCTAAACATGATAAACACCGGTATCGTTGTCACCGGATACGGTATCATCATCGTTGCCAACACTATGAAGAACAGCACATCCCTACCAGGGAACCTCAACCTCGCAAACCCAAACCCCACCACCGCACACGATAACACCGTACCGATTAGGCTCAACCCCACTATCACAATCGTGTTGAGGAAGAACCTTCCAAACGGCAATATAGTGAGTGCGAGCTTGAAATTCTCCCAGTGTAGCTCCTCCGGTATGAACTTAGGTGGGTACTGGAATATCGCTTCACCTGACTTAAGTGCTGTCGATACCATCCACACCAATGGCATAAGAAAGATTATCGACCCCACAATCAACACCACATACACCAGTATTTTGGTAACACTCACCCTACCCTTCATCTTCTCGCTTCGTAATACACCCACTTCTTCGACGTATACAGCATGATAGCCGTAAGTATCATGATGATCACACTCAACACCCACGCGATCGCCGACGCATAACCCATGTTGAACCACCTAAACCCATGGTTATACAACAGCAACACCGTAAACAACGTAGCATTCAATGGCCCACCACCCGTCATGATGTACGATTGTGTAAACACCTGCATCGCCCCTATGAGGCCCACCACCAGCAAAAAGAACAACGTTGGTGACAACATCGGTAACGTTATCTTCACAAACTTCTGCCACGCATTGGCACCATCGACTGCTGCCGCATCATAGTACGTACGTGGTATATTCTGTAGCCCGGCCAACAATATAAGCATCGATCCACCCACACCCCATACGTTCATCAATATAAGTGCAGGTAACGCCCATCTTGGGCTTGTTAACCATTCCAACCCCTGAAACTCAACCCCAAACAACCCCACTATCTTACGTAGAAGGTAGTTGATCAACCCAAACTTTGGGTTATACAGCCACATCCACACCACCGATACCGCCACCATCGGCAATATCGATGGTAGATAGAACACCGTCCTAAATATCGACAACCCCTTAACCTGTTGGTTCAACAGCAACGCCAACCCCAACGCCACACTGAGGTTCAACGGCACACTCACAAACGCATAGATGAAGGTCACCTTCAGCGATTGGTGGAACAACGGATCATGTATCAGCTTGATATAATTCTGTAGCCCCACAAAACTTGGCTCCTTAAGTAACGGCCACCTATGTAAGCTTATGACCATCGATGCAATGATAGGCCCCAACGTGAACACTACCAACCCTATCAACCATGGCAATATGAACAGGTACCCATCCAACGCCTCACGTCGCCAATACCCTGGACGTTTCATTCTAACCCATGATCTATCTTATACGCTACCTCTTTGAGCACCTTCTCCACATCCTCGTTCAACAACATTATGCGTTCCATCCCATACGCAATCTTACGTTCAATTTCAGGCCACCTCACCGTCCTAAGGGCTATCGGTTTCTTCGTCGCATACTTCACCGCCTGTATGAATGGCCGTTCGATAGGATCCTTGTCAAACCCCAACCTCTTAACCACTTCCGGATATGCTGGTATGGCCCAACCCATCTCACCACGTATCCTATGTGCAGCAGTATCTGTCATCGCCTTGAGGAACTCCCACGCTTCCTTCTTATGACGTGACTCCTTTGCCATCACCTGTGCCGATTGGTATATGATAGTCACCAGCTGTTTACCCTTGGGGTGCGGTGGCAACACCGTACCAAACCTCAACCCCTTTATGCGTTTGAGCTGCAACAGTGGCCACCTACCACTTACGAACATCGCCAACTTACCCGTGATAAACATGTTCACACCACCACCCATCGATGCACGTTCGGCCAACCCCGGCGACACCCTATACTTCGTGTACAATTCAGTATAGAATTTAATCGCCTCTATCGTCGCCTTGCTATCAAGATACCCTGTAGCGGTATCACCATCGGGTGACATGAGGTCACCTCCGTTACTCCATACCCACATCTCCAACGTGTATATATCACGTGCATCAACCAGAAACCCATACGTATCACCATGCGTCAACTGTATAGCTATATCACGAAACTCATCCCATGTCCAATCCGAATCCGGATACGGTATGCCTGCAGCATCAAACAGATCCTTGTTATAGTATAGCACTGCAGGTGTAAAATCCTTAAGCAACCCACACACCTTACCCTTATAAATGATATCCTTTACGAGGTTAGGATAAAAGTCCTCCAACGATATGGTGGTATCGCTATCAAGGTAAGGCTTGAGATCCTCCAACGCACCCAACTCCATCAACCTCGGATAGTTCCACCACAGGAACACATCCGGTGGCTTACCACCTGCCAACGACACTATCACCCTATCTTCATACCCCTGTGGACAGGGTTCCAAACTTATCTTGATGTTGGGATGCTGTTGCTCAAACCTCTCAATAATCCTACGTTCAGGTTCAAGCCCACGTGCACTATCCCATGTCATGTATCGGATGACGATCGCATTATCATCTTCATGATTCACGTACCATACATAAAAGAATCCACCCGCCGCCACTATCAGCATCATGAATAACCATCTACCACCTGTCTGCATGTGTTAAAATTAGATAAACTACCCTACTACATGTCAACGTAGCTTGTGTCAGCATCAACTTGTATTGAGTTTATGGACACCTTTGATATCTTTAACCTATGGATAAACGACAGCTGTTCAACACCTTACTGTCACAAATAACACATATCATACATGGTGATGGCACCACAGAATCCAAACTACATGCTATCTGTAACCTACTACGTGATAATGTACCAGGTTACGATTGGGTTGGCTTCTACCTCGTCAACCCCCACACTGACGAGCTTGTACTTGGACCGTTCGCTGGTAAACCGACCATCCACACCCGTATACCGTTCGGCAGAGGTATCTGCGGTCGTGTCGCCCACACAAAACAACCGCTCATCGTCCCCGATGTCTCCAAAGAAGCCAACTACCTTGCCTGTGACATAAACGTTCGCTCTGAAGCCGTCATCCCGATATTCCTTGATAACAATTTCGTAGCTGAGCTCGACATCGATTCACACCTACCGTCAGCATTCACCGATGAGGATAAGGATTTCCTCATTAAAGTGTGTGAGTTGGTCGCCCCATTATTCGGGTAAGCATGCGAGTAACCCCTTTACCCATTCAAACACTGTTTCAGCAATCTTAATCGCTCTTTTGTATTCTTCTTCAGTAACGGGTTCCATCTCACCAGGATATCTTGCTTTCACCGCATAATCGGTCAATTCCACAGCATTTTTAACCTCATCGGGTATATTAATACCCGTATCTTCGATCAATTCTAAAAGTCTCGCAATCGAATGTGTAGGCGGGAACTCCCTATTTATGCTAATAAGTAACGCCTTTAGGGCTTTTTCCACAGCTTGCTGGCAATCGAAACATAAATCTTCATATAGAATATCCTCACAAATCCTACCTGCTTTTGCCCTTTCTAAGTTGCTCTTAGCCCTCCGTAACCATTCCGCTACGAACTTTTCGTTTCTCATATACAACTTTACCCCGCTTAGCAATCTCACTATAAATAAGGAACCACTTATCTTTCAATTCTTCAAACCGGTCAGTAGTTTCAACTATCACATCCACCGCTACACCTACACCAAGGAGTTTACGATAGATCCTTCTGATGGTTTCCCTCTTATCTTTAATTTCTTTCTTTAATACACATATATCGTAATCGCTGTATTTCTGCGATCCCCCCACAGCTCTCGATCCAAAAAGTATAATCTTCTCTGGGTCAACTTCATCCACTATTCTTTTTATAATTTCGCTTAATTTTTCATCCATCAAAATAATTTACACAAAAATCGCCCATATCAAGCTACTTACGTGAGTTGGTCGCCCCATTATTCCACCTACGAAGTGGAATTTAGGGTGGATTGTCACCTCATGTATCTCACAACCCTCGCCCCTGGGTAGTAAAACCCCAGTATCTGTCGATACGAGTATCCACGTTTCGCCATCCCTATAGCACCCCACTGACACATACCATATCCGTGACCATACCCCCTACCCTCGATTATTATACTATCGCCACGCTCTTTGACTTCAAACCACGTGCTGGGTAGCTCCAACCTTGCCCTAAACTCACCACCCGCCATCCGCTTACCATTTATCTCTACAAACCGTACACGGCCTGCACGATTACGTGCCACCACCTTTATAGACTGCACTCTACAGCCCAGCTTAGCTTCAAGCTCACCCCTACTCAGTGTAACCCTCCACCTCTCATACGGCGACCCTTTACAGTAGGGGTCGGGCTTACCCACAAGATATGGTGTATCCCATCCCTCCGGCGGGTCGTTCGTATATCCGCCACAACATGCCGAATACAATGCACGTATGGGTTCACCCCCATATACCAGTATCTCACCCCGTGTAGCATTAACCGCATCACATGCCCCTACATATTCGTTGTCCATACCCACGTATTTCTGGTCAACCTCTGGTGCTGCATGTATATCATAATCCCGGTTACGCCTCTCCCCCATCTTACGTACCGCATACGTACGTGCAGCCACCGCCTGCGCCTTTAGGGCTTCAAACTCACGCCTATACCCCATCTCAGCTGCTACCACACTATAGAGGTACTCCTCCAGCGGCAGGTAGTTTATCACCTTACCAGCTTTCAGCATAAGCTTACCCCTATATCGATGTCCTTTCCATATGAAATACCCATGTTCAGGTGTTATCACCACACCATCCCTTGTATCCAGGGTTAACCCATCAGCTTGAATGTATCCATCCTTAAGTTGCAATTCCCCCCCTACTTTTATACTCCTACCCCCCACAGTTATGGTAGCACCACCCCTAAATTTTATAATCCCATTATCAGTCTCATCTATCAACACCCGTATCCAGGTTGCCGTTACATACGTAGGGACCGGTTTCTTCCTACCTATAGGTGCACATCCCACCAACCCCAACAGTATCAGAACACTCCCCCAATATCTGACGCTTCTCGCAATATCTTCTCCCATATCCTACGTACCTGCTTAACCAGTGCCTCCATATCACCATCATTTTTCACATAAAAATCAACCCTCTGTGGGCTAAAGTCCTGCATACGTTCACGTTGCACGATATCGGATTCACTATAACCTCGCCTTTTCATCCTATCCAACCTAACCTCCCATGGTGCATCCACCCATATCACGTAGTCAAACCAATCCTCAATCCCCCAATAAGGTATAAGTGCAGCATCCACCACAACCACACCCGGCCTCTGTAGCCGCTTCTTGAGCTGCTCCAACAACGGTGGATGCACAATAGCTTCAAACTGTTCCAGCTTATCCCTCGAACTAAACACTATCTTCGCCACCTTTTTGCGATCGATACGTTCACCTTCCAGCACTTCCGTACCCAAGAGGTTCACTATTTCATCCCTCTTCTCTTGTAAAATTTGCCACCCTATCTTATCCGCATCTATGATATTAGCACCCAACCCCGCCAATATCCTAGCAACCGTAGACTTACCCGCACCCAATTTACCTGTCACCCCTATCTTGATGTTAGGTATGAGCCTCATACCAAGTGTACCCCTCACCTATCTCAACCTTCACCGGCACCTTCAACGGTATAGCAGTTTCCATCTTCTTGCGCACGATCTCACGTACCTCATCCTTCACACTTTCGTCTACTTCAAACACCAGCTCATCATGCACCTGTATTATCATATCCGCAGGTATCCCCTCCTTCTCAAACGTCCTGTATATATCGAGCATCGCCTTCTTGATCATATCGGCTGCACTCCCCTGTATCGGTGCATTTATAGCCGCACGTTCCTCGAACCTACGCAGGTTGGCGTTGGGATGGTTCAAATTCTTGAAGTAACGTCGTCTACCCAGTATCGTCGTCACATACCCATGTTCACGTGCAAACTCCAGCGTACGGTCGATCCATTCCTTAACCTTCGGATACGTAGCAAAGTAGTTAGCAATAAACGCATGTGCCTCCTGTATCGGGCATTTGAGTTCCTGCGATAACCCATACGGGCCCATACCATACATTATACCGAAGTTCACCACCTTTGCACGTCGTCGTGTCTCAGGGTTCTCTTCACCAAACAGTAACTTAGCCGTCTTCGTGTGAATATCCTCACCCTTGAAGAATGCATCCATAAGGTTAGGATCCTCCGACAGCGATGCCATTATCCTCAACTCTATCTGTGAATAGTCAGCCGCCAGAAGCACCCTACCTTTGGGTGCAATAAACGCCTTACGGATTTCGCGTTTCGGTATATTCTGTAGGTTAGGGTTCGATGAGCTCAACCTACCCGTTGCAGTTACGGTTTGGTTCCACTCCGCATGTATACGTCCATAAGCATCACGTATCTGAGGTAACACATCTATATACGAGGATTTAAGTTTATATTTCTCACGATACTGTAGCAACAATCTTGCAATCTCATGCTCCTCAGCCAGCTTCTCCAACACCTCCACATCCGTCGATGGTCCCGTCTTACGGCGTTTACCTTTGGGTAACTTCAACTTCTCAAACAATATATACGATAGCTGTTTCGGCGACCGTATATTGAACACCTCCCCCGCTATCGCATAGATTTGACGTTCAAGTTCATGTAACTCACGTGCTAACCGCTGCGATTCAGCCTCCAAGTAACCCACATCAATAAGTACACCAACCTTCTCCATATGTGCGAGCACACGTGCCAACGGTAGATCGATCTCATAGTAGAGTCTATCCAGCTGCTTCTCACGTAACTCCTCCAACAGTATCCGTTCAACCCTGTAGAGTACCTCAGCTTTCAACCCCAACAACGCCGTACGTTCGCTAAACGATGGCTGTTTGGGCACCTCAATCGGTATCGCCAGATACGCAGCCGATAGATACTCAACAGAGTGATCCTTGAGGTCGGGTTCCAACAAGTACGATGCGATACTGGTATCGAACACAGGACCAGCTACCTCGTAATTCTTGTGTAGGTATTTGACATCCGGTACTATCTTCGATATGTTCGGATCGCTTACCAAGCCAGCCAGCTTCTGTTTATCCGTCACCACAATGGCATCACCCTCCGCCTTACTTATACCATAGAAGTCGTCATCCCACACAATCGCCAGCTTAGTCACCCCCTTCACATAGTCCTCATGTGTATCCCTCACAGGATATGGCCGCAACTTGAACCCCCCTATTTTCTTCATAAGTGATGTAAATTCCAGCTCACGAAACATCTTAAGTAGTGGTTCACGCTGTATCTCACCTCGTCGCAACTCCTCAAACCTAACCTCCAGCGGTTGCTCCAACCTCAATGTTGCCAGCTTCTTCGACAACATTGCACGATCACGATGTTGTTCCAACAATTTACGCACCTTTTCCGGGGTTACTTTTGGTAGATTCTCGTAAATATTTTCGATACTACCCCACTTACGTATAAGTTGTGCCGCCGTCTTCGGCCCTATACCAGGTACACCCGGTATATTATCGATATCATCACCCACAAGTGCAAGAAAATCTGCCCCATACTCAGCAGGTACACCCCACTTCTCCTCAACCTTCTCCTTACCGTATAGCTTGAACTCCCTTGGATCGAGCAACTTTATCTTCGGTGACAACAGCTGCAGAAAATCTTTATCACTACCCACGATCACAACATCCCAATTAGCGGCTGCTGCCTTCTCTGCTACTATACCGATCGCATCATCTGCTTCTATACCAGGTACTTCTATTACAGGGATACCGAGATACTTGACAATCGCCTTTATTTTGGGTATCTGAGGCTTCAATTCATCGGGTGCCGGCGGTCGTGTAGCTTTATACTCCTCAAACAGCTTATGTCTAAACGTAGGTGTTGGACTATCAAAGAACACGGCTATATACTCGGGATTATAGTCATTGAGTATCTTCAACAGCGAGTTGGTGAACCCAAACACTGCACTCGTATTCTCACCCTTTGACGTACGTAACGGGTTACGTATAAACGCATAAAATGCACGATAAGCAAGTAAACTACCATCTACCAAATACAACACTTTACCCATCACTAAATTTTACCTCAGCCGTTACCACGTCAACGAATGACTAAATTTCGGTTATCTCCTCCGGTGTACCATATATGGATTCCAGCTTCACCGTAAGTATACGTGCCACCCCCTTAGCTTCAAGATCGATATCCACCTTACGCAACATCTCTATAAGTTTACGTCCAGTCTGCGGATCATCCGTCACCGCAAATATAGTACGTGAGTACGGTTTACTCTCGATACCCAACCTCAACCCCGCAAATATTGGCACCTTATAAGCGAGCGCCTTACCAAGCGACTCCACTTCCATAGTTATCGCTTCATCCACACCCAGCTCCACGAGAGTTTCAAGCACATCATCCAGATACTCTTCCTTATGTAGGATGATGATCAATAGATACATCACCCTCCTTTAGGTTGCTCACCCTGTTTGTATATGACCCTACCCTCTTTTGTTTTAACCTCAACACGTTCAGGTACGACACCATCAAAATCCATTATCACCCTCATAACATCCTCTTTTGTCTTCGCATCCATCAACGCCTTACGCATAACGCTCGACTTAAGTAGACGTGCCACCTTAGCTACCGCCTGCAAATACTCCTTACGTACATCGATAGGTGCCGCTATCATAAATATCAAGTATACTGGCTTACGGTCGAGTGCATCGAAATCAACCCCCTCCTTCGAACGTGCAAACCCCACCCGTAGCTGTTTGACGACTTCCGACCTCGCATGGGGTATAGCAATACCACCCCCTATAGCGGTGGATTCTATCTGTTCACGTTTCTCGATCATCTCGATGAACTTCTCCTTATCGGTTACGATACCGGATTGGACGAACAATTCCACCATCTCCGCAATGATATCCCGTTTGGTACGTGCCTTCAGATCAAGTATCACCAAATCCGGGGTCAACAACTCACTCAATAACATTATACCTCCTATTTTGTTAAAATATCACGTAGATCACATGATGTCAATAAATCCATCACCTCTTATATGCCTCACCTGCACGTAATATTGCAAATTTCGTCATCAACGGCCCTATAAGTTCGGTAACCACCGTAGTCCCCAACGCTATAGCTACGATAACATCGCCCACCTGCGGGAATTCCTTCGCCGCATATAAGCATAACCCTATCGCTATACCAGCTTGTGAGAACAGCCCAAACCCCGTATACCTCCTTATAGCACGTGGTGCACGTGAAATAGTACCACCCAACCACGCACCAAATACCTTGCCACTGAACCGACATATAAGGTAAACAGCGGCCACCCAACCCAACGTTATAAGTAACCTAAAATCGAGCCTCGCACCCGCCAACACGAAATATATCACATAAAATGGCATACTGAAATGCTCAAGCGCCCCCCTTATGGCACGGTGACGGGGTGCAAAGTTTGCAATATAGAAGCCTATCGCCATACTTGCGATCAATGGCGAGAATCGTATCCCATGTGGTCTGAATTGAAGCAACCCACCCGCAAGCATAATTGTACCCACCGCGACCACAAGTATATCAAGCGGATACGTCACCTTACGGGTTATGAGATCCAATAGAATACCGAAGGCCACCCCTATCATGATGGATATCGATACACCAAGCACTATCTTACCGATCAGGATTGCCACCGATATCTGTGTTTTATCGAACATACCATGAGCAATCGATGCACATACCGAGTAAAAGGTAAGTCCGATCGCATCATCCATACCCACACATGCGAGTAACACCTGTGTAAGTGGCCCCGCTGCCCTATACTCATTAAGCACCAGCACAGTAACAGCAGGTGCAGTCGCACACCCAATAGCAGCTATTAACAACGATAATGCCACACCCTGACGCATGAGCATCATACCCATGAACAAGAAAAGGAATGCACCCACGGTCTCCAGTATAATGATTAAGATGAGCGATCTCCCCAACCTTCTAAACGTATCGATCCGCAACTCCATACCCACATTAAACGCAACCAACAGCAGTGCAAACTCTATCAACCACGTAAGCTTTAGGTTCAAATCCTTGGGTATAATCTTAAGCAACGACACACCAAACGCCAACCCCAACAGTATATACCCGGTGACGGTGGGCATCCTCAACCTCGAAATGAGCCGTCCCACAAAGTATCCAAAAAACAGTATCAACCCGATAGCTAATATCTCGTTCATCTCAAGAACCACTACAATAAGTAAGGCATAGCTTCATCTTCGCATCAACACGGTTAATATGGTATTCATTAATTTCTATGGTCAACCATATACGGTGAAATTATCACCCAAAGTGGTTGCTTATTTGTAATTTGTGTTATTTTTAAAGGATGACACAACTCGAATACGCGAAACAGGGTAAAATAACTCCAGAAATGGAGTTAGTCGCTCAGCTTGAGGGTGTATCACCTGAGTTCATTCGTACCGGTATAGCACGTGGTGAAATAGTGTTACCATTTAACAACCGCTACCGCATAGAGAAACCTGTAGCCATAGGTAAAGGGGTACGCACAAAGGTCAATGCCAACATAGGGTCGTCCACCGATGTAGCGGATCTGGAGTTGGAATTAGCCAAGGTACGTGCTGCTATAGATGCAGGCGCCGATACGATAATGGATTTATCCACCGGTAACGATATAGGTGAGTTCAGACGCGCCATAAGGAAGGCATTCCCCGGCCCCATGGGTACGGTCCCTATCTACGAAGCAGCGATCGAAGCCGCCAAACAGCATGGTGGTATCATATTTATGACACCTGATCTGATATTTGATGTGATCGAACGTCACGCAAAGGATGGGGTCGACTTCATCACCGTACATGCGGGTGTAACGTTTGCAGCACTCGACCGATTACGTGCCACCGGCCGTGTAACCGATATCGTCAGCCGAGGCGCTACATTCTTGTTGGTATGGATGTTGAAGAACAAGGAAGAAAACCCCCTATACACGCAGTTTGATAGGTTGTTGGAGATTGCACGTGAGTACGATCTTACGTTAAGTTTGGGTGATGGCTTCAGACCAGGCTCGATCGCAGACAGTACGGATGCAGCCCAGATACATGAGTTGATGACGTTAGGTGAGCTCCAACAGCGTGCACTCAAAGCGGGTGTACAGGTGATGATAGAGGGGCCCGGCCATATACCCATACATATGGTGGCAGAAAATGTTAAGCTTGAAAAACAGCTTTGCCATAATGCACCATTCTATGTGTTAGGCCCTGTAGTTACTGACATAGCACCCGGATACGATCACATAACCGCAGGTATTGGTGCTGCTATAGCGGCAGCGGCGGGTGCTGACTTCATCTGCTATGTGACACCATCAGAACACCTGGCATTACCCACACCTGATGAGGTGTACGAAGGTGTTATCGCTGCCAGGATAGCTGCACATGCAGGTGATATAGCCAAAGGTGTAAAAGGTGCATATGATTGGGATCTACGCATGTCACAAGCTCGTAAGAAGCTGGATTGGAACAAAATGGCAGAATTGGCAATCGATCCCACCAAAGTACGTAAGAGGCGTGCCGAATCCGTACCCGCGGTACCTGACGTATGTACGATGTGCGGTAAGTACTGTGCTATAAAGTTGTTGATGGATGTGCTGAACCCAAAATCCAATAAATAGCTTCACCCTATATAGCTGATGCGACGCTGGTATTTAGGTGGCGGTAAAGCGCTTGTGTGGACACCACTTTTCCCGCGGTACCTTGATACCCCTGGCATGTGGGATGAGGCACATTACTACCATCTAAAATGGTACCCCACTTATACCGTAAGCTTCTACGTAGATGGTAGATTTATCACACCCAAGTTTCACGATCTGCGTTGGGATTATAACCTGCTGACCAAGGAATACAACATTTACGGTTATAAGCTCATGGAACGTTCTGCGGTATTACCATACGATACGTTATACTCGGAGTATCTACTTAAAGGTGATAAACCCATAGATGGTATAGCGTGGTTCGCACTCCCGAGTAAGGAGCTGGAAGACATCCAAATCGCAGAGCATGCGATATTCCTCATACGTAAGCTTGACGGCCACCTCATCCATACCGGGTTTATGGTATCACCACAAGCACAGTCGTTCATGGTGCAGGGTACAAACCCTGTGGACATGGTACCGATACCTGAAGTTACACCGTTTTATGAGGTATTCGATGGCAAACTACCCAATACGATACACACAAACGGGTACGTGATATTCATAGGGTTACATTTCAGGTTGATACCCAACAAACCAACAGGTGTTGGCCTGATATTTGCAGATAGTGGATGTGAATTAATTACAACCCACCAATATTTACGTA
>Ga0209410_1001018_pt1 | contig 13456 bp, 7 predicted proteins | sample Mar14436cmmetaG_FD_184135 | JGI IMG/M metagenome (GOLD analysis project Ga0209410, IMG submission 184135) | Marine hydrothermal vent microbial communities from Guaymas Basin, Gulf of California to study Microbial Dark Matter (Phase II) - Marker... ... | reverse complement strand
AACCATTTATATGTAGAAGATTTAATATCTAAAGATTCTACCTCATTAAGTTTTATCAAAATTTTGTCTATGTGTTCTTCAAAACTTCTACTCAAGAAATAAGCTTGAATAAAATAATCAATATTCAAATTTGAATTTATAAAACTTTCTATTTGAGCTTTAGCTGCATCATTTAAAAGATTGAATATATAAGGATGTTCTCTTAAAAATGCGAAAAAATATTTAGGAATACTTTGTTCAAGTGAGATTTCGCTGAATTTATCTCTTTTATCTTTAATATAATTTTGAATAGCCTCGGGTCTTCTTTCATACAATATTGTTAAAGTTAAAAAATTTATATCTCTATTTTTTTCACAACGTTCATCTGTACCTTGAAAACCAGCATCCACAAGCTTTCAAAAATTTTATTTTCTATCAAATCATTAAAATGAGGGAAGTATTTTGTACTTAAAAAACGTTTGAGAATTTCTTTATCTAATAAAATATTTTTTTTTAGCTTCGAGTTCTTCCACAAGAGCATCAAAAACTTTTCTTGTCATTATAGCTGGTTTAGTAAGAACATATTCCAAAGCATTGCGTATAAAGCTTCTTACCTCATCTTTAGAAGGTGTAAATAAAATTTCAGTTTGTGTCAATACAGGATGAGCACAAATATGGCGACGCTTTTGAAGATACAAAAGGAATTCATATTCAAAATTTTCTAAAAATTGAGTTCTTTTTTTAATTTCTTCTAAAAGTATTTTTTCCCATTCTGGAGAAGTTGGATTTTTTTCTTGTAAATCTTTTATTTTTTCCAAAATAGAAAAAGCTGTTTCATCTCCCAAGTCAGCTAATTCTTGCAGTTTAAAAATTAAATCACATATAATAACTGTCCATAAAGAAACAAGAGCTGCACGATAATTTCCTACTACATAAGAACGATAAACTTCCTGAAAATATTCTTTGGTTCTTGAATCTATAATTTTTTCTGCCATCATTTCAATAGAAAAATCACTCATTGTACTACCTCTTTCTTTTTCTTTTTTCTTTTTATTTGTACCTATTTAAATTATTCTTTTTCAAATGCATATTCAATTTGGGTAAAAATATATTATGATCTTTTCTTTAATTCCTTTTTTATTTTTTCTTTTAACTTTTTCACTACTTCAATAGCATATTTTACCTCATTTCTGTATTTAGGTCTTAAATCGTAATGAACCGAAGGATTTAAAAGTATAGACTGATAAATTTCTACTTCCTTACATAAAGTTTTCGCTCTTGAAAGATTTTGCTTTACTTTGTTCCAAATAATTTTTATTGGAATTTCGGAAATTTTTTTCTTAAATCTTATTTCTAAATTTTTCTTTTCAGCATAGTTAGTAACCAACCTTTCAAACTCAAGCCTTGCATAGAGAGCAGCGGCTGGAATGTCACCTTTCTCATAATATTCTTTTGCTTTTTCCAGATAATCAGAGGACTCAATGGCAATAATAAATGGAAAGCCATTATTATCAGTAAACTTGATAATCAATCTTTTAAACTCCCACTTTGAACCATCTAAGTAATTTTTCATTAAATTAAACCAGTTTTCATCAAAGGTGGTCATTATGATCTGGTATTCATCTTCAAAATCTTTTTGAAGAATCTTTAAAAGAGGAAGTCTCAAGCTCATATCAAGCCCTATAACCACATCATCAAGAAGGAGTAGTTTATAAGGAGAAGCATTAAACTTCTTATAATATGCAAGGAAAAGACCAAGAGCTACGGCATTTAATCTACCTTCATTCAGATAATTCATGATGTTACTCACATCTTTACCATTCCACTTAATCTTAAAGTTCAAACTTCCAAGTTGTTCAATTGAACATTCAACTTCTATATCATCTCCTGTTAAGGTTCTTATGTATTCGTTCCATTTGTCCTTTATTTCCGAGAATATTTTGTTGATTTCATCTTTAATTGCGTTTTCTTTTTCTTTAATTCTTTTCTTTGCCCTTGGACTCTCTTTTTTTAATTTCTCAAGCTCTTCAAGTTCCTGGATTAATGTTTTCTCTTTTCTTGGCGGTATAAGGTAGTAAGCCATTATGTTTCTTACAAAAAGGTCGTAAATATCTTCATCAGTTTTTATATCGTAAATCTTCATTAACTTTCTATAACTCAATATCGTTGTTGATCTTGATATTGCCTCCAGATATGTTTTTACATCACTTGGGTAATCATCATGAGAAGTAACCAACACTTCAAACTCGTTTCCTCTATCGTCTTTTCTTTTTTCAATTTTTGTTTTTAAATTTATATTCTTACCATTGGTCGTTTTAATGCTTATTTCAATGTCGTTTTCTAAAAATATGTTTTTGTATTTCTCAAGTTCAATTTTATCCACTGAGGAATCAAGAAGGACTTTCAATGCTTCCATAATTGATGTTTTTCCTGAGCCATTTTCTCCGTAAATTACGAGATTTTTGGCTCTCCGTGTAAAATCAATAGTAATTTCATTTCCAAATCCTTTGAATCCTTTAATCGTAAGAGTCTCTACTCCTGCACTCATTTTTGTCTCCCCAATGCTTCATATATTGTCTTTACCCATGGATGGAGTTTTATAAGGTAGAGGTTCCCATTGAGTTTTTTGTCATTCTCAAATTCATTGAAGACTTTTTCAATCTTTTGTAAATCCTCTTTTCGCTCTTTTTCCTCGGTTTCAAGCAAATTTTCAGGTAAATTTATATCCGCAAGTTTACCTTCCACAAACTGCCTTGTTGGAATCTTCACAACATCTCCCAAATAGAGTTCATAAACGAGGCAGTCTATGAGGTTGTCAAAGTAGTCAATAATATACTGAAAATGTTTGTCTTCTCTGGCAAAGTAGTTTTGGTATTGCTTCAGGAAAAGCATATATTTTGCAAGGATTATGAATGGTTTTTGCTCCTCTTTCGGGATTCGAGGAATGGGAAGGGATTCTATTTCATAATTTCTAATATTGTTTTGCAAAGAGAACAGTTCAAATCTCCAATTCAGCAAAGTTGAATTTAACAGGGAAATTAGGAAATAGGAGTCAATGCTTTCGTCTATGTCTATTATAAATTTTACAGCATTAGTAATTACATATCCCTTACCCAGTGGAGCAAATCTTAATCTTGGCTTTGAGGCTTTATTTATTGTATTCCGTCCTATAACTTTTTCTTGTTCAGCCACTTTTTTAGCTTCTGGCTTTTTCTCAAAAAAATATTCCTTATTCACAATCCACCTTGGCTTGGGTCCATCAGGATCAAGATTCACGAAATACCTGTCAAGATGAATCCCTTTAATCAGCAAATCATCTCCCAGCTCATCGCTCATAAATTCTTTGTCAAAGGTTTCATGTAAATGTCCTTCTCCAACTTCGCCAACAGGTGGGATTTTGCCATCTCCCTTAAATGGTGGATATTTTGATATGTGCTTTAAAATTTCCCATTCAACTTTGGGATTGTAAAATAGTGGGATTCTGTAATCTTCGCCTGTGAGTTTTTTCAAATCACTTCTTTTAACAGCAAGAAAATCCAATGAAGTGAGATTTCCTTTCTCTTCTCTTGATATGTTAGTTTTTATCTGCACTGTATAATCATCAGTTCTTGATTTTTTATAAAATAGGACACATACCGCTTGAGTATTACCTTCAAAAACTCTGGTTTTTTCCGGGAATTCAAGAATCTTATCAACTTTGCACTCTTCAAAAAACAGTTTTCTAAGCTCCTTTGAGTCATTTTCTCCAAGGAATGAAGAAGGGAATATCATTGAGAAGTATCCCCTCTCTTGTAAAAGGCTATAAGATCTTTCAATGAATAACTTGTAAAGATTTAGATTTCCAAACTGATGTTGATAAAGATTACTGTAAATATTTGAAAAGAAATACTTCTCCTCTTTATCTTCAATAATTTGTTTTAGTCTTCCATACGGCGGATTACCTATAACTATATCAAAGCCTGAATCTTTTCTCATGAAAACTTCAGGAAATTCAAAAACCCAGTGGAACATTTTCCTTTCCCAAGGAGTGAACTTTGCGTCTTTCAATTTATTGAGGTCAATATTATGCTCCTCAGCAAACTTCTCATCTAATTTCTGGTTGAATAAATCGGTAATTTTTTTCAAAAGATCATTCAGAGGTTTAGCATATTTTGAATTTAAGGATGCGATAAGAATGGTTATGAGTTTTTCTTTTGTTCTTAAGACCTTCTCAAAATCATTCCAGTCAATTTTTCTTTTTGCCAATATTTTGTTGAGTTCTTTAACTTCCTCTACGATATTTCCATTAAGATTAAGAGATTTTGCTGTCTTTTCAAGATAAGGCTTTAGTTCGGAAATCACTTTTATCTTTTCTGTTATGTATTCTGATTGTTCTTCCTCTATGAAGAAATCAAGTTGAAGCTGCTCCTTAGGCTTCTGTCTCTTAATATCCACATATCCAATAAGAGAATTTCCATCCCTCAGATTAAAATGGACATTTGGAAATCTTATGAAAATGTCTTTTTCTTTTCCTACTTTAAAGTGTTTTGCAAGGGTTAAAAATAATCTTGCCTTTGCCACTTTCAAAGCAGAAGGATTAATGTCCACTCCATAGATGTTCTTTGAAAGAATTATAAAGAATTTGATGAGCAGTTTAAATTTATCATCATCCGATATTTCAAGCAGATTTATTGTTTTGATTTCGCCTTTCTCATCTGATGCTATAATTTCTAAACCCTTCTTTATACCCAGTTCTATTGCTTTTTCCCTGATCTTCTCATATATGCTTACAAGCACATTTATAGCACTTTCAAGGAAGTGAGCAGAACCGGCAGCAGGGTCAAGAATTTTTATCTCCTTAAGTTGCTCAAAAAGATAGAGAAGAATTTCCTTATCGTTGCTCTCAACTATTTGGTCTATAGTTTCAAACTTTTTCTTGAATTTCTCGTTGACTCTATCAACAAGATAAGGTTCAATGGTGTTTTTGCAGATATAAGAAGTTATCTCCTCTGGTGTGTAATAAGCCCCTAATTTTTTCCTTTCCATGTAGGTGATTAACTTCTCATAAATTGCACCGAGAACAAACTCATCTATGTTGCCTTCTGTCCAGTCTCTGCTTTCAAATAGATTTAAAAGAAGAACTTCCTGACTTACTTTTTTTGGCGGAGTGTTTATCAGAATATCTGTCATTCCCTCTTTGTAGAAGCATTTATCAGGAATTGATATTGCTTTGCTGTGTTCACCGTTTAAGAAGATAGCAGGTCCTGTAACAACTACCCTTCCAACGATTTTATCTTCATAATATTGGCTATCCAAGTTATTGCTTAATTTTTCAAAGAAATATGTGAGGAATTCATAATAATTTTTGAATCCTCCAAAAAGTTTTTTCTGTTTAAACTCTTTAAATTTGGTGATGAAGTAGTTTTTATCGTTGTTGAAAAATCCTCTTTCCTGCAGATACCAGAGAGTAAGCATCTGCATCATGAAATTATCAATAAATTCCTCTCTTTTTTCTTCCTCAGGTATACCCTTGATGTTTTTAAGCAGATACTTCCTTGCCCTCTTATAGAGAATATAAAACTCTTCAATTACATCACTTCTATCAAATAATTTGTTGAGATTTTCTTCTTTGGGATCACTCAGAGCCTTTTTGAGCTTATTCAAAAATGTTTTGTTGATTTTCTTAAGAGTTTTTATTATGTACTTGTTCTTTCTGTAATCTTTAAGGAGCAGATGACCGTTATAAAGAATAATGCCGATTCTTGGTGCATATCCGCTGACCGGTGGTTTATATCTGGTTTTTAAATATGAAACTTCACTCTTATTATCTACCTCAACAAACAGGAAACCTTCAAAGATGTTTAGATCCTCATCGCAAAGCTCAGGAACAATGTAAAGAGTATATTGTTTATCTGATATTCTGATATGTTTTACCTTATATTTTTGAAGTTCTTTTAACAGAAATTTGTGTATTTGTTCCTTCATAGACTATCACCATACACAATTGCATTTTATTTTTCTATAATCCAGCCCTAATGCTGACCACATCTCAATAGTTTCCTTACACAAACCAACTCTTTCGAATCCGTAGGTTTTATGTAGTGTATTTATAATGGTATGGTACATTTCATATCTTGTTTTGAAATCTACTTTTCTTCCCCAATTTGAAGATTCTTTCAAATATTTAACCCATGTCCTATCAGTACATCCATTGATAGTGCTTTGCAACCCTCTTAATGAACCTAAGGTTATTCTTTCTGGTGTAAGATTATTAAAAATCAAGTCAAGTAGTTGCAAATAATATTTCTGCCAATTTTCTATTGGGACCATAGGATCTATTCTAATTCTCACTTCATAACCGGCCTCGAAAACTTTTCGTGCTGCTTCTATTCTTTTTAATACATGGGGAGCCTTTTCCCATCTTTCTGCTACTGGAATCGCATTAAGACTAAAACTAATTATTACTTGTTTATGAGGCTCAATTTCCAATAAATTTTTAACATTTGCTGATTTTGTAACAAATAAAACTTTATGCCTTTGCTGCTTTTCAAAAAGTGGAATTATAAACTTTGTAAATGGTAGCTTAGCTTGCTCATTCATTAAAGAATCAGCAATTTCTCCTGTATTTAAAATCTCTGGTTCTTTGACTTCACTTAAAAATCTTTCCACATGTAATCTAATTTTATCATACGGTTTTACTACTGGAGATTTGCCTTCGGGTCTAAATCTAAATGTTCCCTTAAGGTAACACCAAGCACAATCATAAGGACAACCATAAGCCCACTTAAGTTCAAGGAAATGAGGGCAAATAATATCTGTTTTCTTCTTAGGTAAAGGTGTTTTGTCAAATCTTTTAATAATAGATCCATCTCCTACTTTTGTAACCAAAATTTTCTTTCTCCCATCTAAAAGAGAGTATACTTTATAATAAACTTTAACTTGGGATTTTCTTAAATTAGTATCTACTAATAAAATAGAGTGCTTCAGGTTAGACTTGGGAAAGATTATTTTATCTTTTCCGCTCAAACCTTTTGTCGTTTTTGAAGTTACCCTTATTATGTTTACTCTTCCTTCCTTTTCAAGTTCTTTCAATGCTTGTCTATATTCTTTTTCTACAAATCGAGTATCTTGATATGTTTCTTCCAAAATTTCATCAAAAGTTTTACTTTTTCCTTTAAATATTTTCAAAAGATATTCTTTAAGAGAAGATATAGTGTCATCAAATAGCTTTTGCTGATGTCGGTATAAACTTTCCTTAGGTCCTAACCATGCAAAATTCCCTGATGCACCTTGTTTTTTCATTATATCCTTCATTATTTTCAACCCGTGAAAATGATTCGTCGCATGTATAAGATAATAAAGAGTTTGGTACTTCTCATCCATATAAACTCTGAAAGGAAATACATATTTTATCCCCGCTATTTCCTTTAAAGATTTTACATATAGATTCAAAAGCGCTCTGTCTCTTTCCTCCCAACTTTGAATTTGATAAATTTGTTTCCATTCGGAAGTTGGGTATAAAGCATTTAAATGCTTTTCAACCTGCGGCAACCCTAAAAAGCGATTTATATCACGGGTCATAAAGGTGAAGAAAATTTCAGTCCGAGGTAAAGAAAGAATATCTTTAACAGCTTCGAATGGAACTCCACTAAATCCAAATGGATCTATGAAGAAAAAAGAAGGTGCAATTCTTACACCAACTTCTTTAACTAATTTACTTACTACATTAGCAAATTCGTCATTTATAGGTAAGATTTCTATTTTATCTTTAAATTTCAAGTTTTTTTTCTCTCTGTTAATAACAGCTAACAGGTTTTTAAAGTTATCTTCATTTTTTTCAACTGCTATACAAAGAAATTTATCAAAATATGGGGTTCGCTTTTTTTCTTCACAATATCGTAGTAATTCATCTGCGAGTCTTAAAGCGATTATTGGAGAACCTACAGTTAGAACTTTACCAGTTTTTTCATCAATGTACTCGCCTCTCCCTGCAAATCCATCAAAAAATATGATTTTTCTATGAAATTTTCCCAATTTAATTATCCAGACATATAAATATTTCTTCAAAAGTTCATGTTTCACTCTTGTATGTTCCCTATATATCCATTTTTCAGGTGTTGAATCTTTATACCTCATAGTACCATCCCACATGCTTAACTCTAACTTTTAGAGATTCTATATCTGTAAGTCCTTTCTCTCTGAAAAATTCGTATAAGGTTTCAACAACACCCTTGAAATCTTTGATAACTACGTTATCCCTGTTCAGCTCAATAAGGTTCTTACCAGTAAGTAGCGGTTTTGTTTCTCTTGAGTAAAGATAATATGGGATGGTCTGGAGCGCAGTCATAACAACCTTAAATTTGTTTTCAATACCTTCTGCCTTTTTTCTTTCCACAAGCAGAGCGTTATATAGGTTGTAAAGAAATCCTTTTTGCTCCTGTCTATAACCTTCTTTAAGCTCTTCCACAGTTATATCTGTCTTTTCTTTCATTTTCTTTAAATTTTCAACAACATTCTCGATTCTTTGTGGAGCTTTTTCTTTTCTTTTAATTAAATTGAGAAAGATAAGCGGAGTTTCATATTGTATTTCTCCATTTTTTGATATACTCATTATTTTTTTCATAATTTTGTACTTTCCACGGTAGAATTCATAAATACTCACGATCTTATTCTCACCATCTATAAATGAATAATAAAGTCCATCTTCCATCTTTATAACTTCCTTAAAATCATCTACTGTATAACCAAGTTCATATTGAATTAAGTTCAAAAGCTTATATTCATCAAGTTGTTCCTTCGGTATTCCTTCAGGGATAAATTCCTTAAAATCCTCTGAGATCCCATATTGTTCTAAGTCTGTCATGGAAAGTTTTGATATATCTTTGATTTTCTCGCCAAAGGTTTCTATACTTATCTCTTCCTCTGGAGACAATATTTTTACATCTTTACCTACTATTAAAGTTATATCTTGAATCTTTTCCTTAAGCTTTCTAAGAACACCGACTATAACTTCTATCTCATCAGATGGAACGTAGTTTATCACATAAACATCCTTTTCGTTGCCTATTCTGTTGACTCTTCCGACTCTCTGAACAATAATCATTGGATTCCACGGCAAATCATAATTTATAACGGCATCCGCATCTTGAAGGTTTATTCCCTCACTCAATGCATCAGTTGATATCAAAATCTCAATCTCTCCAAATTTTCTTACCTCTTCAAAACCATTATTTGCTGTAGGAGCAAAGCGCTTTATGTAGTTTATCTTTGTTGGTGTTTCTGTATCTCCTGTTACAAGTGCTATTTTGATCCTATCCTTTTCGTCCTTAAGCCATGTATGTAAGTCAGTTTCCTTCCTTATCCACTCATAAAGATTATGATAGAGATAGTAGGCGGTATCTCTATACTGCGTGAAAATAACGATTTTCCTTCGATTCAATGATGGAATACTTTTATCCTTTAATTCTTCTGACATAAAGGAAGGATTCCCAATTATCTGCTTCAGGGATTCGAGTTTCGGATCTTGTGAATATACATATATTGGAAGGTCACCAATATCCTCCTTCTTTCTTGGGATTTTACCAAGTATTTTAAACTCTCCATTCTCGCTTTCCTTCAACTTATCAAGTTCAGAAAATATACTATCCATAAACCTCAGATCATTCTCCAAATTCTCAATAACTTTCTTGAGCCCGAGTTTGAGCAGATCAATATCCGAATACTGTTCCCCCTCTTCTTTCAACTCATTTGCATATTCAAGAAGAATCTTCACCACTCTATCAAACCAAGTTTCTTCATTCTCTTCCTCTATATTGTATTCTTCTTTAATTTCCTCGAGTTCTTTCTCTATTTTCGCTTTCTCAACTGCACTTATGATCAGGCTTTTAAGATAATTCTCGCTCAGGATTTTATCCATTTCTGCCTTGAATATTTTATAAAAGATTTTCTCTTTTTCATATATTCTCTTAAGAGTTGTCTCAAATGGATATATTCCACTTTCAAGCCTTTTACCAAGTAGGAGTTTAAACAAATCAGCTACATCTATCATCCTTTTTATAGGCTCTTCCTCATCAATGCTTTCTTCTTCAAAAACAACAAATCTTGTGCCGTAGAGTTTCGTATATTCGAATAGAATTCTGTTAATGTTGTTGCTTATTGCTTTTATGAGAGATTTATATTCTTCTGTGTAAAATGTAGAATAATCAAGACTGTATGGCTTAGGGTCTTTGAAAATGAGAGGTTTGCCATTAACTTTAATATCCTTAAACTGTTCCGTAATGTATTTTCTTGTTCTAAGAACCATTATCTCGTCAAGTATTTTTTGTTTAATCTTCGTTGCAACCTCCTTTAGGTCTTTCTTAACCTTATCATCATCTCTTTTTTGCAACTTTCTCTTTAAGTCCCTATATTCTTTTATCCACTCAGTTATTGGAACACCCTTGATTCTGAAAGGTGCAAAGGTATCATCCACAAAGAGCCTTATGAGATTGAAAATATCACTAATTGAATTATTAAGGGGTGTTGCAGTAAGAAGGAGAAATTTATTTGGAAAACCATCTTCTTTTTTCTGCAATTTCCTGACATTCTTCCACCTATTTGTATTCTTGTTTCTGTACTTGTGAGCTTCATCTATCACAAAAAGATCATACTCTTCTGCAATTTCCTTTAATTCAGTTTCTTTTAAATTCTGGAATATACCTAAAGAAAGGAAGGATATTTTACCTAGGAATTTCTCCCCAGAGGTATCATATATTTCGTAAACTTTGTGATTATTGAAATCTTTCACAAGTTTCTTAACATTTTCACTCAAAAAATATTCAGAAGTGATCAACAATTCTTCCCATTGCGGTATTATTGATGGTGGAAGAATAAGCATCACGGAAGGGGTTTTGCCATTGGGTACCCATGTCGGATGTTTTCCGTTCAGGAACTCTTCTATTACTGCGGAAGCCATGAAACTTTTTCCGAGTCCTACGGAATCAGCCAAGATAACTCCATTGTAAAAATTGGTTTTGTTTGTAGCATTTACCACCCCTACAAGCTGAAATTCCATAAGGATGTCTTTTTTAAGAAAATTTAGTACCCTTCCCTCGAACCATTTATACACCAAATATTTGAAAAGAGTCTGAGGATCTATCAGACTACCGATCTTAGGATAAGGACTTCCAGGGAGTACTCCGGATATATCAATAACTTTCAACAGATCTTCTCTAAACTCCATTGACTCATTCCATAGTTCATCAAACCATTGATTCAAATAGAGAACCTCTTCACGAGAAGTAAGTAATACATTAAGTTCCTTATTTTTGGTAAGTCCTTCTGCAGTAAAATTAGAAGAACCAACAACTGCTAATCCGGGAGAGCCATATTTCTCTTCAGGTTTTGTTAGAAATAAATAAAGTTTTGCGTGTAATCTTGATTTATCAAAGAGCTTCACATCTATGATATTGTTAGCTACAAAATCTCTTAAAGCTTTTAACTGTTGTATCTGTTTTTCTGTAAGTTTCTGTTTTTGTAAATCTTCTATCATTCTTTGCTTAAATAATTCCCTTAAATTGTATCCTGCCACTAATTCCTCTTTTGTAGGATATGTAGTTTCATTGCCCATTACAATTTTAAGGAAAGGTAATTTAGAAATATTTTCAGGAAAATCTTCTTTAACGAGCGAAAAACCACTTAAAAAGAAGTATCCTATAGCGAACTTCGCCTTTTTTGACTTCTTAAGCTGATCTTTTATAACATGTATTAATTTCCTACCAGGGCTATTGTCTATTATATTTGGCGCTATTTTATCATCCATTTTTTCGACCTCATAAAAACTTTAATTCCTCACTCTCACTGATAAGAATTTTCAACCTCCATTTTAAAGATCTCTTCGAGCTGTTAGTTATAAAAATGTTCATAGAAGTTTGTGCCTCTTTTTATATTATTATACTAAAATTTATATTTACTCAAGTAAAGACTTTTGCTTCCTTATAACTGTTTTTGAAAAACTATATCTACTTCGTAATTTTTTATTTTTCAGAGAAACCAACATTTTTTCTCCCCGGATTTTTTAATGTAAATTTTCCTCATTAATTTCTTCACCTAAAATTTCTATGAAATCCTCTGTTAATTTATCGCCGAAATAACAAGCAATGATATCTTGAATAAAACCAGCTAATAATAATTTGTCTGAGGGATCTTCAAAATAACTTAGTATAGTTTCCTTAATCGCTTGTGTAATTCTTTCAACTTCTTCAGGAAAATTATCTAAAATAGCATATACAATCTGCTCTAATTTCTTAAATTCATCAATATTGAGCTTTTCATCAAGTAAAGGCATCTACTCATCAAAGTAAATTTAGGTGAGTTATTCAAAAACTTAATGAAAACTGTATGTTAAGTAATACTTAGCACATCTACAGCAAAAATCGTTTCCTTCTCTTACTTAAATTCGTTACGTATGATGTATAGATACTCATCATTAATTGTCTCAAAATTAACATTAAGCGAAATTAATCCTCTAACTTTATCCACTGACTATTATTCAAGCAAATTATTGAAGAGTGGAAACTACTTATTCTACAGACAAAATCCCTTAAGATTCATATACCAAAGCACCTACCGGGGTTATTTAACTATATATCTTCAAGTCTCATTTAATTAAAGTAATTTGCGAAGGGTCTTTTACTGTGATTTGAGGAATATCTCTGTAAGAACTTATTAATCCATGAACACAAATTCTTTTTCCCTTATAGTAAGTTTCTGGGGGCTTACTAAATTTTACTCTATCTTTACCCCAGATAACAACAGTAAAAATGTGATTTGGATAAGGTTTATCAAGATTAAGAAAGGTTGGCTGTCCTTTAGTGAAAAAAGCATATTTTGTGCTTGCCACAACACCACACACAGTCTTTTCTTGTCCAATGTAATTTATTGCCTCAGCTGGAGTAATATACTTTTTTGAGTAAGAAAGAAAATAAAAATAAATAATTGTTACGAAAATAAATAATAAACAAAAAATCTTTCTCATAATTAAATTTCCTATACTGTATATTTTTTTCTTATAAAAATTAATTATAACTTATTTTAAATAATTAGTAAAGTAAATTTTTTTAACAAATAATTTTTTTCTTTTTATTTTTTGAAGTCTTTTAATAGTAAGTAAAATAGAAGCAAAAATTTACTCTTATTTAACTTTATTTCATAACGATTTTTTTGGCAAAGGTTTAATTATAAGGAAGTAAAATGTTTGATAATAGATTTTCCAAAATATTAAATAAGTTTTTACATTTAAACACGAGTAACTTCAGCTATCTTTTTAACATACTTTTAAGCTTGGTTTTATATAGCTCCTTAGTTATTTCTTAAACAAGAACAGCATTATTCCTTAAAATTATTAAAAAAGAGGATAAGAAGGGATAACTTTCTGAAAGTAAGTGGATTAAAAAATCAAAGCTCAAAATAAAATTTAAATTCGTTGCTTGTTTGAAAAGAAAAGCTAAATTTTAAAAAA
>Ga0209410_1001016_pt1 | contig 13458 bp, 10 predicted proteins | sample Mar14436cmmetaG_FD_184135 | JGI IMG/M metagenome (GOLD analysis project Ga0209410, IMG submission 184135) | Marine hydrothermal vent microbial communities from Guaymas Basin, Gulf of California to study Microbial Dark Matter (Phase II) - Marker... ... | reverse complement strand
ATAACACAACTTCATCGCTGAGGGGCAGCCCCTATTTCCCCCTCCTCTCCGCTTTTTAAGGCCTTTTCCACGTTTTCTGATATCGAGCTTTTGGATATGTTACTTAGAAACCTTGAAAGGAGGGTAAATCATCATTAAATATGGATAACTACTCCATAAGGGTGGTAGTAACCATGAGGAGTGTGAACCCCCTCCCGAGGCTGATGGAATCCGATATGGGGGAGGCGATACTGGCCGAGGCCTTAACCCTCTGGCCAAAGCTGGCTGAGTATGCCGGCCTCTCGGAGTATGAGGCTAAGGTCTATCTCTGCCTCCTCAGCCTTGGATGCTCTAATGCGAGGCGTATCAGCTCGATTACGGGGGTGCCGAGAACTAAGATATATGGAGTTTTGAGGCGTCTCATCGAGATGGGTTTGGTAAGGGAGGTGCCTGGGAGTCCAGCCTCCTTCATAACTACGCCTCCTGGTGAGGCCTTCGGAGCCCTCCTGGGGGCGGCGAGGAGGAGGGTTGAGGAGTTCTCATCGCTGTTGACGATGTTGCGGGGCATCTACCAGGCCTCGAGGGAGCTACCCCACCCCATTAGGGGGGAGTTCTGGTATCTAACTGAGGAGGATGAGATACTATTGAGGTGTAGGGAGCTCCTGAGGAATGCGAGGTACTGCGTCCTCGTCATCGCCGGGGGCTTCTCCCTCTCCCTGCTCTTCAACTACGCCAATAGGGAGTTGGACGACCTCTATGAGAGGGGTGTTGAGGTCAGCATCTTCTCCCCCCTCCACCCGGAGCTGAACTCCCTGGCCAGGGAGCTCTCATATCTCTTCGAGGTTAGGATGATATCCATCGATCCCCCATTCCTCGTGGTGATCTCCGATGGGAGTAGGCTTCTATGGGCGTTGGTTGAGCTTTCTGGGCATCATGGACGCCTCGTTGAGGCCATCTACTCCGAGGATCAAGCCCTCATAAGGCTTCTATCGAAGCATCTTGAGTGTATAAATGCGGAGACTCGGCCCATAAAGCCTATTGAGGGCGTGAAGGGTTAGGCCTCGGCCTTCAGCTTTAGAGCCTCCCTAACCTCATCGTCTGAGGCTCCAGGCTTGATGTCTATCTTCTCATCCAGCGGCCTTAGGTGATCGATGTTCACCCTCCTACGCCTCACCCCGGTTACATCCTTCGGCCCAGTGATTAGGACGAAGTTTCTGTCGATTATGTCCACGATGACGCAGCGTCTCCCAGCCTCCCTCCCCCTCGTCTTGATGCATATCCTACCAACCTCGATCAGAGGCATATCTCCACCCCCTTGGAGGAGCGTTTCAGATACGATCCCAAAGCGCAGCCATATCTTTTATGGTTTAGCCTCTGACCTGACAACCATCGTCAGATCGATGTTTTCTCCCTCTCCGGAGCTCCTCGACGATCCCTCTAAGTATCCTCGCCGTCGCATCGGGCTTGAAGAGGGCCGTGTTCAGCACCACGTCGTAGATTGAGAGGTCGTTGATGTCTATGCCATAATACCTCTTGAACCTCTCCCTCTCGCTCCGCTCTCGCTTTAGGGTCTCCCTCATCGCCTCCTCCAGGGACAGCCCCTCCCTCCTGGCTATACGTCTCACACGCTCCTCGAGGGGCGCCGTGAGGAATATCTTTAGGTCTGCATCCTCAGCCATCCATCCGGCTAATGTGGCGTCGATGACGACTCCGCCTCGCCTTGCCTCCTCCTTTGTCCTCTCATCTATCATCCTATCCAGCTCTGGGCTCTCCTCCGCCAGCCTCGAAAGCTCCTCCAGGGTGAGCCCCCTCTCCTCGGCTATGCGTCTGAAGAGGAGGCCTGCTGAGACATATCTGAGGCCGAGGGATTCAGCAAGCCTTCTGGCCTGGGTTGAGGTTCCGCTTCCATGTAGGCCGCTGACGGTGATGACCAATCCCCTACGTCCTCTGGGCAACCTCCTCCCCCGCCTCTATTTCGAAGGTTAATCCGAGGGCCCTGGAGATGACGACGTTGGTTGCGAGGGAGCAGAGTATATACCAAAGCGATATGTTGAGAGTCTCCCCAATCCATGGGACCTTGAAGGGCATGTAGGCGATGGGCGCCTTGCCGAAGAATTTGATGAGGAGATTCCAGATGAGGATGAGGGGTATGAAGAAGAATAGGGTTAACTTCATCCGCTCCATCGTCATCTTAGACTGCTCAGCCATCATCCTCTGCTGACGCTTCTGAAGCCTCGCCACCCGTCGTTGATCACCCCTCCTAACGGCCTCCATCATCTCCCTCCTCAGCCTACTCGACTCGATCATCCATCGGCGATACTCATCGATGTCCGTAACCATCCTGTTGGCGACGCCGACTGCGAGGTTCACAGCCGCTGAGAGGAGGAATATGAAGAGCGTCGAGGCTGGAGGCTCCTTGAGGAACTCCCAGCTCAGGGCCGATAGGAGGGGCGGCGCCATCTAATCTCCCCCGAATCGCTCCCTATACATCCTCCAGCTTAGGCAGAGGGTTCTGGGATGAGCCGCCTTAGCCTCGTCGAGCCTCCCAACAGCCGTATTCCTCGGAGCCGACAAAACCTTCTCGGGCTTGGTATAGGCGAGCTCCGATATCTCCTTCACAGCCTCTATGAAGGCCTCCAAGGCCTCGAGGGGCTCCGTCTCCGTAGGCTCTATCATCAGGGCCTCTGGGACGATGAGGGGGAAGTAGATCGTCGGCGCATGCAGCCCCCTATCCAGAAGGGCCTTAGCGATGTTGAGGGTTCTCACACCAGTCTCCCTCTCCATCTCCGAGGCGCTTAGGACGGCCTCATGCTTCCTCGGCCTCTCAGGGGCTCTGGGCAGCGTTATCCCCCTCACCTTCATCAGCTTCCTCGCTATGTAGTTGGCGTTCAGCACCGATATCTCAGCCGCCTCCCTGAGGCCCTCGGGGCCCATGGAGAGTATGTATGCATAGGCCTTCAACATGGGGTTGACGTTTCCATAATAGCCGTGGATCTTCCCTATGGTCTTAGGCCTATCATAGCTGAGGTAGTATCCCTCCTCGCCTCTCTCCACCGTCGGCACCGGGAGGAAGTCGGAGAGGAAGTCCTTAACCAGCACTGGGCCTGAGCCCGGCCCCCCACCGCCGTGAGGCGTCGAGAAGGTCTTGTGGAGGTTTAGGTGGACTATGTCGAATCCCATGTCCCCAGGCCTGCATCTGCCGAGGATGGCGTTGAGGTTCGCCCCGTCGTAATACATCAATCCACCTGCATCGTGGATGATGCTCGCTATCTCAACGATGTCGCTCTCGAAGATTCCAAGGGTATTGGGGTTTGTCAGCATCATCCCCGCCGTATGCTCCCCCACAACGCTCCTCAAGGCCTCAAGGTCGACGCAGCCATCCTCCCTTGAGGGTATCTCCACCACCCTGAAGCCGGCCATCATGGCGCTCGCAGGGTTTGTTCCATGGGCCGAGTCGGGGACGATGATCTCCCTCCGCACATCGATCTCACCTCGGTCTTCGTGGTATGCCCTGATCAATAGGCAGCCGAGGAACTCCCCATGGGCGCCGGCTGCAGGCTGGAGGGTTCCATCATCCATGCCGGTGATCTCCAGGAGCCACTGCTTCAATTGATACATCATCTCGAGGACTCCCTGAACCGTCGACTCATCCTGCTCTGGGTGGAGCTCCGTCAATCCAGGGTTTGAGGCCAGCACCTCGTTGATGACTGGGTTATACTTCATGGTGCAGCTTCCCAGTGGATAGAAGGCCCCTGAGTTGACTCCATAGTTCATCTGTGAGAGATGGATGTAATGTCTGAGAACCATCACCTCCGAGACCTCCGGAAGCCTCGGAGGCTCCCTGCGAAGCATGTTCTGGGGGACGAGCTCCTCTATCTCTCCGGCGGCGTCGCTCACCTCGGGCTCAGCCTTCGGAGGCGTGAATCCGACTCGACCAGGTCGGCTCAGCTCGAAGATGAGGGGCTCATCCCAATCCGCCTGTCTAAACCTCCCCATCACTCCAACACCTCCTCCAGCGCTGAGACCAGGAGGTCTATATCCTCCTTCGAGTGGAGCTCCGTCACGCAGTAGAGGGCTGTCTCCCCAAGCTCTGGGAACTCCTCGATTAGGCTCTTACCTCCGTGGATGCCCCTGGCAAGCAGCCCCCTATTAACCTCCTCCACAGACTTCTCGAAGGAGACTGTGAACTCCTTGAAGTGATAGCTGCTGAAGATGGGCGCCCTCACGCCGGTGAGCTCCCCGATCCGCCTCATGGCGTAGTGGGCTCGACTCGTGATCAGCTCAGCCAGCTCCCTAAGGCCATTGGGGCCGAGGAGCGATAGATAGACGGCTGCCGCCACGGCGCAGAGAGCCTGATTTGTGCAGATGTTGGAGGTCGCCCTCTCCCTCCTTATATGCTGCTCCCTGGTCTGAAGGGTCATGACGAAACCCCTCTCCGAGCCGTCGACGGTGGTGGTCATCCCTATGATGCGTCCAGGCATCTGCCTAATCATCCTCTGATCACCCCTGCAGGCGAAGATTCCGAGGAGGGGTCCACCGAAGTTCATGTGATTCCCAAGGGGCTGACCCTCCCCGACGACTATGTCAGCCCCATAATCCCCAGGCGGCCTCAAGAGTCCGAGGGAGATGGGGTCGACGCCGACGATGAGGAGGGCCCCTGCGTCGTGAGCCACCTCTGAGATGGCGTCAACATTCTCCTCCACGAAGCCGAGGTAGGAGGGGTTCTCAACATAGACGGCGGCGGTTTCGCCGTTGATCTTCTCCTTCAAGTCCTCCAGGTCTATGAGGCCAGTCGCCTCATCGTAATCGATCTGGGTCACCTTCATCTCCACGGGTTCGGTGTAGGTTCTGAGGACGGCCAACCTATTTGGACTCATGAGGTAGGGGACGAGGATCGTGCTCCGCCTCGTCAATCTCCCAGCCATCCTGGCCGCCTCGCCGAGGGCTGTGGCCCAGTCATACATCGATGAGTTGGCCACCTCCATTCCGGTTAATTCGCAGATGAGGCTCTGATACTCGAAGAGTGTTTGGAGCATGCCCTGGGTTATCTCTGGTTGATAGGGGGTGTAACTCGTTAGGAATTCAGCTCGACTTACAACCTCATCGACGACCGCTGGAACATAATGTGGCCAGACTCCCCCGCCGAGGAAGGGTGGACATCTCAGGCGTTTATTCCGCCCCAATAGGGATTCAACCCTCCTCTTAACCTCCTGCTCCGGGTAGGGCCCTGGAACCTTCAGCTCCCTCTTGAATCTCACCTCAACCGGTATGTCGGCGTAGAGGTCCTCGATGGATTTTATCCCCATCTCCTCCATCATCTTCTCCTTGATCTCGGCGACGCTGTTTGGGATGTAGGGGTGGGGCATGTGCAATCCCTCCACATCCTATGACCCTTTCAACTAATAACCTTACCCTACGGGCTGAATCTCCTTGCTGTGGCTCTAAACTTCCTCCATCTCGTTTTTAGGGGTCTCCTCCCCGATTAGCTCAACAATCTCCTCCGGTATCCCCCTCCTCCTCAGCTCCTCCCTCAATCCCTCTCCCCTAAATCCCTCCTCCCTCAGCTTCCTGGAGAGGTATCTGATGGTCTCCCTCACCTCCCAGGGATAGATGATCCACGCCTCCGTCTCCTCCACGTGGTAATCAGGCTTATAGACGGCCCAGGGCTTATAGTGAAGCGTGCAGACCATCACCTCCCTCGCCCCACGTTCCTCCACGTATCTCCTCACCAGCCTGAGGGTGTGCCCGGTATCCGAGACGTCGTCTACTATGAGAACCCGCTTACCCTCCAATCCCTCAGCGATATCCTGAACTATATGGGGCTTCTCCTCAACGTCTCCAACCCCCTTATAGAATCTCACCCCAACGATGTCGACGGGGACTCCCAGCATATCTGAGAGGAGGAGCGCCGGTATGATGCCTCCCCTCGAGACGCCGAGGATTATGTCCGGCCTGAAATCCCTCCGCCTTATCTCATCGGCGATTCTGGAGATCATCTCCTCGATGTCACCCCAGCTTGGGGCGATGAATCTGGTCTCAGCCATCATGCATCATTCACACTTCCCTAAAGCCTCTAAAATGGGTTGCGAGCCTCCTAAACCCTAAATGTCGCTGAGGACACATCTAATCGATGTCGATGAAGTCGCTCATAGAGGTCGCCCTGGGCAAAGCCCCGGCAGACCTACAGCTCCACGGGGAATTCCTCAACCTCTATGTGGAGGAGCTCCAGGAGGCCTACATCGCAGTTAAGGATGGTAGAATCGCCTACGTCGGCTCCAAACCTCTAAAGGCGGGGGAGACACTGGAGGTTGAGGGGGTCATCCTCCCCGCCTACATCGACGGCCACCTCCACATGGAGAGCTCCCTCCTCACCCCCAGCAGATTCGCAGAGGCCGTCATCCCGAGGGGAACTGGATGCGTGGTCATCGACCCCCACGAGATAGCCAACGTCCTCGGCATAGACGGCGTCAAATTCATGGTGGAGGACGCCAGGAGGACTCCGCTGAAGGTCTATGTGATGGCTCCCTCCTGCGTCCCAGCCACAAATCTCGAGACCTCGGGCGCAGAGCTCGGCGTCGAGGAGCTCCAAGAGCTTAGGAGGCTCCCCGAAGTCATCGGCCTCGGGGAGATGATGAACTACCCTGGAGTCCTCAACCTTGATGAGATGGTCTTATCGAAGCTCAGGGCTTTCAGCGACGCCGTCATCGACGGCCACGCCCCAGGTCTGAGGGGTGCGGAGCTCTCAGCCTACCTCTCAACAGGCATAGGCTCCGACCATGAATGCATCTCCCTCGAGGAGGCCTATGAGAAGCTCTCCAAGGGGATGTGGATCATGATCCGAGAGGGGTCAGCCTCAAAAAACCTCAAGGCCCTCGCCCCCCTCGCCAGGAGGGGCTATAGACATCTGATGCTGGTCTCGGATGACATACATGCGGATGACATACTCTCCCAAGGCCACATGGATCGATGCCTTCGAAGAGCCGTTGAGGAGGGCGTAGACCCCATAGAGGCCGTGAGGATGGCCACCCTAAATCCAGCCGAGTACTTCGGACTCAGACATCTCGGCTCCATCTCCCCGGGTAGATCCGCAGACCTGGTCGTCGTCAACAATCTCAGGGAGTTTGAGGCGAGCCTCGTCATCCTCAACGGCGAGATAGCTGCGAGGGAGGGCCGCTACCTCGCAGGGATTAGGGGCAGCCCACCCGAAGCGGCGGAGAGGAGGACGATGAACATGCCCCCGGCCAAGCCCGAGCAAGTTGAGATACACTATGAGGGTGATGAGGCGAGGGTGAGGGTCATAGGCGTCATCGAGGATCAGATATACACCGAGAGCCTCATCCACACCCTCAGCGTTGAGGGGGGCGTCGTGAAACCGGATGTGGAGAACGACGTGTTGAAGGTCTGCGTCTTCGAGCGTCATAGGGGGAGTGGACGCATAGGCAGGGGCTTCGTCAAGGGCTTCGGCCTGAAATCCGGAGCCATCGCCTCCACCGTCGCCCACGACTCCCACAACCTCATAGCCGTAGGCGTCGAAGACGGAGACATCTGCAAAGCAGCCAACAGGCTGAGGGAGCTGAACGGAGGCCTCATCGTCGTTGAGAACGGCGAAGTGAAGGCTGAGCTGCCGCTTCCAGTCGCAGGCCTTATGTCCACGCTGAGCGCAGGGGAGGTCGCCGAGAGGGTTGAGCATCTACATAGGGAGGCTGAGAGGCTGGGCTGCGGGCTGAGAAGTCCTTTCATGAAGCTCTCCTTCCTCGCCCTGCCGGTCATACCTAAACTCCGCATAACGGACTACGGCCTCATCGACGTCGAGAACTTCCAGATCGTCAGCCTCTTCACATAAAAATCGATGATGCTTAGGCCGTGCATAGGCCTCCGATTTCTCCCGTGGAACCCGGATTGAGCGCTGACATCTCGGGCGGTTGGGAGCCGCGGGCTGAACGCCTCGGCCCGAAGGCCTCGGCGCTTACACCCCGACCCCATCAAACCCGTCTTCTACGGGAGCCCTCGTCCCACCCCGGTCGCTGGGCGCCGGGCGTGGGAATGGCCGTCTCGTTTCGGGAGCGGCTTCGGGCTTAGATGCCTTCAGCCCTTATCCGCGGGGGCGTGGCTGCCCGGCTTTGCCCTGTCGGACAACCGGTAGACCAGAGGCCCCAGCGTCTCGTTCCTCTCGTACTAGAGACACTTTCCCCTCAGACGGCCAGCACCCCCAGCAGATAGAGTCCGACCTGTCTCACGACGGTCTAAACCCAGCTCACGTTCCCCTTTAATAGGCGAGCAGCCTCACCCTTGGCCCCTTATGCGAGGCCAGGTTGGGGAGAGCCGACATCGAGGTACCGAGCCGCGGGGTCGATGTGGACTCTCGCCCGCGACGAGCCTGTTACCCCCGGGGTAACTTTTCTGTCACTACCGGCCCTCATTAATAGGGGCACGGTAGCTCGCTAGGCCGGGCTTTCGCCTCCGGAACCCTCATTGTGCAGGTTCCGGTCAGGCCGGCTTTTGGCCTTGCCCTCTACGGCGGGTTTCCGTCCCGCCTGAGCCGACCTTTGGGCCCCCTCGATTCCTTATCAAGGGGGTGCCGCCCCAGCCAAACTGCCCACCTGCCGCTGTCCCGGGCTGCCAGGCCTCGGTTAGGGACGCAGCCGCACCTGGGTGGTGTTCCATTGGCGCCTCCCACGCCCCCGGAGAGGCGTGTTCAAAGGCTCCCACCTACGCTATGCAGGCACGGCCGCATCCCAACGACAGGCTGCAGTAAAGCTCCACGGGGTCTTCTCTTCCCGCTGGGGGTCGCTGGACTGTTCGGCCAGCAGGTGGGTTCACCGGGCTCCAGGCGGGGACAGCGGGGCCCTCGTGGATCCATTCATGCACGTCGGAACTTACCCGACAAGGCATTTGGCTACCTTAAGAGAGTCAGAGTTACTCCCGTCGTTTAGCGGCCCTTAGCCCGGTTGGACCCGGGTTTCAGGTACCGCCACTGGACAGGATTCAGCAGCCGTACACACCCTTTCGGGCTTGCGGCTACCTATGTTTTTATTAAACAGCCGGGACCCCCCTGTCACTGCGACCTGCCGCGCCAGCCTCATGGCCAACGCAGCAGGCACCCCTTCTACCAAGGGTACGGGGCCAGTTTGCCGAGTTCCCTCGCCTGGAGTACCCCGACACGCCTTAGGCTTCTCACCCAGGGCACCTGTGTCGGTTCTGGGTACGGTTGCGGGGGATCCTTCCCCGGGCGCTTTTCAAGGGCTCCAGGGTTCGGCCGAACCCCCCTAAAGCGGGAGGCTATTCCTGCCTTCGCCTGGTTCTCACCATTACGGTTCTCCCCAGGCTTCAGCAGTTAAACAGGGCGACGGCCCTGCTCGGCCTACCCCGAAGCGTCACGCCCGGGGCCTAGCGTCGCCGCACGTACCCCCGCAGCACGGGAATATTAACCCGTTTCCCCTTCGGCCAGCTATGTTAACGCTGGCCTTAGGACCGGCTAACTCCCGGCTGACGACGCATTGCCGGGAAACCCTTGCCCTTCCGGCGGTCGGGATTCTCACCCGACTACGCTGTTACTACCGCCGGGATCTGCAATCCCGATCGGTCCACAGGACCTCACGGCCCTGCTTCTGCCCAATCGGGACGCCCTCCTACCGAACTGCCCCTATCCGGGGCAGCCCTGGGGTATCGGCGGCTGGCTTAGACCCGTCCATCTTCGGGGCCCTAAGCCTCGGCGGGTGAGCTGTTACGCACTCTTTAAAGGATGGCTGCTTCTAAGCCTACCTCCCCGCTGTCTTAGGCTTAGGACGCCCTTCCGTTTGTCACTTAGCCAGCACTTAGGGGCCTTAACCCCAGTCAGGGTTGTTCCCCTCTCGGGGCACGGGCTTAACCCGTGCGCCCCATCTCCCGGGCTCTACGGCGCCGGCGGATTCGGAGTTCGATAGGGAGGCGAGGCCTCCTCGGCCCCTTACCCCCCAATCGGTGCTCTACCCCGCCGGCCGCCTCCCCCGGGGCTATGCTGCGGCATACTTCGGAGGGAACTAGCTATCCCCGGGTTAGATTGGCCTTTTACCCCTAGCCCCAGGTCAGGGGAGCGAACTGCACGTCAGCACCCTTTCGGGCCTCCATCAGGCTTTCGCCTGACTTCACCCTGCCCAGGGCTAGATCACCCGGCTTCTAGCCTCACCCGCGTGACTCCGGGCCCTTATCGGACCCAGCGCCTCACCGGCCAGGGGCCGGCTGCGCGCCTTCGGTTTCCCTACGCCTCCGGGCTTTACACCCTTAAGCTCGCCACGCGGGTGAACTCCCCGGCCCGTGTTTCAAGACGGAGCGTGCGACCCTGGTCCCCTCCCCTCGTACTACCGCGTCGCCGCGGCCTCCTTCGGGGAGGTTCAAGCCCTTTCGGGCCGCACACGTCTGTAACTGCCTGGTTTCAGGCTCTTTTCACGCCCCTCCCGGGGTTCTTTTCAGCTTTCCGTCACCGTACTAGTGCGCTATCGGTCTTGGGGTGTATTTAGCCTTGGAAGTTAATGTCTCCCAGATTCACGCGCCAGTCTCAAGGCGCGCTACTCCGGAAGCCGGCCCATCCCCTCTCGGCTTACGCCTACGGGGCTATCACCCTCTACGGCGGAGCTTTCCAGCTCTCTTCGGCTTCGCCGAGGAGGGGGCGGCCAGCCCCTCTACACCACATCCGCCGAGACTCCTCGCCTCGGCGTTCGGTTTGGGCTCTTCCCCTTTCGCTCGCCGCTACTCAGGGAATCCCTATTGGTTTCTCCTCCTCCCCCTACTGAGATGTTTCACTTCGGGGGGTTCCCGCTCCTCACGGAGCACCGGCCCGAAGGCCGGTAGGAAGTCCCATTCGGGCATCCCCGGATCGACGGCTGCCTGCGCCTACCCGGGGCTTATCGCAGCTTGCCACGCCCTTCGTCGGCACCCAAGCCGAGCCATCCACCAGGCAGCGTCGCATGTCAGCGTAGCCGGGTCCCACAGCTGGAGTCGGAGGCCTATGCACGGCCCTCATCGCGGCGGAGGGCGAGCGCCACGCCGCTAGGCCCTTCATCCCCGACCTCCCTGATCGGGGACTGCATCAAGGAAGCTGGGCCGAGCGCCCCCTTCGTCTCCTTTCTTAGGAGGTGATCCGGCCGCAGGTTCCCCTACGGCCACCTTGTTACGACTTAACCCCCCTCACGGAGCCCAGGTTCGACGCGGCCAACTTTCGACCGCGCCTCACCCAGACCCCATTCGGGTGGTTCGACGGGCAGTGTGTGCAAGGAGCAGGGACGTATTCACCGCGCGATGGTGACGCGCGGTTACTAGGCATTCCACGTTCACGAGGGCGGGTTGCAGCCCTCGATCCCAACTGAGGTAGGGTTTAGGGATTAGCTCCCCCTTTCGGGGTCGCAACCCTCTGTCCCTACCATTGCAGCCCGCGTGTGGCCCGGGGGATTCGGGGCATACTGACCTGCCGTCGCCCGCCCCTTCCTCTGCCTCATCGGCAGCGGTCCCCCAAGAGTGCCCGAACCCCTTTAGGGTTCGGGAGCAACTTGGGGCGCGGGTCTCGTTCGTTGCCTCACTTAAGAGGACACCTCACGGCACGAACTGGCGACGGCCATGCACCTCCTCTCAGCTCGTCTGGCAAGGCCTTCAACCTGGCCTTCATCCTGCTGTCGCCCCCGGTAAGGTTCCCGGCGTTGACTCCAATTAAACCGCAGGCTTCACGCCTTGTGGTGCTCCCCCGCCAATTCCTTTAAGTTTCAGCCTTGCGGCCGTACTCCCCAGGCGGCGGGCTTAACGGCTTCCCTGCGGCACTGAGGCGGCCCATGGCCGCCCCAACACCTAGCCCGCATCGTTTACGGCTGGGACTACCCGGGTATCTAATCCGGTTCGCTCCCCCAGCTTTCGTCCCTGACCGTCGGGCGCGTTCTGGCCGGCCGCCTTCGCCACTGGTGGTCCTCCCGGGATCAACGGATTTCGCCCCTACCCCGGGAATACCGCCGGCCTCTCCCGCCCCCTAGCCCGGCAGTATCCCCCGCAGCCCAGCGCTTGGGACGCTGGATTTAACGAGGGACTTACCGGGCCGGCTACGGACGCTTTAGGCCCAATAATCGTCCCCACCACTCGAGGGGCTGGTATTACCGCGGCGGCTGACACCAGCCTTGCCCCCCTCTTATTCCCCCGGCTGTTTACACCGGGGAAAAGCCGCCTTCATCAGGCGGCACTCGAGGTAGCCCCATCGCACTTGCGTGCATTGTGGAGGTTTCGCGCCTGCTGCGCCCCGTAGGGCCTGGGCCCCTGTCTCAGTGCCCATCTCCGGGCTCCCGCTCTCACGGCCCGTACCGGTCAGAGGCTTGGTGGGCCGTTACCCCACCAACTACCTGATCGGCCGCAGCCCCATCCTTGGGCGCCCATGGACGACGTGGGCCCATGGGCCTTTCGGCGTGGGACCCTTCCAGGCCTCCACACCTATCGGGGATTAGCCCCAGTTTCCCGGGGTTATCCCCGTCCCAAGGGTAGGTTGGCCACGTGTTACTGAGCGGTGCGCCACGCCTCCGCCATGGTCCGGAGGCGTACGACTAGCATGGCTTAGTCCCACCTCGATAGCAGTGGGGTCCGACGGGATCAATCGGAGTCAGCCGCAAGGCCTTCGGAGTGGCGGGGGCGCTCGGCCCATCTCCGACCTGAAGGCGTGACGCCCTCCTCAGGTCGTCATCTATGTTTCCGCCCCCGGAGGCACGGCCCTCACCCGCAGGCTTCGCCTCAGTCAGGCCGTAACCGCCGCCAGGGAGGGGCGGAAGGCTTATCGCCAAACAATCCCTCTTGTCTGAGAAATAAAAACGTTGCGTTAAGTCTCTAAACCCTTTGAAACCTATTGCTCACTCTCCCTCTCCGACTTCTCCTCGACTTCCTCGGCTCTCTCCATGCTCTCCAGCCTTTGGAGCTCCGACTTGAGGAACTCCTTATACCTGTCGTAGAGGTTCCTCCTGATGCCCTTGGAGCTCTCCCTAACGATGTCGTGGACGACCTCCGACAGAAGCATGAGCCTATTCAGAGCCTCCTCAGCCAGCAGCTTACCCGTCGTGATGGCTGAGAGGCCGAGCCTCGTCACCAATCTGATCTGCCTCCAGAGCTGATCCTGCAGCGGTAGATACTGCTCTAAGGCCCTCTCACCCTTGGGGGTGATGGCGAATCGGCCTCCCTCCACCTCCTCGATGAGCCCCTCCCTCACCAGTCTGCCAAGCAGTGGATAGATCAATCCAGGTGAGGGCCTCCACTCGCCGCCGCTCCTCTTCTCGGACTCCTCTATGATCTCCTTTCCCGTCATAGGCCTCTCCTTCAACAGCCTCAGCACATATATCCTCGTGAAGCCCCTCGGCATCATTCCCATTACGCTTCTCACATCGCCCACCGACCTCTATATCTCTAAAGAAATATTTAAGCATTATCTCTAAAGATAAAGACCCCACATCTCTAAAAAGATGGGGTCCCCCTCAAACTTAAATA
>Ga0209410_1001014_pt1 | contig 13479 bp, 14 predicted proteins | sample Mar14436cmmetaG_FD_184135 | JGI IMG/M metagenome (GOLD analysis project Ga0209410, IMG submission 184135) | Marine hydrothermal vent microbial communities from Guaymas Basin, Gulf of California to study Microbial Dark Matter (Phase II) - Marker... ... | reverse complement strand
TATTGAAATTTTTTAAATTAATGCTTTTTCAGTCTTCTTGTCAAAGATGTGAAGTTTATTGAGGTCTAGTGCAATTTTTAACTTTCTGCCATATTCTACTAAGAAGCTTCCTGGAACCTTTATTAGGAGTAGTATTTCGCCTATTTTTAAATGAATTATTGTGTCGCTACCCAAAGGCTCAATGAAATCTACTTTACCCTCCAACTCAATCGTTTTTACTCCTGGAGGTATACCTCTTTCTACCGGATAAATATCTTCTGGCCTTATTCCAACTATAACTGTTTCCTGTTTTTCCAACACTCGTTTAAATTCTTCTGGTAAGGTTAATTTGAAACTTGATGTCTCAAGTGTAGAGTCTGAAACACTCGCCTCGAAGAAATTCATTCTAGGACTTCCAATGAATCCAGCTACAAATAGGTTTGCTGGCTTATTATATATTTCATCTGTAGTACCAACCTGCATTATTCTTCCCCGATTCATGACTGCTACGCGATCCGCCATTACCATCGCTTCTACCTGATCATGTGTAACATAGATCGTAGTTACTTTCAGTTGTTTTTGAAGCTTCTTCAACTCACTTCGCATCAACATTCTTAAGAGAGCATCAAGGTTACTTAGAGGTTCATCCATTAATAGTACCGAGGGTTCTATTACAATAGCTCTAGCTACCGCTACCCTTTGTTTCTGTCCACCACTAAGCTGATGAGGATACCTATTTAAAAGCTCCTTTATTTGCAGTAGTTCTGCAGCCCATTTCACTCGTCTATCTATCTCTTTTTCATCTATCTTCTTTATCTTCATTGGAAAAGCAATGTTATCATATACTGTCATGTGGGGCCAAACAGCATAGCTTTGGAAGACCATACTTATATTTCTCTCTTTGGGTGGCAGATAGGTTACATCTCTATTGTCAAAATATATTTTTCCCTCGTCTGGGAGCTCCAAGCCTGAAATGAGCCGGAGTGTAGTTGTTTTCCCACATCCACTGGGACCAAGTAAAACCACAAATTCTCCATTTTTTATCGTTAGGTTAACGTGATCTACTGCAACAACCTTTCCAAACCTTTTAACTAGGTTTTCCATCCTGACTTCTACCATATATCTCACCTAATTGTTATGCCCCATACCTGAATCAGATACTTACGTGCAATAAAGACAAAAATCATCGCGGGTAGGACCATAACAAAGCCGGCTGCAAACTTTAAGGGATCTGGAGCATTAAGAGCTGAAATTAGGATATCTGCTGGTAGTGTTCTATTGATCAGAACTAGCACGCTTGCGATAAAGACTTCGTTCCAACTCATAATGAAAACGAATATAGAGGCTGCCGCTAATCCCGGAAGAGCTAAAGGTAATGTAACCCTTAGAAAAGCCTCCATTCTTGAAAGTCCAAAAACCATTCCTGCCTCCTCATAATCTACAGGTATCCCAGCGAATATACTCGAAGTTATTAAAACTACAAATGGTAGAGACATCGCCGTATGCGCTAGAGCCACTCCTATCAACGTATCTGCAAGCCCTATTTGAAGATAAATAGTTATCAAGGGAACTGCTAGTACTATTATTGGAAACATTCTTAGCCCGATTATCAATAGTTTGAACGTATCTCTTCCCTTAAACATGAAACGTGCCAAACTATAGCCAGCTGGTAGTCCTAATGCAAAACTTATCAGTATTGTCAGTATAGCAACGAACAAGCTGTTCAATGTTGAACGCCATGCACCTAGAATAAAAAGTAACGTATTGACATTTTCAAGCGTAAACTTGGTCGGTATAGGTTTTCTTATATCATAATATTCACTAGGAACAGCAAAAGCTGACAAGAATATTAATCCAAGAGGAGCTAGAATCCAAGTTACTATAAGTATTGCTGCTGCATATATCAGGATCATCTTAAGTGTTTCTCCTTTATATACAGGCATCTTCTCACCTCTCCAAATATTGCGGTTTTAAGAACTTAATGTAGAGAAAACCTAAGGTTACGGATATTAGAGCTATAATCAACGCGTAAGCAGCAGCAACGTTAGTATTCTTTAGTTCAACCTGCCAGTAGTAGGTTTCCCCTGCTAAGACAGGTATATCTCTTCCAGCAAGTATCCACACAACCGCGAATACCTGCATTGCAAATAACGTTCTTATCAAAAGTGCCGTTTGTAGACTCGGCTTCAACATCGGTAGTATTATATATCTAAATTTTTCGAACTGTGAAGCACCAAAAACATCCGCTGCCTCCAGATACTCTTTACCCACCATCTGTAGTCCAGCAAATATTATTACGAAAACTATCGCTGTAGCCCTCCATACTTCTGTAATTACTAGAGCTATCAGCTCCATATTTCTATATTGGTATCCAAAGAAATAAATTGGGTTATCTAATATTCCTAAGCTTATTAGTATACGGTTCAGATACCCGTTTCTAGTTAGGATGTTATACCATATCAATGCAGCCGCTACATCACTAATTGTCAGTGGTATTAGAAAAATATAGAGTACAGCCCCGCTTCCCTTAAACTTTTTAAGCAATAGTAAACTAACTCCGAGAGCAAACGCCACCTGTAATGGTATAACTATTCCTGCAAGTAGAAAAGTGTATTTCAGGGCACTCCAAAAATAGGCATCCTCAAATAATCTTTGAAAATTATAGAAGGTGGGTTCTCCCGTAGTTGGATGAGTAAATGCCAGTCTAACAGTCTCAATGATAGGATAACCTACAAAGACTATCATATAAACTGCTGTGGGGAGAAGTAGGAGATATGGGAGATATTTATAGTAAAAAAGAGAATATTTTTTATATTTTTCCAAGAGTTCACACCGTTTATGCGTCTGGTGGTGGTAGAGGAGCACCTGTTTCTTCAAACAGTTTTTGTAGCTGTGGCCCTAGCTCGTTTAGGACTGTGGTTATATCTTCGCCGTTAAGCACTATCCTTTCAAAAGCCTTCCTGTAGATTCCGGTGAACTCTCCTCCTTTAGGTCCAAGGCTTGGGATCATCGCTAATATAGCATCAGATGCACCTACTTGTGCGTTTACACCTTTAGCCATGATTTTTAGTGGTCCTTCCGGTATTTTTCCTACGGCCTCATTAACGCTTGGGAAGAATCCTACATCCTGTAGAATCTTTACCTGTGTTTCTGGTCTAGTTAAGTATTCTATTAGCTTCCATGCTTCATCTTTCGCTGGAGCATCCTTAGGTATAGCCAATCCTGCAACAACTAATATGAATCCTCTACCTTTTGGTCCAGCCGGAACTGGTACAACGTCAAACTGATCTGGTTTCTGTACAATAGCATCTTTTATTCTAGCGGTGTGATCCCATGCTAACCATACCTCCTCCTTTAGTAACGGCTCAGCTAATGCATCATAGGTTGTGCTTGCAGGGTTAACATATTTCCATAATTCTCTGAGATACTCCCACATTTTTACCGCATCTGGACTGTTAAACTGTTTAACCTGAGCTCCCGTGAAGCTGGGATAAAGGTATCCGTGCAGGAACCTATGCCATAATCCCTTAGGACCTACCGGGAATCCAAGCTTCTTTTCTCCGGTCTTTTCAGCAATATTCTTTGCCCATTCTAATAAAGCGTCGTATGTCCATTTACTTGATCCCGTTTTAACATCTTCCTCTGTTAATCCATTTGGTAAATACTGATAGGCCTTCTTATTTACCACGAAAACATACGTTGCCGTCATCCAAGGTATGTAAGCTTTTTTACCATAAAGAACACTATACTGCTCTAGAGTCTTCGGGAATGTTCTTCCCGGAAGAGTCCCAAATTTGCTAAGATCTTCGAGGTATCCCTTGCTTGCAAAGAGATCTAAACCTCCATGTAATTCCCCAATTAAACTTATTGTAACCTTCTTCGCTTTCATCTCCGATTCAAGTCGTGACGCTAGATCAGCATAACTTATTGGTACAAACTGCACCGAGATCCCTGTTTTCGATTTAAAGTCTTTTAAGAGCGTTCCTTCGACAAACGCTCTCTCGGAGCTCGGACATAATTGAGTCGAGGTCCATACAACTTCCTTTTTACGTGGTTGAAGGAGAAAATAGGCGGCGGCACCGATGACGATAAGAACGACGATAGCAAGGAGTATGATAATCCTGCTTATTCCTCTCCTGTCCATACTCCCACATTATTTTTTAAGAAAAAAGTATTAATAAATATTACTACAATTTTTTCTATTGGGGATTTAATGGAGAGTTTACAAAAGTTATTTAAGACCCTCGACTTAACAGCGTTCGAAGCTAAACTTTTCATAGAATTACTTAGTCATGGACCATCATCTCCGAGTAAGCTTGCAGAAGCATTGGGAGTCCATCGCCCTCAAGTTCACGCCTCACTTAAAAGGCTTATCTCAAAGGGATTAGTTGAAATTTATAATGGTAAGCCTGCGAAATACAGAGCCGTAGAGCCAAGTATTTTATTCGATATTCTGAGCAGAGAAGTTAACGAGTTGTTCAAGGATTCTAGGGTTTTTGTCAATAACATTCCTAGAAAGCGGCAAGATACCGAGTATGGCATATGGCTGTTCAAGAGTAGCAAGGGTTTGATGAGTAGATTTCTCAGAGCAGTAAGCGAGGCTGAAGTCGATTTAGCTGTTAGCGGTGATGTTGCCTTTATCTCTAGGCTTAGAAAGAAACTAATTGAAGCTCAAGAAAGAGGGGTTATAGTATATGTAATCGTATATGAGATCCCTGGTGTAAAATTTACTGGTAGAGAGATTAAAGGACTCTTAAAGGCTAAACGTGCTGTTTCAGGAGACCTTTTAGTCGTGTCTGATTCTAGGGTCGGTATCCTAGCACAGCGAAGAAGTGAGATTAGACCCCTACCAAACTATGGCATCGCTGTTGAAGAACCGATTTTGATAGATTATCTTTTGCAAGACTTTTTTGATAGGTGGTTGAGAAGCAGGAGTATTATTGATGAGCCTATTAATCTTCCAGCAAGGTATACTATGTTTAAGATAGGTCTAATTGAGGTTTGTAGACTTTTGGAGCAAGAGAAAAAATTATGGGGAGTTTTTAACGGTAGATGGCTAAGGAAGAAAACAGATCATGGTATCCTCGAGGGAGAAATCATTAAGGCTTTTTATGATCCGGAGACGGGTATAGCGCAGATTCACGTGAAAAGCAAGAATGGTAAAGTATACACTGCTGGAGGACCTGATGCCATTGTTGAGGATTTTGCCACAAGTATATTTACCGTTAGGGAGGAGGAAAAATGAAGTTCAGATTCACGCGTGTTTTACAGTTTAATTTTGAGGATGAGGAAGGGTATGGCGTTGACACGATAACTGGCAAGGATATCGTTAAGATTGCAGTAGAGGCCGGCGCTAATACCATAGCCTTTTTCGCTAGAGATGCTTGGGGAAGAGCATTTTACAACAGCAAAATCGCTAGAAAAATATCCAAACTAGGTGAAAGAGACCTTTTAAAAGAAATAGTTGAGGAAGCTTCAAAACATGGAATTTATGTTATACCGATGATCGGACATACGACAAATCCAGAACTGTTCTCGAAACATCCAGATTGGGCTCAGAGACATTTAAATGGAGAAATTATTACAATGGACACTGATCCTTCTTCTTTACCTAGGGAGAATTTTACCTGGCCGCTAATGTGCCTTAACTCACCCTTTTTAGATCATGTTTTGAAAGAAGTTGAGGAGGTCTTAAGGTATGGTGTTAGTGGTATATTCCTAGATAGTTTTAGGTACATGCCAGATGTCGACAGAGCTTGTTTCTGTGAGTGGTGTAGGAAAAAGTTTAGTGAAGAAAATGGGTTCGAACTTCCTGGTGAAGAAGACCTTAGAAGCGAAGCTTACAGGAAAAGCTTTATGTGGAGGTTAAATGTGAACATCCGTTCACTCAAAGTCATTTCAGAAAAACTTCGCAAGATTAACAGTGGTGCAATTCTAGTTTATAATAATCATCCATTAGCTTGGAGAGGTAGAGCTAATAGCATCTCAGAACTATCTAGGGATTTTGTAGACGTATTTTTTGCCGAATGTAGTGAGACAGACTACCAGCCGCCAGGGTTTATTGCAGAGATGGTTAAACTTACAAGGGCTATTACTGGTAAACCCGTATGGGCCACTAGGAATAGTTTTCATATGGCTTTAACTCCCAGACAAACGACTGACATCGCTATTAGGCAGGGATTAAGAGAAGCATTTGCTGGTGGAGGCTGGCCTATATACTTGATGTTTGCTTCCACATTTATGAATAAACAGGATTTAATGCATGTTAAACGAGTTTACGAGGAAATTGGTAGACTTGAAGAGTACATGTTTGATGCCGAACCATTACCCTATGTAGGCATCGTCTTCTCTAATAGAAGTCGAGACTGGTCAGGTGAAAAAATGTCGCCTCACATTACCGACTCATTTAGAGGATTCTACTATGCTCTTCTTCTCGAGGGATTCCCCGTGAACTATATTTCGGACACTTGTTTAGATGAAGGCAAGTTTAGAGAATATAAGAGTATTATTCTAGCAAACACTTGGTCTATATCGACTAGTGGTATAAAATACATTAAAAAATATTATAGCAAAAATGGAGGAATGATTGCAACGTATAAAGCTGGGATACTCGATGAGCATGGTAAAGAACTAGAGGAGACTAGACTGGAAGAAGTTTTAGGTTTAAAATACAGGTCTTTAATCCGGAGTAACTGGAGCTATATTAGAGTTGTTAAAAATCATCCAGTCACTGACAGTATTGAAGGAAAATTTATTTTATGGGGGGACTTCGATAGAGAATTTGTTACGAGACGTACTCCTCCAGAAATTGGATGGCACGTCTATGCTATAAATGATCATGCAGATGTTTTGGGTTATGTTACGCTCACTAACCGCGACTTTGGAAATGAGTATGAGAATGGACGTAGCCCTCCTCCGCCAGTGATAAATACCTCTATTCCAGGAATAACCGTTGGAGATAAATGGGTTTATTTCAGCGGTCAGCCAGGAAGAATTTTCTGGAGAACAGGCTCGCCTCAAATTAGAAAACTTATAATAAACTCTATTAGGTATGTTGCTGGACCTCCTCCGGTAAAGGTCAAATCTTATGGTTTTACAGAGCTAGAAGCATATAGGCGAAACGGACAGATACTGATTCACCTCCTCAACCATACATATCCTGATAGGATCATAGTTAGAGGGAACACTGCAATAAATACTATGTGGACTTCAACTTCTGAATCGGTTCACCCACCCACTAAGATCACGCCTCTAACAGATACGAAGATCTATGTTAGAGACTTTGAGATCTCGAAAGTATATGAACCTCTGAGTAACAGAACGTACGAATATAGGCAAAGAAGAAATATTGTTGAGATAGACATTCCACGTCTAGACGAGTATATGTTTCTAGTTTTAGACTTGAGGTGAGCTGATGCCTGGAGTACTTGTTCTTATTCCCTCCTATAATGTTGCTTCAACGATAGCTTACGTTGTCTCTACAGCCGCGCAAGGGCTAAAGAAATTTTTCCCGGAATATGAAAATATGATCCTAGTCTCAGACGGAGGAAGCATCGATGGCACGGTTGATGTCGTGAAGTCTCTGAGGATAGAGGATGTTAAAATAAGTGTTGAAAGATATAAGGGAGTTTCGGGTAAAGGGAGCGCTACTATTTATGGGTTTAAAAAAGCCCTAGAAAACGATTATGATGCAGTGATAATGCTTGACAGTGATCTACGAAGTATAGAGCCGTGGTGGATAAAATTGCTGGGAGAAGCTACTAAAAAGTACGACTTAGTAACTCCGATATATGTTAGAGACAAATGGGATGGAACAATAACTAAGACCTTAGCCTACCCTACGATAAAGTCTGTCTTTAAGGCTGAAATAAGACAACCTATCGGTGGGGACTTTGGCATAAGCCGTAGACTTTTAGAAAAAGCCTTTGAAAACGTTGAACTATTCACGTTAGACGTATACAAGTTTGGTATTGACTTCTTCATTACAAGTACCGCTGTCTCAGAGAATATGCGTATAGCTCAAGCCGATCTGGGCTCTAAAATACATGCAGCAAAAGACCCAGGACTGCATCTGAAAGACATGTTCTTTAACGTGTCAAAGATCGTTGTACAAGCTATACTAAACTACTGGAATAAAATTAGATATAAAGGTTTCACCTCGACAGAGATCCTAAAATGGAAATACAGCTGGCGTTGCCCTCAATACATCGAAGTAGACGTCAAAGCAAACGTTCAGAGATTCGTTAAAGAATATAAGAAGAATAAAGGACTATTCGAAAAACTATTGAGGGAAGAGACAAGCGAAATCGATGAGATCGTTAAAAACCTAACCCTAGCTAGAGAAAATGCATTTCCAGACGAACTATGGGCCAGACTTTTCTTCAAAAACGTCGCGAAATTTAGAGAATATGGTGAGGAGGTAGCTGAAACACTATATGTTCTTTGGCTCGGCAAGGTAGCATCCTATCTCATAGACACCATCGACAAGAATGTAGACGAGGCAGAAAAATACGTAGAAAGCATCGCCAAAGCATTTACCCAGAACATCGAGATACTAAAAACAAGCCTCAACACTAACTAGAGAAGCTGTACCTATATCTTATTTTCTTCCTCAACTAACTCGCTGCGACAAAGGATTATATAAAAAGACGCTCTTGTTTTTAAGCTACATGACTGATCACCTCTAGTAGCCAGCGGCATATACGCAATGTTGTATCAGCGTAAAGCCTTGCAAAAGCAGACGCTGAAAAAGCTTGGAACGGCGCATGCTCAAGCGAGACATCACGCTTAAAGAACAGGAAAGCCCTCAAGCTCCAATTCCTACTCTCAGCACCATTCACATGCACAGACCCGACAGCATACACGCCGCAGGAGTGCCCAACAGACAAATACTCATAGTCAAGCCTAGAGACACGCCTATAGCCGCGAAAACCGTCAGTATAAACTGTGCTACCAGGCTCGACACGCCCAAGCAAGACTGTGGCGACTGTCCTGCCGCTAGCATCCTCCTCGGCTAGGAAGAGGGCCTTACGTGATCCACACTCAACCAGTGTAAAGAAGGGCTTTTTACGCCCAGTGCAGCGGCCCCTACGCCTGCCTCCGCCACGCCTCCTAGGACTAGCCCGCCTTTGCCCCTTAAAGCCTAGGGGCACGTAGGCCTCGTCAACCTCCACCTCGCCCTTGAGCCTCAACGCTTCGAAACCAGGCTTCTATGGTTTTTCCGAACAGCGTTGTTACGCAGACTCGTGTTCTGCTCCTGCCAGTTTCCCTAGCTATGGCGAGCTGGCTCATCCCAAGCTTGAAGTAGAGGTACGCTATCGTAAGCACCTCGCTTAGCTACAACCCGTCCAGGCGAAAAGCTTTTAGTTATGTCGCTGAACTGTTTTCCGCAAGCCTTGCAGAGGTAGCGTTGAACGTTTGGCTTGTTTGGTGCCCTGCCGTTCTTGACTACTCTGCGCGAGCCGCAGTATATGCATCTTACGCCGTCAGGCCAACGGTGCTGGCGGAGCATCTTCACGACCTGCTCGTCCGTCAAGGTGAGCTTAAGCTTAACCCTGCCCATATGTTATATAATGTATTACAGCAAAAATCATTTAACCTAAGAACAAGAGCGTAATGAAAATATCCGAAAGAGAATTTAGGTTTATTGAAGCTTCACAGTTCTCTCTCTCTCGCTTAGCGATATAGCAAACGAGACAAATCTTCCCTATTCTACGATTCATAGAACCTATCTACAACTAAAGAAAAGAGCAAGTTTCAGTTTTATCCCAGACTATAAGAAAATGAACCTAGTAAATATGACTCTAATATTTGATGGAAACATCAATCTAAAATACCTTCATAGATATACCATTTCTATCCGTAGACTTTATGGTCCAAGGCAGTATCTTATGATAAACGCCTTGGTGCCCTTCACATCGACAAATACCTCGATACCTTCAATTATGAACCAATTGTAAAGGTGATTGGAAAAGAGTTTATGTCTTGGAGATATGATAGAAGATATTCCTATTACTCTAAGGTTAATGAGGCTATCATGCCTAAATTTGACTTCCTTAAGGATTATGACAACAATTTTTTTAAGCCTGTTAGCTCAACAATGTACTCGGACAAGGCTCCCGACCCGATAGATCTATTTATAATAATGAGGAAAAGAAACCATCCATTCGAACCCATTCTCCGCGGACTTAGATAGTTGAGAAAGAAGGACAGGGACATCCCATTAATCTCAAAGCAGCTTCTCAGCTATCACTACAACACCCATGTAAAAAACCTGTGGCTGTATAATTCATCAAATTGCTTAATAATCATAGATATGTGCCATTCAGAGTTTTCTATTTTGAGGGAAATGAGGCCCATATAGTTGCCAGAATATTGATAAATCTTCCAATGTTTATGACAGCATTGATAGACACCAAGAACTCGCTTGTAGTAGGCCAGCCTCCCGGCTACATATATGAGAAACTATATAAGATTATATCAATGTTCGACATAGAGATGCCTTTAAATGAACCCATCCTATCGGTCGAAAACATGTCAAAATACATCCTTAGATTCTGGAAATTTGTAGATAGAAATAAATGGATATGGAAAGAGGATAGAGTAAAGATGGTGAAACAATATGTCTGAGATCAAAGTCGATAGCAGGCAGAGGGATCTCCTCCATAAAATATGGAGGGATCTCAAAAAGAGAATGGATATAAAATTTATGATAATATTAGATTACCATGTATACAAGGTTAAAAGCGAGCATGCAGAAAAGTTGTTTACCGAATATCCATATAAATTCAGGGAGGCATTCATCATAATATTTGGTGGCGGTCTATGGAGACTATTCGAGAAGATCATCTTGGAGATATGTAAGAAAAACAAGTATAACTGCTCAATTATATATCCATTATTCAGGCCTGAATACTATTCCTTTGAACAATTAGATTAATCTCAACAAAAAGAATAATTCTTTAATAAGTGTTAAACATCATATTATAGAGTATTAGGATGGAAGAATTCTATGAGTGACAAATTGGCACTACATGGTGGAAAACCTATTCTCTCTAAGAAACTTCCACCCTCCTATCCCGGAGCCTTAATGATAAACCATAAAGAGATAGACGAGGTATTAAACGTCTTAAAAAGCAAGTCTCTGTTTAGATACTATGGTCCAAATCCATTATATACTGTTGAAAAGTTTGAACAGGAATTCTCGTCTTTTATAGGTACTAATTATGCTTTAGCCGTTAGCTCGGGTACAGCCTCTCTTTTCGTCTCCTTGAAGGCTATGGGTATAGGTAGAAGAGATAAAGTTATAGTCCCGGGATATACGTGGATATCGACTCCTTTAACAGTTGTAGAAAATGATGCTGTACCAGTAGTATGTTCAATAGATGAGTCGCTTAACATAGACCCATACTGTGTCCGTGAGAAGGTTGAAGAAGACGACAAGATAAAGGCAGTAATACCAGTACATATGCGTGGTGCTCCGTGCGAAATGGATAAGATAATGCATATAGCTGAAGAATACCAGCTTATGGTTCTTGAAGATGTTGCACAATCGTGTGGAGGTGCGTATAAGGGTAAAAAACTTGGATCATACGGCCATATGGGAGCCTTTAGTTTCCAGCTTAACAAGATTATTACCTCCGGAGAGGGAGGGGCGATAACAACAAGTGATGAGGAGCTATATAGAAATGCGGTTGCTTTCCATGATGTTGCAGCTTTTTTCCGTGACCCTGAAAGGATTCCACCTAAACCAGGCTTAAATTTTAAGATAGACGAGGTTAGGGCAGCAATACTCCACGTCCAGCTAAAGAAGATCGGAGAAATAATATCTAGAATGAAGAAGGTCAAGAAGATTATCAGAGGTTATGCTGAGAAAAGTGGTTTAAAACTCAGGGAGATAAACGACGAGGATGGAGACACTGCTGCCGCAATAATATTCCTATTAAATAGTGAGGAAGAAGCCTCTTGGTTTAGGAAGGCTTTATCGGCTGAAGGAGTACCATGCTATAAGCTCTATGATACCCGTCATCCATATGATGCTCACATATGGGTTAACTGGAGGCCCATTATAGGAGATAGGTTAGAGGTATTTGTGAGAGATGGAGAAAAGGTAACATCATTGCTAAGCAGATGTGTTGAGATAACGTTGAATCCTTTGATAACAGTCGAAGACGCTGAACTTATAGGTAAAGCTATAGAAAAAGTTTCAGGTCATATACCTTAACCTTTCAGAAAGCTTATTCTCATAAAACTGTTTATATGAGACTATTTTCACACCTTTATCAAAAGCATATTCTATCATTGTCCTAACTATGTCTAGGTTTGGATCCTTCCAGAAGCTTGAATGATCATGTTGGACGTAGCTCCAAACGAGTTTCTTCTCAGCGATGTAGTCTATATTCCTCTTTATGTATTCTATATATTCGTTCCTATCGCTAAGCCTCTCCTTAAGCGCATTGTCGTGCCATCCCTGGATCATACATTCAAGTATTGGCGGATAAATCTTGTTAATGGAATCATACCAGAAAGGCTGTTTGTCTAGGCTTACTGGTAATGAATCCCTTTCATTCCTAGCCCAGCTCCTAACAAACCTTATACCCAGATCCCATAAGGCTTTAAGGATGTCCGGTCTATCCAACAAACCCCTATAGTGACCCCAAGGCGTTGTTAGTCCTATAGGCCTAAAACCGAAAAATATCTCCATTATATCAGATGTAGCTCTTACCTCCACCCTTATCTCGTCTATAGATGAACCCTTCTTAAACATGTAGTTTCTATATTCTATTACTAGATTCTTAAACACTATATGTGAAAATGTGTGTTGTTCAAAGTCTATTAGATTACTGTATTCTTCATAAACTTTCTTAAACTCCTCTAGATGGGCTAAAAGGGTCTTCCCTAATATAAAGAATGAGCAGGGTGCACTATATTCCTCATGTATCCTAGGAATCATTTCCAAGAACTTCACAGTCTTATCTGAACGGGGAAAACTCTCAACATCATATCCTATTAGGAGAATCGGATAACTCATATATTATATACGTATGTCATTATTCCTATTCAAATTTTCCGATAGATTATTTTAAATGGATTTTATAAGGTGAGGCTTATGGATTACGTTAAGCTGAGACCTAGCAGAGTAAAGGTCTCACATCATGTATAGGTACGTGACACCCGCCTCAGTCAAAGGAAAAAGACATACACAGGTATCACGGTGCAATGATGCTCGTAGACCTTAACCATGTAGGGAATATAGAAAAGATACTTGGTAAATTCTTGAAGGACCATGATAGGGAAATGCTTGTTGTCGTTATAAAGGTTAGGGATATGATAGCTCCATGCCCTAACGGAGAAGGACTATCTAGAAAACATATAATGTGGCAGCTAAAGGAGGTCTTAAGAGGTTAGAAGGGATTTCAAAACCTATGTGTTCCTGACTATTGAGAAGGTCTTGGAGACATCTAATAAGGTGAATGTTGAGGAGTTTAAGAAGATACTCAA
>Ga0209410_1001009_pt1 | contig 13510 bp, 12 predicted proteins | sample Mar14436cmmetaG_FD_184135 | JGI IMG/M metagenome (GOLD analysis project Ga0209410, IMG submission 184135) | Marine hydrothermal vent microbial communities from Guaymas Basin, Gulf of California to study Microbial Dark Matter (Phase II) - Marker... ... | reverse complement strand
ATCGAAACCCTGCAAAAGGCAAACCGCTCCTGCGGCAGGGCGCGGATGGCAACCGTTCACGGAAAGGGGATATTTCTTTGAACAGTTCCGGCTGTCCTGGAGATGCCGGTACCGGAGTTTCGTTTCTTCAATCAACTGCTTTGGGGGCTCATCCATGCATACAGCAGGATGTTGTGGGTCGAAAGGACGCTTATAGATATCCAGCACCATTTCCATGTTCGCAACAAAGTTGCCATTTTGTTCCGGCGGTATTACCCGGCCTTTGCGCTGCCAAGGCTTAAGTTCATTTTTTTTAAAATGCGGCGGACCGTTTCATGGGATATGCTGTCGATGTAATCAAGTCAACCACTTTATCAGCCAGTAACCGCAAGGTCCACCTGGAGAAACCTTCCGGCGGCTCACCGCAGCTCAAGGCGACCAGATGAGCTTCAAAATCACCATCCGCCTTTTTGGTATATACACGACTTCCTTTTTTGCCATTAAGGGCTATGTCAAGCCCATCTACAACAAAACGCTTTTTGACGCGGTCAATTTTCCTCATGCTTGTTTTTAGCACCCTGGATATTTCTTCATTGGTTGATCGCTTTTCTTGGTGCCTTCCTTCATCACAGCCAAGCAAAATCAAGGCGTTGATAACCTTTTGTGACTTATGCTTACCTTTGGAAGCTATCCTTTCCAACTCATCCCGTTCATCCTTGGTCAATGTCACTGTGAATTTCTTCATACTCAAGCCTCCCTGGTTGACTATAAAGAATTATATCACACCATATTACGACATTTCAAGGTTGACGTGACAATAGTCTATTGGCTCCTTCGCTTTTCAAGAACTTCGATGATCTCTAAGGAGGCTGTCACGTAATGCAGGCTATGGCACAGCATCAGGCAGTGGTTGGTTGCCCTTAACAAGAATGCTTGATGTCGAAAAGTGCAGGCATTATATAATATAAATAGATGGTAGAAACAGATGGAAAAGTTGTCCTGCCTTGAAGGACACAGAAGGTGATTCCCGCTGTAATCCTTTTCTATTCAGCTCCAGGTCAGGAACAGGATCTCCTGGAAATTAAGGGCAAGTTCCTGCAGCTCGCTTGGCATGGTCGGGAATATTTGATCTTTGCCCACTTTGAGCTCCACGGTTACCACAACCAGATCCTTGCCCACTTTCTTGAGGATCATGCGATCCCCCACTGCTGGGTCACAAAAGAGACGCTCGAGGTGTATGAGCCCGAGTTGATCGTGATCGGTGGAGGCCGTTTTCGTGTAGACACGGAGCATGGGACCCTGGTCCTGTGGGACGACTCCCAGGCATACGGACGCTTCGACGAGCGGGGACTACCCGATAAAATCGCTACAGCGAGCCATGAGTGGAGTGGATTTCAGGTCAATATACAGTAATGAACGAGCAGGTGATTATCTTGAGTTTCTCGAGATTCTTTCCGCGCCTCTCCCAAATGACGCGATTATGATCCAGGAAAGCAAGCTGTGCCAGGGAAAGGGATGTGCCGTGTTTCTCTTGATTCAGCCTGACAGCCTGTGCATTTTTTCACAAAAGGGTCCTCAGTCTCTCCCAGGCATCAGAGAGACGTTTCGGGGAGACGGATATCGCCGTGCCGAGTTCAGGGGCAAATACAGACACCCTGTATTCATCAATGAGAGTCTCAAATTGCTCTATTTCTTCTGTGAGTTCTTTTGTTCTCTTTGCATCAAGAGAGTTTTTGGCCTCATTGAGGCAAAGCAGGAACGGCTCTAATCTGGATGCCTTTTTCCTGTCTTTCATGGGGTCAACGTATGCCCTCCGGGTCCTGACAGCCAGGGCATTCAGGTATCGCGGCAGGTCAGAAAGCCGGTCCAGCCTTGCATTTTCAGGAAAGTGCGGCGGAGTGAGCCTTATTAACTCTGCCTCCAGGTCTTTAAGGATCTGGGAGCAGCTCTTTCTATTTATTGCTGTATTTTGAAGACGCCTTATCTCTTGTTTCGCGGTGATGTGGGCCTCAAACACTTCTTTCAGCAACTGTATGATCGGGCCGGCCTGCTGAAAGACCTTTCCCTCTAATTCCCTGGCCCTATTCAGCAGATCAGATCTGCTCGGGATCTGTTTCCATGTTCCCAGCAGCTCTCTGCAGAGAAAGGCATATATGGATTGACCTAATTTCCGTTTGCCTCCAAAGGACATATAGACCTCTTGTGATAAGCCGCATGGTGTGCAGTTTCTCTTGAGATATCCAAGCTCTTTACCCAGGTAGTCGGCGAGGAGCCTGCTTGCCCCTTGCCGGGTTTCTGAAACGGCCTCATCCTGATTGAGAAAAAGCCTTATACATACGCTGTTATCTTCTGCAACAAGTCCTGGAAAAGCCTGTACGGGGCTCTTCCTGTCTCCTGAAGAGCCCGTGACTGAACTCGGGATATCCGGAAGATCTTTCAGATTGAGCCCGGATACTTCCCACCTGGCCTTGATCTTTAACCATTCGGGGTCATTTTGATTAAAGATGGAAGCGGTCCTTTTCCAGGTCTCCTGTAAGCGGTTGAGGTCACAGCCTGAATCAATGACTTTCCCATTTTGGTCTAATACATCGAATCTCATCAAGAGGTGAGGGGGGATGTCCTCAGGACTTGGCCACATTTTCCTTTCTATGCGTATGCCGTATTGCCTGAATAGTTCTTCCTGTAATGAGCGGAGCAGGCCCTTTTCTGTTTTCTTGAGTCCTTTTCCCATATTTTCAGCGACCCTGGATATTGGTACCAGGTTTTTGCGAATTTGCCTGGGCAATGATTTCAGGAGATAGGTGATCTTTTCCTGCAGCAGACCAGGAACCAGCCACTCAAAGGGCTCAGGCGATAAAGTAGCGAGTATGCCCGAAGGGATCTTTACGGTGACTCCATCCGTCTCATCACCCGGACAAAAACGATAACTCAGAGAAAGCCTGTGTCCCGAGACCTCTATATGCCCTGGAAACTGGACGAGCACGTCGGTATCGGGGATTGACCTGAGCAGATCTTCTCTTGCAAGGCATAGAGGAGCATCGCTGCCGGAAATACGCAGGGCCCTGGCAAGAGAACGCTCATTACATATCACTTCAGGCCCCCTGGTGCCTCTTTCCCTTTGGGGTCTGTCTTTGAACAGCATTTTTTCAAGCTCTCTTAATCTACTGTCATAAAGGGAATAGAGGGTCTCCTCATCCACCATGATATCCCTCCGCCTGGTCCTGTCCTCCAGGTCCTGAGCCTCTGATATCAGTTCCATATTGTGAACGAGAAAGGGATATTTCTTTTTTAGCTCACCCGGGACCAGGGCCTGCCGTATAAAGATCTCCCTGGATTCGGCCGGATCGACTCCTCCGTATCTGACTATTCGTCTTTCCACTATGGGGAGGCCGAAAAGCGTGACCCTTTCCCATGCCATCACCTCTCCACGGCGTTTTTCCCAATGCGGTCCGGAGTAGGTGTGCCTGCAGAGATCACCGGCCAGCTTCTCTATCCATTCGGGCTCAATGGCAGCCGCTGTCCTGGCAAAAAGCCTGGATGTCCGTACGAGCTCTGTTGCCACTATCCATTTAGGACATTTTTTATAGAGTGAAGAGCCCGGAAAGAGGAAAATCTCTCTGCCACGGGCCGCTATGTAACGGGATCCCTCCTGCTTAAGGGCGATTTGTCCTAAAAAGCCCGAGAGGACAGAACAATGGATGGACCTGTTGATCGGGTGATCGGATGTCTTGATTGCCAGAGGAAAATCTTTAGACTCTTGGATGATATCCATTATCTGATCATGGATGTCCTTCCATTCCTGCATCCTGTTATAGGAAAGGAAGTTCTCCCTGCAGTATTTTCTCATCCGGTTCCTGCTGCGGCCGGCCTTCAACTCTCTGTGGTAGGCGTTCCATATCTTGATAAATGTCAGCAAATCAGAAGATGGATCCTTAAAGGAGTTATGGGCCTGATCCGCCTGGCTTTCTTTTTCCGCCGGGCGTTCTCTGGGATCCTGGATGCTCATGGCCGACGCAATAATAACCACCTCTTTCAGTGCGCCCTCATGCCTGGCCTGCAAGATCATCCTCGAAATTCGCGGATCCAGAGGCAGCCCGGCCATAATTCGCCCTGTCCTGGTCAGCCTGCCTGCCGCATCCAGCGCCCCCAATTCTCTCAGGGTGGTAAATCCCTCTTTTACGGCCTGGGGAGACGGGGCGTCCACAAACGGGAAGCCTTCAACAGGCCCGAGATTCATTGCATAGAGACGCAGTATGACCTCGGCCAGATTTGATCTGCGGATTTCAGGCAGGGTGTACTGGGGGCGATCCAGGTAGTCCTCTTCGCTGTAGAGCCGGACACAGACTCCGGCCTGAACCCTCCCGGCGCGTCCTGCCCTTTGGTCCGCACCGGCTCTTGATATAGGGGTGATTGGAAGCGCCTTTGTGCGGGACCTGACGCTATAACGGGCAATTCGGGCCAGGCCCGAATCAATGACATACTTGATTCCAGGGACTGTAATGGAAGTCTCGGCTATGTTTGTAGCAACTATGATCTTCTGAACAGGGGCCGGCCTGAATATGCGCTTCTGGTCCGAAGCGGCCAGCCTGCCGTACATGGGAAGTACCAGGGCCTCATCCTTACATCCGGCCCTTAAGATCTTGACGGCCTCCAGTATCTCTCTCTCGGTGGGAAGAAAGACAAGTATGTCGCCAAAGGGATCTTTCCCCCTGATCTCCTCTGTTGCAAAAATAACCTTTTCAACAGTAGTTATATCAGATTCTTCATCTTGTTCTGTAGGTTTGTAGCGTATCTCCACGGGGTAACCGCGACCTGCAATCTCTATCACAGGCACCTTGCCGAATGCCTGGCGGAAATGTGCCGTGTCCATGGTGGCGGATGTGATAATGACCTTCAACTCAGGCCTGGCAGGGAGGAGTCTCCTGAGTATACCCAGGAGGAAGTCTATATTGAGACTCCTCTCATGGGCCTCATCTACAATTATGGTATCATATTCCCTTAACCTGGGATCTTGCTGCGCTTCAGCCAGGAGCATGCCGTCCGTTACGAATTTGATCCTGGTTTCAGGCCCGGTACTGTCTCTGAAGCGTATTTTGTAACCAACGAGCCTGGATCCATGAAGACCAAGCTCTTCGGCAACCCTGGCCGCCACAGTGACAGCCGCCACCCTCCTGGGTTGTGTGCAGGCAATCTTCCTATATGCACCCCTTCCTGCTGCAAGGCATATTTTGGGCAGTTGAGTGGACTTCCCCGAACCTGTCTCCCCGCTGACAATTATTACCTGGTTCTCCCTCACGGCAGAGACCAGATCATCCCACACACTGCAGATAGGGAGACCCGGGAAGCAATTGGGAATCCGGAATTTAGAATCAGGAACTCTAATTCTCATTTCTCCTTTTTCGTTCCTGATTCAAAATTCTGTAAGATAGGGATTTGTCCTTTTTTCTTGCCCAATAGTGGATGTGGGGCGGTCACCGTAATCGTGCCCCGGAAGTACTATGGTGGAATCCGGAAGAGGAAAGATGTGGATTTTGAGGGACTTGATCAGGGTCTCAAGGGAGCCTCCCGGCAGATCCGTACGGCCGACAGCACCGACAAACAGAGTGTCTCCGGTAATTACATGGCCGTGCCCGTAAAGACATACCGAGCCGGGCGAATGTCCCGGGGTGTGGATTACTTCAAATCTGAGATTGCCGATCTTGATCACATCTCCATGGGCGATATATTCATCTGCCGGAGGGGCCGGCTCAAAGCCCCAGGCCCTGAACATTTCGGCTGTCTCGGGATTTCTGAACATGAGGTCGTCGGCCTTGTGCATTAATACAGGTGCACCGGTAAGGGCCTTCATCCTCTGATTTCCGCATGTGTGGTCCGGATGGCCATGGGTATTGACTATATAGCGCAGGGTAAGGTCTGAACCGGTGATTTCTTTTGCCAGCTTTTCTTCACTTCCTGCAGGATCAATGATCATGGCCTCGCCCGTATCAGGGCATCCTATTATATAGGCCTGGACATCCAGGGGGCCGACAGTGTAGACCTTTAATATCATCCGGCCCCGGTCTCCTTTCTTCTCCTTTTGAGTGCAAAGCTGCCTGCAGAAAGACCGGCGATACAACCTTCTCCAACGGCCTTTGCCATCTGAAAGGGGGGTCCGCATATATCCCCTGCTGCATAGATGCCTGCTATGTTGGTGGCCTGTTTTTCGTCAGTGACGATATAAGTGAATTTTTCCGGGTCCAGACTTACTCCCAGAAAGGAGGTGAGTTCCACGGCCCCTTTGGCGCCTTTTTCAATAAAGAGCCCGTCAAGAGGAAGTTCGGTGCCGTCGCTGAGCACAACGGCATCCAGCTTGTCGGTGCCTCTGAGTTCCTTTATTTTGCATCCGGCAGCCATTATCACATTTCCTTTTTCAAGTTCCGCCCTGAGCGCAGGGCTCACCTTCAGATCCTCAGTTATGAGTGTTACCTTCCTGGCTATCTTACTCAGAGTGAGCGCACCATGGGCAGCAGCGCTCCCGTCTCCTGCTACCGCTACTACTGCATCCCTGTAAAAATTTGCGTCGCAGTCAACACAGTAGCTTATTCCCCTGCCCACCATGTCTTTTTCTCCTTTGAGTCCAAGGCCTCGACGTGCTACACCGGTTGAAATTATCAGGGCATAGGCAGAGTATGTCTTTCCGCTTTCAGTGGTTACCTGGTATGCGTTACCCCGGAGGGAAGCAGTGGCTACAGCGTCTTCCTGCAGGAACTCTGCCCCAAAATACTCTGCCTGCTGCATACCTGCTGACAGGAGTTCCTCTCCTGTCTTTACTCCGGGCACACAGCAGTAGTTCTCGATATGGGCCTTGTAAAGGCTGCTGGATTCCGGACGGCCCAGCACCAGCACCCTGGTCTTTTTCCTTGCCGCATGAATTGCGGCCTGCAGCCCGGCAGGTCCTGTTCCAAGAATGATTACGTCGTATAAAGGGATAAATTTTTCGTCCATATTTCCATTATACCCGAAAGTCCTGCAATCCCATTGCCCATTCCAGCACGGCCTTGTGAAGATGCATCTTGTTTTCCGCCTGATCCCACACTACTGAATGCCGCCCTTCCAGCACCTCTTCGCTTATTTCCTCTTCTCGATGGGCCGGGAGGCAGTGGAGGACAATGGCATCCGTTTTGGCCCTGGCAAGAAGTGCCCTGTCGATCTGATAGGGGGCAAATATCTTGCGGCGTTTCGATGCCTCTTCTTCCTGGCCCATACTGGCCCATACGTCCGCGTTTATGACATCAGCACCTTCTGCCGCCTCTTCCGGATCAGTCGTAAGTGTGATGGGTGCCGTGGACCCGGCCCGGGCCTTGCTCAAGATTTCTTTATCAGGCCCGTACCCCTCCGGGCAGGCCAGGACAAGGGCAAACCCGAGCCGGCCTGCAGCCTGGATCCATGAGTGGGCCACATTGTTTCCATCACCCACCCAGGCGACCTTCAGGGACCCCATGTCTTCATCCTTGTATTCCATCACGGTCATGATGTCAGAGAGGACCTGACATGGATGATGCCGATCAGTAAGTCCATTGATAACAGGTATGCCTGACCACATGGCAAGCTCATCAACTACATCATGGCCAAACGTTCGTACCACGAGACAGTCCAGATACCGGGACAGCACCCTGGCCGTATCCTTAAGGGGCTCCCCTCTCCTCAGCTGCAGGTCCCTTGAAGACAGGAACGTCGCGTTGCCGCCCAGTTGTAACATTGCGGCTTCAAAGGAGACCCGGGTCCTTGTAGACGGTTTTTCAAAAAGCAACCCGAGGATTTTGCCTGTGGCAGGTCTGTATGGGAGACCGGACTTATAGCGATTCTTGAGCTTCAAGGCGCGGTTGATAAGAAAGAGGATTTCGTCAGAAGATAAATCAGAGACAGTCAGATAGTGTCTGGGATTTGGTGATTTAGTCATGGGTTAATCCATTCCACGAATTCCGATATGTGCCCGCCTCAGTGATTCCGCTCAAAATGTCCCAGATGCAAGGCGCGAGATTTCCGAGGAACGAGGCGTACTTAGCGTACGTCGCAGTGACGAGGAAATCGAAGCAACGCAGCAGATGGGGTATTTTCAGCGGAATCATCATATATTGTTCTCAATCGCATTCAGCACAGCATCGATTTCCGCTTTGGTAACAATCAAGGGCGGTACCAGGCGGAGTATCTTTTCCTGGCCCAGCAGCACCAAAAACCCCTCTTCCATGAGCCTGTTGGCCAATTCAGGCACGGGTTTCCTGAATTCAATGGCCTGGATAAGTCCCCTGCCGCGCACCTCAAGAATTGCTTTCGGATGCCTGCCCGCCAGGGATTCGAGACCTTTTTTAAGGTATGTGCCCGTCTCCTTCACCCTGTCAAGAAAACCGGGTGATGTCAGGGTTTCGATAACCACCTTTGCCGCAGCACAGGCCACCGGGTTTCCACCAAAGGTGGATGCGTGGCTCCCGGGCCGCAGGCATGATATCACTTCCTCTTTCGCGAGCATAGCCCCTATGGGAAACCCGTTTCCAAGGGCCTTTGCAAGGCAGATCACGTCGGGGACTACCGGGGTCTGTTCATAGGCAAAGAGTGTCCCGGTCCTTCCCATCCCCACCTGGACCTCGTCAAACATGAGCAGGGCGCCCAGGCGATCACAGATCTCCCTGGCTGCAAGGAGAAACTCATCACTGACCGGCCGTACCCCTCCCTCTCCCTGGACGGGTTCGATCAGGACCGCAGCGGTCCTCTGACCTGCAGCCAGCTTGAGGGCGGTGATGCTGTCGGGCGGGACATGGATGAAACCTGATGGCATGGGCTCAAATCCCTGCTGGAATGCAGGTTGTCCCGTGGCGGCCACTGTTGCCAGGGTGCGGCCGTGAAATGATCCCTCCAGACAGATCACCTCATAACAGTCAGGACCGCGAATTTCGTGGCCGTAACGGCGGGCCAGCTTAAGGGCTCCCTCTACGGATTCCGCTCCTGAGTTACAGAAAAATACCCTGTCGGCAAAAGAGTTTTCCGTAAGCAGATGTGCCACTTCCAGTTGGGGCAAGGTCCAGTATAGATTTGAGACATGGACCAGTGTCCCGGCCTGGCGGGCTATTGCCTCCGTGACTCCGGGATGGCAATGCCCCAGGCTGCAGACGGCAATCCCTGCAGCAAAGTCCAGATATTCTTTCCCCCTGTCATCCCAGACCCTGCAGCCCTTTCCCCTCACCAGAGTTACGGGAAAACGGCTGTAGGTATCTGCAACACAGGAGCTGAGTGATTGAATTGTCACCGGACAATCTCCGTTCCAACCCCGGCATCTGTGAACAGTTCCAGCAAAATGGCGTGCTCCTTCCTTCCGTCGATTATGTGGGCCTTATTGACCCCGTTGCTGACGGCCCTCAGACACGCCTTTAGTTTCGGGATCATTCCGCCGGTTACAGTGCCATCTTCCAGGGCCTTTCTTGCCGTATCCGCCGTCATGGATGGAATCAGTTCATCCTTCGAATTCATGACCCCCGAGACATCTGTCAGGAGTATGAGCTTTTCAGCTTTCAGTTCTCCTGCTACGGCCCCGGCAACAAGGTCGGCGTTTATGTTGTATGCCTGTCCCTCAGGTCCGACGCCGACCGGGGCTATAACCGGTATAAAACCTGAGCCCTCAAGGGCCTTAAGCACCCCTTCATTGACAACTGACACCTTTCCCACTTTTCCAATATCTATGATTTCAGGCGGACGTTCATCACCGGTGTATTTGTAAATCTTCATGGGATCAGCCTGTATGAGATCGCCATCCCTGCCGGACAGACCCACCGCCCGTCCTCCATGGCGATTGATAAGGCCCACTATCTCCTTGTTGACAGTACCGACCAGCACCATCTCCACTACGCTCATGGTCTCATCATCAGTGACCCGCTGGCCTTCGACAAACATGGGCCGGATACCCATCCTCTCCATTATTTGGCTTATCTGGGGCCCGCCTCCATGGACAATGACCGTATTGATGCCCACGTATTTCATCAGGATGATGTCCAGCGCGAACTTCTCCTTGAGGGATTGTTCCGCCATGGCGTGGCCACCATACTTTATGACAATGGTCTTGTCGGCAAACTGTCTGATATAGGGAAGGGCCTCAATAAGAATCCGTGCCCGTGATAAATTGTCCATAAATTATCTGGTCGCTGTTCAAAAGGATTACAGGATGAACCTGCTCAAATCCTCGTCCTTGACTATGTGCTTCAATCTCTCCTGTACATATTTTGCCGTGATCATAATCTGCCGGGGGGCAACATCCGGGGCCTCGAAAGAGACCTCTTCAACCAGTTTTTCCATTACGGTATGGAGTCTTCTTGCCCCTATATTCTCCATGCGCTCATTTACTTCAAAGGAAATCCTGGCTATCTCTTCGATCGCCTCCGGCTCAAACACCAGATCTATGTTTTCTGTGGCGAGCAATGCCTTATATTGAGTGACAAGCGCATTTTCCGGTTCTGTAAGTATCCTTACAAAGTCTTTCTGGGTTAACGGATCCAGCTCAACCCTGATCGGAAATCTTCCCTGGAGCTCAGGCACTAAATCAGAGGGTTTTGAGACGTGGAAGGCACCGCTTGCAATGAATAGTATGTGGTCGGTCACTACGATACCGTACTTGGTATGGACAGAAGTGCCTTCCACTATGGGCAGCAGGTCCCGCTGTACTCCCTCTCTTGAAACGTCCGGGCCGACGCCCCCGCCTCCCTTGGCAGCAATTTTATCAATCTCGTCAAGGAAGATGATCCCTGACTGCTCGACACGGGCGATGGCCTTTTTCACCACCTTGTCCATGTCTATTAATTTCCCCGAGGCCTCTTGTTCAAGAATCTTTTTCGCTTCAGAGACTTTTACGTGACGACGCTTCCTTTTATCAGGCAACATGCTGGAGAGCATTTCCTGGATGCTGCTCTGCATCTCTTCCATGCCCGCAGCGGCAAATATTTCTATCATTGGTGAAGAGGGCCTCTGGGTAACCTCCAGCTCCACGAAGCGATCGTCCAGCTTTCCCTCTCTCAGCATCTGGCGGAAGCGCTTTCTGGTCGAGGTCTCTCCCGTATCCTGTTCTTTCTTGACACTCGGCAACAAGAGGTTCAGGAGCTGTTCTTCCGCCAGGTCTTTGGCCTTTGCCACCACCTTTTCCTTCTCCTCGGATTTTACCATGTCCACCGCAAGGTGGGTGAGATCCCTGATCATGGACTCGACGTCACGGCCCACATATCCGACTTCAGTGAACTTACTCGCCTCGATTTTGAGAAAAGGAGATTTTGCCAGTCTGGCAAGGCGTCTTGCAATCTCGGTCTTACCCACTCCTGTGGGCCCGATCATAATGATGTTCTTCGGGGCGATTTCATCCCTGAGCGGCTCAGGGACCTGCTGCCTCCTCCATCGATTCCTGAGCGCTATGGCCACTGAACGCTTGGCCTGTGCCTGGCCGATAATGTACTTGTCCAGCTCGGTTTCTATCTCTCTTGGGGTTAAAGGTCTGATTTCCGCTATTTCCACTGGGTCTCTTATTCCTCCTGGGTTTTCAAGCTCTCAATTATTATATTTTTATTAGTGTAAATACAAACAGAGGCCGCGATGTTCAGGGAGGCCTCGGCTATCTCCCTGGCTGAAAGATTACTGTGAGCCACAAGGGCCTTTGCTGCAGAAAGGGCATAAGGCCCTCCGGAACCTATGGCCAATATTTCGTCATCAGGTTCTATCACGTCGCCAGAGCCTGAGATGAGGAAAGAATTTTTCTCATCAACCGCAACCAACAGGGCCTCAAGCCTCCTTAAAATCTTGTCCGTGCGCCATTCCTTGGCAAGCTCAACCGCTGCACGCACCAAATTACCCTTGTATTGCTCAAGCTTCTGCTCAAGTTTTTCGAACAGGGTAAAGGCATCGGCAGTTGCACCTGAAAAACCGGTAAGGACCTTTCCATCGTAAAGTTTCCTTACCTTTCTGGCATTGTGCTTGATAATCGTATTCCCCATTGTCACCTGCCCGTCACCCGCAAGCACCGTCTCGCCATTGTAACGGATAGCCAGGACGGTAGTACTATAGATACTGTCCTTTGCCCGGCCCTTCATTTTATTGTTATACACGTTTTACTCCACGTTCTTGATTTTTTGGGATTTTTTCTTCGTACTATTCAGCTTGACTTCAGCTTTTCCTTTTTTGCCCTGGGATGGGCACTGCCATATACCTCGGCCAGATGACTCAGGTCAAGATGCGTATAAAGCTGCGTAGTCGCAAGGCTCACATGACCCAGCATTTCCTGAATCGGTCTGAGGTCCGCACCTGATTCAAGCAAATGGGTCGCCATGGAGTGACGGAAAGTATGAGGGGTGGCAGGCGAGTTCAGCCCGATCTCTGACCTTCTCCTTGCAACCAGTCGTTCTATACTCCGCGGACTCAATCTGGTGCCGGTTCGATTAATGAAAAACGCCTTTTCGTCTCCGCGATGCAGCCTTTCCAGCAAGGCATCCCTGAAAGGCAAATAGGCCTTCAATGCCTCTGCCGCCTTGCTGCCAAAAGGAATTACCCGCTCTTTATTGCCCTTGCCCTTTACACGCACCATCTCAGGTGAGAGGGAAACACTTGCGACATCCAGGCCTGAAAGCTCGCTGACCCTTAATCCCGAACTGTACAGCAGCTCAAGGACGGCCCGGTTCCTGAAGTCCTGGAATCCATGTCTCCTGCCGGTTTCTACCATGGAAACGGCCTCATCCACAGAGAGATAAGCCGGCAGGATTTTTTTTGTTTGAGGCGCCCTTATACCATCAGCAGGACTCCTTTCAACTATTTCCTGCCTGAGCAGGAACCGGAAAAAGCTTCTAATGGAAGCCAGCTTACGGGCCACGGTATTCCTGCTTGCCCCCCTTTTCTGCATTGAGGCAAGCCATGTCCTTATCTCTTTTGCAGTGATGGATGCTGTATTTCTCCCAGAGCCTATATACCTGCCGAACTCTTCAATATCTCTTCGGTATGCTGCTATCGTGTTCGGAGAAGCATTTCTTTCAACCTTGAGAAAATCCATAAATATCTTAATTTCATTAATCATCAGAAACCACGCTCTGCCCTGAGAAAAGAAATGAGGTAAGGTTTTTCTATAACACACATCCCTTAGAATTCAATAATGATCTCATCGCCAGTAAATATTCTTATAAACCCGTGGTCTCACATAACCGTTCACAGGAAGGGGATATTTCTTTTCACTTCCACCATTCAGCCCCTTGTTTTCTTAAGGCCTTTGACATGGGGGATGTCCTGCCCCCTCTGCATTCGCCTTACGCTGCGCTTAGGCGATGCAGTCTCCCCCACAGCAAAAGCCGGGAAAACTACGGGGGCTTCCGTTAAACCGTTCAAAGAAATATCCCCTCCTGTGAACGGTTGCCGTCCGCGCCCTGCCGCAGGAGCGGTTTGCCTTTTGCAGGGTTTCGATCGCGGGCCGGATTGCACTGCCTCTCCGGTCTGCGATGAGTGAGCTTTGAAACCCGGAAAAAGGTAACCGCTTCAAGGCGGG
>Ga0209410_1001008_pt1 | contig 13513 bp, 10 predicted proteins | sample Mar14436cmmetaG_FD_184135 | JGI IMG/M metagenome (GOLD analysis project Ga0209410, IMG submission 184135) | Marine hydrothermal vent microbial communities from Guaymas Basin, Gulf of California to study Microbial Dark Matter (Phase II) - Marker... ... | reverse complement strand
GGGTTATAAGAGTAAACCCTGTAATAATAAGTTGTATTTGGCTGTAAACTCCAGAGTTTTATGTCCACTTCTTGAGTATTGTTTTGCCATTGCGACCATGTAGAATTTGACATATCTGAATTATTAGAATATTCCACCCTATTGCTCCAGTTGAAATTTGTCAGGTTCCAGAGGATGTGGACTGTCGTTGCCATTGGTGTTGCGTTTCTCACATTTGTTATATTCGGTGGTGTGAAGTCTGCTGTGAAACTAAAATTTTGACCTATATCCAGAGAAGACTCCGTATCTGTTCCGTTTGTACAGTTTACATACCAGTAGTGAGTTCCTTCGCTCCAAGACTGGTTTGAGTAAACAGTCCAGCTTGTGTTAGCGGGAACATTTGTTGAGTAATTTACAGGATTTCCATCTAAGTACAGTGTGCAGTTTACAATGCCGGTTAGAGAACCCGTATGATTATAGACGAACTGCAAAGAATTATTATTCAGGTTTGTAATGGTGTTATTTTCAGGTGATATGAGATTGACAGTATGACCACTCGCCATACTCTCTCCAGCAAATAACAGCATAAAACAGATAACTACTAAACTCACTCCAGAAAATAAGTGACCATCTTGGCTATGTTCTTTTTCTTTGCCTTCCTCAATATTTTTCGTTTTCATGCTTTTATTGTTCATGGTTTTTGTTTTCATACCTTCACCCTCTATCTGTAAGCTCGGGTGTGTGTCTGACTGAAAGTCAGCCACATCAAAGAGCCACATTCGCTACGCTCAGTGACTCATGAATTCCATCCATATCAACTCCCGGCCCATGCATTTATCAGGTTTACAACATCCTCCAATTCTGCCTGACCCTGTGCCCAGAGGTTTATGAAATCCACAACTTCCTCAAGAGTTACCTCTCCACAAGTTGGATAATCTCCAGGGAGATCGCACGGCCAGATAGTGGTAGTTGTCGTGGTTGTGGTTGTTGTAGTTGAACTGGTAGCAGTAATAGAAAGCCTTATTGGTACCTTAGCTAAATCTGAATTTTCTTTTATGAGAAGGAAGGAGTCATAGGTTTTGTTTTCATTCAATGAGTTTGTATCAATTAGGACCGATAGGTTTTTACTTTGATATGGATTTAAAATTGGGATGGAATTGGGAATGACTTGTGCTACACTCCAAGGAGATGTGTCATACAACTGGACATCAACATTAAAACTTCCTTGGAATTTTATGATATCCTCATTACAGACATACACCCCCACATCGTAATAATTTTTTAGATAGTGCTGAATATCCACATATTCGATCCTTTCCCAGTATTCCTGTAATTGATGGTTATCGTGCGTTGATGAAAATCGAGTAGCATAATGTTCATTATCTTGAAAAATGTGATCTCCATCATCATTCCAGTATGCTAAAATAAGGTTTAGATCACGATCAGTATTCCAAGAAAGATTCACTGTTATATATCTTGTCTTTGATGTATCCATTCCGAGATCAGTCCTCAGCCATTGATATGTGCAAAAAGAGGGGGGTATCTGATTATTGAAGTGCCAACTATGTGTATCGCCATCTTGAAGAATGTTGATATTCAGATGCAAATTTGTTTTAGTAGCAGCATTATTGGTTAGATAGAATTCTATCTCTTTTGTTTCCCCTTTAGAGGCAGAACCCTGCCATGAGGATGGCTCCACCCTCAAAGATGATAGATATGAAACAGTAAGGTTGAAATGCAGTTTTGATGGGATAACATCATAGGCATATACCGCAACCCAGTATTCATGATATACCGGATTACTGAGCAGTATATGTTCACCAGTAGTATTTCCTTCTCCAGATACATCTACAAGGACACCATTGGGTGCGAAAAGATAAAGGTCTAGGTCGTTGCTACTATCGCTCCAGTTCAGGGTAATTTCAATGGATGTTCCATTATGATTTTTTATCTGATAGAATTTCCAATCTCCCCATCTATCCACACTGTCTGAAGGATCTGAACCACAGCTGTATGGCGAATCAATAGAACATTCATCATCTACTATCCCTTGAATGGTTCCGGTATCAAAAAGTGGGATAGTTATCGCTATTGGTATACGAATACCCTCTGAATTATTGGATTCGATTTTCAGGATAGAACCATAGGTTCCAGGATTAGCTTCTGGGTGTGCAGAAAATTTTATCTGTACCTCCTTTTCTTCACTTGGTTCAAGAACTATTGACTCTGGAAATTCAAACCATGTCTCTGGAATAGAGTAATCACCTTCAATGTCTGTAAGGGATGAAATTGAAATACTGAAATTCATAGAATATTCGTGATTATTTTTTATTTTCAAAACGGCTGTGGTATTCATCCCAGCAATTATTGACTCTTCCCAGCAGTCATCATTGTTTATTAGCACCTCTGTCCCAGACTCAATTGCACGGGTTATATTTATCAACCCCGCCCCGGCTTCAAATGGATGGCCGGTTATCCCCCCCGCAGAATGAATCAGGAGAGATTTAATCATGATCGGTGTCAGATTTCTGTTGTATTCTAATAGAAGTGCTGCCGCACCAGCCACATGAGGGGTTGCCATAGATGTACCCTGCAACGATTTATAACCGGAAGGATCACAAAGTTCACAACTTGCACTGGGAACAGTGGAGTAAATACCAACACCCGGTGCAACCACATCGGGATCAAATCTTCCAAATGCCGATGGTCCCCTACAACTGAAATCCGCAACGATGTCATCATCTGTGTTTACTGTACCTCTATCATCAGATGCTCCAACCGAAATAACCTTTTCGGCGGAAGCGGGATAGGCAATGGTTCCAGTCCCAGGACCTTCATTTCCTGCTGCTGCAACTACTACTATCCCTTTTTCTACTGCTGCATTAACGATCAGGTCTAATGGTTCCATACCATCATTGGGCTGTTCATTCCAACCCAATGATAGTGAAATTATATCAGCTCCATTAGCCACTGCCCAATCTATACCTGCCAATACATCCGAAATATTTCCTCTCCCTTCACTATCTAGTACCTTTACAGCTAATAGATCGGCATCCGGTGCGATCCCCTTTATATTTCCATTCGCAGCTACAATCCCGGCACAATGAGTCCCATGACCATTATCATCCATTGGATCTGAATCTTCGTTTATGAAATCGTAGCCATCCTTAACCTTATATCCTTCGCCAAAGTAACCTCCGAGATCGGGATGTGTGTAGTCAATTCCGGTATCGATAACTGCCACAGTAATATTCCTCCCAGTATAGTTCAGATGATCTTGCACATAATATGCCCCTATTGTTTCAGCACTGGTGCTGATCTTTATTTTTTTATCATTTCTTATAGGTAATGCATGTATCACCCGATCATAGTAAATCTTTTTAACGTGAGGATTATCCTTCAAATCTTCTATCTCCCCCTTATCCAATTCCGCTGAAATAGCATCTATCAGTTTATATTTTCTCTTCAACCGGTTGATTTCCTTTATTTCTTTTAACTCCACATCTTTCTCATCCAGAAATATTATTACCGGGATTTTCTCTTCATTGCTCAGCATCTTGATCTTACCCCTTAGATCAGAGGCGAGCTTTCCAGGATTTTGATGTTCATCTTTGTAGGGAATTTCAGCAGAATTAGGGTTTACAAGGGATAAGATAAAGATCACTGTGATTATTACTACTGTTACCCCATTTTCATTTTTTTGCAGATAGAGATTCATCTTTTCATATATTTAAATTTAAACTTGTAATTTATACTATATATACCTTTGTAAGAAGATGCCAGTTATGAGAAAGCGCAAGGTTCAGGGGCCAGCAGGGGGCGCTGGACTTATTCGGTACTTTGATGTAGATGAAGGTGGACCTAAGTTGGATCCAAAGTTGGTTATCGGAGTAGTTATAGCTATAATTATTCTAGAAATTCTTTCTACAATAATCTTCTGATCCCATTACACATCTAGGTATCTAAGGATTTCGGTTCGTGATTGGGTGGATTATTATATATATGAATAACATCGATCTAACATCGATCTCTCGTTTCTTTACTCTTTATATCCCACATAACAAACTGTCTTGTTTTTGTACTCCAACTTTGATTCTCTGCCCACTTACATAATGAAAGATCTCTCTTTGCCACTGCTTCACACAAGCATCTTTCATTTATATCTGTTAGATTTCTGCATATCAATGATCAGGTTTTGATACTATATAATAATAACACCCTCTTTAGTTTTGTTTTTGCTTCGCAATAGTATCGGGTTACTTTCTATCACATTCTCACATAATGAAATATCTTGTCTCTCACAAATTGTAGGATCCTTTTTTGCTATTGCTACATTGACATAACACAGAATTTTATTTTCAGGTCTTCTATCTCTTCACATGTTTCAGGAATACGACCACAGTTGAGGCTGCTCTGGACACATTCCAACATTAAAACGGTTAAAAAGAGAAGTTGTTAAGGTTGATGGTGAACGCGTCTGAGGGTGGACCCACCTTCCAACTGCTGGCTGCCTGGGCCCTTTCTCAATCCCGCTACCTCACCAGCATCACGCATAGTAGTTAGGGCTGCTTCCTTCCGGACCTGACCCGGTTCCTGCCATGAGCGATCCGATGAGACGAGAAATCATAGTTAGAAACCCAGACCAACAATTGGTTAGTGAATCGCCCCTCAGACTTCGATCCCTCCATAAGGGCGATTTGAGGTTACAGGGGACGCCCACCCCCCCGATCTAGTTCACCATTATTACATTGAATTCCTTGATTAAAAATTAGCGGTTTGGGACATAATTCACGTATCCCACACATCTGCAGCCAATATACCCTCATCTTATCACTCTCGGATATCGAGCGAGTATGTTCTTTGAGCCACTCCTGCGGGTCATGGATAAAACTTGGGAGCATATCTATCCAGGCACAGTTCCCCCTCATCTTCAGAGTAACACCTTGCTTTGGATGATAGGCAGCATCAGTCGAGATGAGATCTATCCGATCGTATTGAGGTTCCCGTCAGCTCGAAGGCAGACATTAGTTTATTTCCCAGTTTTGTTTCATCGACATAGAGAGACCAGTTCCATCTAAACTGAAGATGTGCTCTTTGTCCTTTATTGGTTCTTGACTCATCCGAAAGATCTCCCTCAGTATTGGCGTTACGCGAGTTTATCTCGTAATACTCCGAGATTGACTATTTTTGTCCCAAAGCCACAAATATGGTAAAATAATAAAGTTGAAATTTATAACTAAATTGAGAGTAGGTAAAAACTATGAAAAAACAATTGAAAATCTAACAAAAGCCTTTATCGGCGAAAGTCAAGCAAGGAATAGATATACTTTCTATTCCAAAATTGCCAAAAAGAAGGATTTGAACAGATTGCAGAGATTTTTCTTATTACAGCAGAAAACGAAAAAGAACATGCAAGCTGGCTGTTTAGGTTAATTAACGAACTGAAAAAGAAAAGTGGTGAAAAATTAGATGAAATAAAGGTTGAAGCGATAGCATTAACAATACTTGGCACTACAACTGAAAATTTAAAAGCAGCCATAGCTGGTGAAAACTACGAGCACACCAAATGTATCCAGAATTTGCTGATGTTGCTGAAAAAGAGGGATTCCCCGAAATTGCCAAGCGTTTAAGAGATATTGCCAAAGCCGAAGAACATCACGAAGAAAGGTTCAAGAAACTCTTAAAAGAAGTCGAAGCGGGAACAGTGTTCAAAAAAGAGAAAGAAGTCTGGTGGGTTTGCCGAGAATGTGGTTATGTTCATTTTGGGAAAGAACCACCAGAAAGGTGTCCTTCCTGTGACCATTCTAAAAGTTTCTACCAAGTTAAGTGTGAATATTGAAGGTGATAATGTTAAATGGAAGAGCTTATAAAACTTGTTAAAAATATAAGCAAAAAACCTGAGGTTAAAAGAGTAGTTGATCTGCGTATCAGGGAATTTCGATCAAAAAGGACAGAGTCAGCGGATGATATCTTTAAGGAGCTTTGTTTCTGTATACTTACTGCAAACTTCAATGCAGAAAGATCTATAAAGATTCAGGAGGAGATAGGGGATGGTTTTTTGAGAATGACAGAAAAACAAATAGCAAAGAAGCTTAAAGATCTTGGTCATAGATTCCCTAACACAAGGGCTAAGTATATTGTCGAAGCAAGAAAAAGAAAAAACCTTATTAGAAAAATACTGAACCAGAAGAATGAGCAGGAAATAAGGGAATGGCTTGTGAAAAATATAAAGGGCATCGGTTATAAGGAAGCAAGCCATTTCCTTCGCAATATGGGATTTGAAAATGTTGGAATAATAGATTTTCATATAATTGATCTGTTAACAAAGTTTGGATTGATCAAAAAACCAAAAACCTTAGGAAAGAAAAAATATTTGGAAATTGAAAAGATACTAAAGGGGCTTTCAGAAAAACTAAACATTAGTCCTGCGAGACTGGATTTATATCTCTGGTATATTGAAACAGGAAAAATTTTGAAATGAAGGAAGTGATAATATGACAGAACAAAGACAAATTAGAGCAGAAAATATTACCGCAAGAGAATACTGTAATATCCATGGTTTGTGGAAATCATAAATTCAGAGCGCCCTTCGTCCACAACTCTGCGGTTGCTTCGCAACCTTGCCTCGCTTCGCTCAGGTCTGCTAACAGAAGGATATGTGGCTCGCTACCACCGCCCAGATTTGCCCTTACGGGCTTCACATATCCCCGGCCGCTATCTTCTATAAAAGCAATCTTTGTCACTTTACTGTATTACCCTCCTCCCTCCATATCTCAGATACAGGTAAATTAAAAAGGTGATTAAGGCCGCAAGGAAGAACCAGTCTTTTATGTTGGTTTCTTCCTCCTCTCTTTTGATGTCCTGGCTTATATTTCTATAGATTTCATCGAGGGTTTTCTCATTGACCGATCTGAAGTATTTACCTCCAGTTTCTCTTGCTATTTCCTTTAGTGTTTCCTCATCGAGCTCTGCATACTGGGGATTCCCAAACCAGTCATAACCAAGGACAACCTTTTCCTCCGAACCCAGTCCAATGGTATAAACCTGTATCTTGTTAGTTTTTGCAAATTCAATTGCCTCCTGAGGGGATATTACCCCGGCGTTATTGACTCCATCGGAGAGGAGGATAACAACCCTCTTCTTGTTCGGGATGGATGTTGCCATGTCAATTCCCAGGGCCAGTCCATCGCCAATTGCCGTTTTTCCCTGTTTTGGTTTAATGCTTCTTAGTTTTTCAATTACCCTGTCTTTATAAGGGCTCAGATATGCCGCGGTTGTCGCCCCGGATTCGAATATTACAATTCCTGCGCAATCTTTTTCCTTCAGCGAATTTAATAAAATTTCTGCCGATCTTTTTGCAGCTTCTAGCCTCGTTGGTTTATAGTCATCTGCCTGCATACTACCAGAGACGTCTAACACTAAAACCACGTTTACCCCCTCTTTTATCTGCTTTAGTGGAATGTGAGGGTTTGCAAAACCAATTATCATAAAAGTCAGAACGAGAAGTGAAAGATAAAACAAGAGATCATTTCTTCTTGACTTTTTCTTATCGCCCAGAGCAGATCTGATAAATTCAATATTGCTGAATCTAATTGCATACTTCTTTTTCCGTTGGATGACCTTTCTGTAAAGGTAGTAGATAACCGGAATAAATACCAGAAAAAGTAGAACCCAGGGCGATGAAAAACCTGGCATTGTCTCACCCCCTTATCTGCCTCATCCTGAAGAACTTCCTCAGGGGAGACTCATAAGGTGAATCTGTGTTGATATTTATTACATCAACCCCGTTTTTATTGAACAGATTTCTTAGTCTTATTTCCTCTTTATTCACAATCCTTACATAGTTATCTCTAAAACCCTGATCCGATGTATCCACAAGTAACTGCTCGCCAGTCTCTTCATCCTCTAATTGAATCAGACCAACATCGGGAATTTCTGCTTCCCTGGCATCATTAACCTTTATAGCTATCACATCGTGCCTTCTTTTTAGAATTTTCAGGGGCTTTGAAAAGTCCTGATTATAGAAATCAGATAAGATAAAAATAACGCTCCGCTTCTTTATTATGTTGGAGACATGGGAGAGTGCCTTTTCTATATCTGTTCTTTTGCTCTGGGGTTTATGAGAAACCAATGAGCTGATCAGTTTAAGAACGTGTCTCCTTCCTTTCCTTGCTGGAATAAATTTTTCAATATCTTCAGTAAATATAAAGAGGCCAACATTGTCATTATTTTTCATTGCTGAGAACATCAGGGTGGCGGTGAGCTCAATGGCTTTCCTTCTCTTCTCGATGAGGTTTCCAAAGTAGTTTGAAGCAGAATAATCGAAGACAAAATAGACATTCAGGTCCCTTTCCTCAATAAACTCTTTAACAAAAGGGTGATCAAAGCGGGCAGTCACCTTCCAGTCAATGGCCCTTATATCATCTCCAGGTCTATAATCCCTTATCTCTGAAAACTCAATTCCCTGGCCCTTAAAGATCGAATGATACTCTCCAGTAATTAGACCATCAACTAAATTTTTTGTGACGATCTCGATTTTCCTGACCTGCTTGAGTATCTCCTTTGTTTCCCGCATCTTCTAAGGAACCTTAATCTTTTCCAGTATCCTTGTTATCATCTCATCGCTCGTTTTTTCCTCCGCCTCCGCTTCATATGTTAATAAAACCCTGTGCCTCAGAACATCGTGGGCAATAGCTTTGATATCCTCTGGTTTTACGTAGCCTCTTCCGTTAATCATTGCATGTGCCTTGGAAGCTAAGATTAACCACAGGGATGCCCTTGGCGATGCGCCATATTCAATATACCCATCGATGTCAAGATCGTATCTTTCTGGGTGCCTCGTGGCATCGACAATCTCTGCAACGTATTCCTTTATCTTTCTATCAGCATAAATCTCTTGATTGAATTTCTGTATCTCTAAAATCTGCTCTGAAGAGAGCAATTTCGAGACGGAATGTTCTTTTCCCTCGGTAAACCTCTCCATAATCTCGATTTCATCATCCCTTGTTGGATAATCCATGAGCATCTTGAACATGAACCTGTCCACCTGAGCCTCGGGAAGTTTATACGTCCCTTCACTCTCAATCGGATTTTGCGTTGCCAGAACCATAAATGGTTTATCCAATTTTAAGGTATCCCCCTGAATACTGACCTGTTTTTCCTGCATTGCCTCGAGAAGTGCAGACTGGACCTTCGGGGGGGCTCTGTTAATCTCATCGGCTAAAATGAAATTTGTAAAGATCGGTCCTTTTACAGTCTTAAATGATATATTTTTATGGTCGTAAATCTTCGTCCCGGTGATATCGGCTGGCAACAGATCAGGTGTAAACTGCAATCTTACAAAACCGCAATCCAGACACTCTGACAGCGTTTTAACCATCAGAGTTTTGGCTAAACCTGGAACCCCCTCGATCAGAACGTGTCCATCAGAGATTAAAGCTATCAGCAACTTTTCAACGATATCCTCCTGTCCCACAATGATCTTACTAATTTCAGAATAGACTTTTCTTATTTTCTCAGAGTATTTTTCGGCCCTCTCGTTTAGTTCTTGAATCTCTTTATCCACACGATTCACCTCTGTTATTTTCGCAGAAAAAACTATTGAAGAAGAGAATCAATTAAGATAACTATCCCTGAGATTATTATTGCTGCGATTAAAATCCCAAAGGCGGTTAAAACACTTTCTAATAGTTTTGGGTTTAGCATTAAAACAAGGCCTAAAAATAGAATCATGAAGCCAGAACTAAGCTTTAATCTCCTCACCCAGAGTTGACTGAAGGTTTTTCCTCCCAAGGTAATCGCAAAGATTAATACGATAATAGCCAAAGGGATCACATAAATTAAACTGTAGAAAATCAGATAAAGATAATACTCTAAGGAAGAAAGCTCTCTTAAGGTTAAAATTCGAGTATAAACCATTGGAAAACCAAAAGTACACAGGAGTTCATAGATATTTACGGTAGCAGCGATAATAACTGTAGATCCAATTAAAGCCCAGTAGGATTCAGCCAGACTTAAATTTTTTATCCTCTGGATAAATCTTTCTTTTTGGCTTTTTGGCAGAGTCAGAGAGATTCCCTTTTGAAAATAAAAGTAATCTTTTATGTTTACAATACCGGCAAAAACAGCAATTGCTCCGGCAAACAGGGTTAAAATAAGAATTTCTTGGCCCCATTTAAAAACATTAAGTAAAGCGCTCATAAACAAAAAGTAGAAAAAGGCCGAGAAAAATATAAAAATCCCTCCCACTAAAAGAATCTTTTTTCTTGCCTCCGTCATACTAGATACTCCAGTTACAATTAAAGTAGCTAAAAGGACAGTAATGACAAAAAAGGCGCAGGGATTGAATCCATCGGCTAAAGCAATTAAAAGGGTTAAAACGGGCAAAGAGAACTCCTCAGTTTCTATTTTACCAAGGAATGGTAATTCGATTTCTCCAACTGTTTGATTTTCTTGTACTGGTTGAGTTGTCGTGGTTGTCTGTACCGGGGTTGTCGTGGTTGTCATGGATTCTGCAATACTTATTTTTATTGCATTTTCAAATTCGGCACAAGGTACATATTCAGAACCGGGAAAGGCGCTCCCCGAAAAATCGGCTCTTTGGGGCTCTACAATATCAAATTTTTTACCTTTGAGAATTTTAGAAATATTATCTGTAAAAAGCAATTCTTTTGTTAAAGAGTTGTTAAGACTTTCATCTCCTATTGTCTCTTCATGTACTTTTTCTCCATTCCATTGAAAAAGCCATTCCCTGTCATTTAATTTAATTAAAATCCTTCCATTTGCCCAGATTTTTGGCTTAGCCTCTAATTCATTTAAATCGAGATCCTCCCAAAATACATTTTCATTTATCAGGGGACAGGGGTTTGAACTCAAGGCTTTAATGTTATTCTCCCCCCGAGGTACATCGATTCTACCCAACCTGATACTATTTTTGCTGAAAACTAGTTGAGGAACTGCAGCGTGGGTTTTATATGCCGAGGCAAATTTTCCAAAAAACTGAGAATTCGGATCTTGCCAGTCCCCACCGTGCCACATATATTCAATGATTACCAGATTTGGATACTTTTTGGTCCATTCGGTTAAAACAATTGGATCAGTGACAGCACAATTTGGACAGCCAATATAGGTAAAATAGGTTGTGCAAATTACAGAACTTTGAGGGCTATCGGCAAAGGCAAAATTAACCCCGCTCAGGTAGACTAAAATGATAATAGCCAAATCTATGAATTTTAGGATCATGTTCTTGTTTCTCATCTTCACATAAGTGTCATCAGGGATTTATAATAGAATATATATTGCACTTCAATGTTTAAATCCGAGCCTCTCCGTCACCGGGATTTGCTCCTTTTATATCTCTTTTTGATTTTTCTAATCTCCTCCTCGGTTGGCTTCTCCGCACCAAGATAAGCGAGATTAATCTGACGAACCTTATCGCCATCCCGAACGGACTTTACCAGGTAGTAGTATATCCTGCCATTGATATTTTTTGATCTTACATAGCTCATGATATATAAATAAACCGTTATATTTATATTTCGGGAGATGTAAGAGATAATTATGTCAGGGGATCAGTTAGAGGGTGAGGAGGAAACGAGTGAGAGTGCATTTGCCTTGGCTGAGACGGCAGATGAGGATGCCCGGAGATACTTCGAGTCTAGAAGGAAGAAAAAGATTCTTATGTTCGGTTCGGAAGAGAGGATCGATCAGATAACGAAGAGGTACACCCCACTGGGTAGATTCAGGGTCATCAAAAAAGAGGAGACCAAAACTGGGTTGGTCTTTAAGGATAAAACCCTTGTGAGGAAGGAGAACACCTTCTACGTGGATCTAGCCCGTTTGGAGCTGTTCTACATCAGGAAGGGGATGCTGGGCAGGGCATCCGGTATAGAACGCTCGGATATTCTGCAGATACTTGACGATCTACCAAAGGAGGCCAGGGACCTCTTACTGGACCTTATGGAATTTGGGAGTGTTACCTATGAACAACTCTGCAACGACCTGGACGAAAAACAGAGGATTCTACTTATGCAGAGAGGTCTAATCGAGAGCTATACATCAAGATCTGAGGAGCTCATGAGCCTGGCGTCGGATGAGGCGAGCTATGGGTATCCACGGGAGAGGGTCTATGTCAGGTCGAAGGTACATATACCAAAATTTGAGGACAGGTGTTATGACTTAGCGTCCTTTCTGAGGGAGGGCCCTATCAACGGGTCTTATACAAAGGATTCCATAGAATTTTCAACCGAGGAGGCATCTGAGCTTCTCGAAGAACTATTTCTGGGAGAGGCCGTCTTTGAGGGCATAATCTATATGCCGTACTATCTATGCAGGTATCTGAGCGGAACCGGGAAGAGCACATCAGAAAGGTATGATGTGTATTTTCCGTTACAATTTCTATAGGTTATCTGATCCTGACCGCGACACCTCTGTCGAAGTCCATCACCTCCCTCGGTGACAGAACCAGTGTTCCAATCCCTATTAAATTATCCCTTCTATCAACCACAAGAACCTCATCATTGGCCCTTAACTCCAGATCTATGTCCACTACAAATTTTGCGAAGACGCTCCTTCCCCTGGAGACAAAGGGTACCGCATCGTCATCAACAACCACCCTCAGCCTTGGGTATCTGAATTTTTTCTTTAATTTATCTGCCAGATAGCTTTTTGGGATTATAAAGTGATCGGATGCGCGTACTGAAGCAATGAGTTCGCTTCCTCGGTAGATCCCCCTTATCCTTCCCGTCCTTTTAGATTTCTTAATTCTGAAATCTTTTTCTATAAGCTCTGACGCATTTGAGCCAAATTGATATTCCATAATTCCCTTTATCTTCTCCATCTCGCGAACATTAAAGCATGGCTCTTCTTTGATCAGGCTTTCTGGGGCTCCAAAAGAGCCGAAGGGATAGATATCCAGAATCTCTATAGGAACCTTGCCGAAGGGTTGGATCTTTACCCTGTTCATCGAGGAAACCCTCTTGATCCTTTTCCTCGCAGTTATAACCTCCGGTCGGTACCTGGATTCTCCACCCAGGTAGTAGAGGGGTGACTTCTTGGTAATCGGATCCAGCTCCGAGAGCCATTTACCATATTTCCTTAATCTCTCGAGCCCCGTCAGTAGATCTGGGTGAGACCTTGCCCTGATACTTAACAACTCCCACAGATTACCATCTTTTATTGCCTGTTTGACCCTATTCAATTCCTCAAGGCTAACGTAGAGATTGTGCATTGCAAGATTCCTTGTCTTTTCCCTCTCCTCCAGCTCTTTTAATTCGATCCCGTATTTACTGCACACGGGACAGGAGCAGGGTAGGTACTCCAGGTCATCCAATCTCTTGGTTCCATTCACTGTCATATATCTCTGATCCTGTGCGTAGAGGGCATAGGCGGCAGAATCAAAGAGGTCACAACCGAGAGCGGCTGCTAAAGAAAAAACCATTGGGTGGCCCAGACCAAACGCGTGCACTACCCTATCCAATGGTAGGTTTTTCTTCACGGTCGCAATAATGTCAACCAAATTACTGAAGCGATACTC
>Ga0209410_1001007_pt1 | contig 13517 bp, 13 predicted proteins | sample Mar14436cmmetaG_FD_184135 | JGI IMG/M metagenome (GOLD analysis project Ga0209410, IMG submission 184135) | Marine hydrothermal vent microbial communities from Guaymas Basin, Gulf of California to study Microbial Dark Matter (Phase II) - Marker... ... | reverse complement strand
CTTTACCGCATATGGCTGCTTCAAACTCCATTAGTTCGGCTTTTCCTATGGCATCGATACTGCTCCAGAAGGCTGGAGTTGTTATTTCAAGAATAGGGTTTTTTACAAGATGTTTTATTTCACCTTTTTCGATTAAATAGGCTTCCTTACCTATGTATCTTTGATTAAATCTACGGTCATCTATATTCCATTCACCAAAGGTTTTCATATATATGCCCAACTTTATGTCCTCTATAAGTTCCTCGAAGGAATAGTCTCCTGGCTCAAGATAGGTGTTCGCCATTCTTACGATAGGTTCACGATTATAGCCTATAGCTCTTGCAGCAGCATTACTTTGAACTCCAAACTCACCTGCAGTTTCCCTATTATGTAAAAACTCGTTAATAACTCCATTTTTGATGAGATATCTCTTCCTAGCTGGTACTCCTTCATCATCATACCTATAATATCCGTAGGAATAAGGGATTGTCGGGTCGTCGACTACATTTACTATTTCACTGCCGATTTTTTGACCTAGCATCTCTTTTTTAACAAAACTTTCTCCTGCCTGTGCTGCTTCTCTCCCCAAAATTCTGTCTGCCTCATACGGGTGCCCTACAGATTCATGACAAGCTATACCAACGATTTGAGGCCCTAAAACTATATCGATTTCCTCTGCTACAGGTTTTTTTGCTTCTCTCAATATTTTAACTAAAATTTCTGTGAGTTCTGCACATTTTTTAGGTAAATTCCATTCTTCCAGTACTTCAAATCCTTTTGTAGCTCCCACGTCTATATATTGCTGCTCAAAACCTCCTGAAGAAGGTTCGACAACAGTTATTACCGCAAAACCTGAAACCCCTACGATTTCCCCCCTGACCTTAGTTCCTTCACTATTTACATAGTACTTGTAGATATAAGTGTCGCTTAACTGTATGAGTCTGCCGGGAACCATTGCCTTCAAACGCTTTCCTGTTTCAAGAATACTTTTATCAACATCTAGAAGTGCTTCCAACTTTTCTTCAGGAGATATATCTAATGGATTTTGTTTAAATATTGTTCTCCACGATCCCATTATGGTTTTTTCCTCTGAAAGGACAATAGGTTTCTTTCTAGTTTTTGAAGATTTTTTTGCCATTTTTACGGCTTCTTCAACTTTTTCCTTTACAAGTTCCTTTGAAAAACGATTTAGACTTGTGAAGCTCATGCCTCCATCAACTAAAACTCTTATGCCGATACCAAAAAAAGATTCTATTCCAGATACCTCTGGTACACCGTTTTTTAACAGAAAAACATTGCTTAAAGTTTTTTGAAGCCTAGCTTCGACATAATCAGCGCCAAGCTTTTCACCCATCTCAACTGCATATTCAACTAAATCCTCATGTTCCAAGAACAGTCCTCCCTCAAAAATTAACATCACAATCTCGTAGCAGTTGTTAAGTTAAGTAATGTGAACAGTATATTTTAAATTTTGGTTAAACAAGGTTTTAAATCAAATAAACTTGCTTTACATGAGCAGAATTTTACATAATGACAACCATAAACAACATTTGAAAGAATTACAGCAACACAAGCTTTGTAATACGAAAGTAAAAAATTGATATAACCCACAAAGCCATGTCATACTAAAGTCCCTAACAAAGAAAAATGTTTGATTTCTGCTTATAAGTCTAGTTATGTCTTCTAAAATTTTGGTACCATTTAAAAACCTATAAGATAACAAAACGACGATAATGAAAATTTGGTGGGAGAAAACATTCAATCCACAATATGATGGCCAGTAGTTATTGGGGTTCAAACAGCACTTAGAATCGAGCAGTTATCATCCACCATAAAATAACCGTAAAGACGCATCCACGACGTGCAATTCTTTTACTGATTTTAGAGCATTGAGAAATTTTTCAACATCGATTTACTATTTGAATATGCGCCACTAATAGTATTGGTAGCCCAAATCACTCTATTTCCATTCCATCAACGGTAGGCTAAAAACGTTAAATTAGAATTTAGTTAGATTTAGATATGTCTCTATTCGGCTGAGTTAAGTATAAATGGGATACCAGCTATTGTTAAATTTTGAGGGTGATTTTAGTTGGCTGAGTGTCCAGTGTGTGGTAATCCGATTCCATTCCAGAAATATGTATTATTAACTAATTGGAGTACGATTACTTGCCCTAAATGTGGCAGCCGTCTTAAAGCTAATCGAAAGATTAACTCTCTCATCGGAGGTATTGGAGGGGGTACAGGAGCCATAATAGGTACATGGCTCATTAGAACTTTTTCTCTTTATGCATGGATTTCTTTAATAACTTGGATTACAGCTGTTATCCTAGCTATGAGGCTCCTAACAAAACTGGAGTTAGCTGAGACCACGTGAAATGTAATGTACCTGCACAAAGATTACGGAGCTAATATATCTGGTAGGAGAAAACGCAAACTTAAAACTAAGTAATGATTGTGGGTTCAGATAGTTGACGCCGAAATCGTGATGTAATTCATTGTTCACTATTGTTTTGTTGGTTTGAATATTGGTGCTTTTCTGTCGAAGAATGGGTTTTTCCCTAGTGACGCTAATGGTATTGCCATCACTACGTCGCTTTCAAGGTATTTTAGTTTTCTTGCTGCGGTTCCTGCTCTGAACATTATTCTGTTGTCCACGTTTAGTAGGCTTGCTGTTCTCACTGCTGATCCTATTGCTATTCCTAGGTCTAAAATTTTGAACATGCAGTTTGGTCCTTTAAAGTGTTCATAGTCTTTTCTCTCAGCGTTTTTGAATTCTTTACATGTTTCGAAGCCACATGCGCCGCAGTTTATCCATAGGGGGTTTCCGCCATTAACTCCTATTAGGAGTACTGCCTGGGCCTTTTTTACGCTTTCTGCATCTCTTTTAAAGAATATATCGTTTTTTTCTTCAGCTATTTCGAGCATTTTCTCTACTAATGCGTCTTTTTCAGCTCCGTAGACTAGTGCTATTTCTATGTCGTCTATTCCAGCTGATTTGGGTGCAGTTCTAGCACTATTTACCATAAGTTTTGCAGCCTCAATAACGGCTTCTGCTTCAAAACCTTTACCTTTAATAACTGGTATATTAGCCACCTCCCAACCGATTGGAACAAATAAGTTGAAAAAAGTAGGTTGTTAAAGTATAAATTTCTTTGGTAAAATGGGGGTTTGTTTGAGACATCAGGTTTATTGCTGATTAAGTTTTAAATACCTCAAAAGATTTCAAGTATTATTGTAGTTGTTAAGCTAATCAACTTGGTTAGGATGTGAGATTTAAAGGTGGTAAATTCAGAAGACACTAATAGTTCTATTCATATCTATTCGAGGTTTTTTGACAAAATTATGAAAGGTCGCTTTGTTTTTACGTTTGAGGTTAGTTGTTTAAAAGGTTTTACTATTAGAAGTATTTTAAAGAAAGTCGAAAAAAATAAAAAGTTTTTTGATGCTTTTGTTGTTCCAGATAATCCTTTTGCAAAAGTTTTTCCTCATCCATTAGCCTTATGTGACAAGATTCAGAAAGAAAGTGGTGCAGAAACTGTTATGACTATTTGTTGCCGAGATAAAAATAGGCTTGCTATTCAATCAGAGGTTTTGGGGGCTGAATTACTGAATATTCGCAATATAGTTGTTGTGACTGGTGACCCGCTTTCGGAAAGCGATGGAATTAAAAATGTTTTTGATGTAAATTCTATTCAGGCTATAAAAATGATTAAAAATATGACTGTTCAAGGAAATATTTCAAATGAATTGGAGATAGGAGAGAGATTAAAGCTGCATGTGGGCGCCGTGGTTAATTTATCTGGTAGGAACTTGGAAGAGGAGGTTGAAAGATTTTTCATGAAGGTTGATGCAGGCGCAGAATACGCTTTTACCCAAATTGTTTTTAATCCAGATTTACTAGTAGAATTTAAGGATAATGTGGGTAAAATTCCAATCCCAATTATTGTAAGCATTTACCCGGTTATATCTTGGGAGCAAATATGTTTCTTAACATCTTTTTCAAGTTTTGAAATTCCTCTTCAAACGATTGCATATTTTAGGCAAAAGAAGAGAGATGTCGATATGGGGGTTAAAGAAGCTTTGAACGTTGCTTTTAAGGCGAAAGAACTCGGCTTTAATGGGGTACATATTGTTTGCAAAAATGTTAATCTTACGGTAAAACTTGTTAAGAGGTTAAAGGAGGAGGTTAGCTAGGTGAAACTTCTTACAACCGTTATAGGAAGTTATCCCGCAAAACCGAAAGAAGGAGACGTAGATCCCTTTTTACACGCTATCAAAATTGCTGTGGACGATCAGCTTGAAGCCGGTGTCGATCTTATTTCCGATGGGCAAACAAGGTACGACATGATAAGATATTTCACGCTGCATCTGCCTGGCTTTGAAGTCAAAGGTGAAAAAAGCTACATTATTAACAGAATACTACCCTCAGAAGAACCGTTTCTGATCAATGACATAAAGTGGGTTAAAAGCTACGTGGGAGAAAGAGCCAAGATTAAAGGTATATTAACTGGACCTATAACCCTTGTCTTTTCAACATCAATTGGGAAGACTTCTCCTTACTCTGGTTATAGAGATGAAAAATTGTACATGGATGTTGCTGAAGCACTTGCCGTAGAAGCTGAAAGACTCGAAAAAGCCGGTGTGGATGCTATACAAATAGATGAACCCATGTATTCGGTTACTCCTTTCCCCACAGATCTAGCTAAAAAAGCTGTTGAGAGAATAGCTTTAAGCGTCAAGGTTCCAGTTGCTTTACATGTATGTGGAAACATAAAGAAAATTTTTAATACTCTTTTAGATTTTGAGGGAGTGAGTATTTTGAGCCATGCTTTTGCAGCTTACCCCGAAAACTTTGAAGTAGTGTCAAGGGCAAGGCTTGAAGACCACGGTAAAAAACTCGGGATCGGGTGTGTTAGAACCGATGTAAACAGGGTTGAAGACTTTGAGCACATCCTAAGAATATTAAGAAAAGCTGTGGTGAAGCTTGGAATAGAAAACATAGTTGTCCACCCTGACTGTGGGCTGAGAATATTGGATAGAGAAGTTGCAAAAGAAAAGCTAAAACTCATGGTTAAAGCAGCGAGACGGATAGCGGAGGAAGAACTTTGATTCAAAAGTTTCCAGTTGAACAGAAGGTTTATGAAATAGGTGGAGTAAAGTTTGGAGGCCAACCTGGAGAATATCCACCTGTATTGATTGGAAGCATATTTTTTAAAGGTCACAAAATAGTTTTTGACTCCAAAAAAGGAGTATTTGATAAAGCTAAAGCTAAAAAGTTAGTTGAAAATCAAGAGAAATGTTCCAGCGAAACGGGTTGCCCTCACGCTGTTGACGTTATTGCTGAAACACCGGAAGCTATGAAAAACTACCTATCTTTTATATTTGAGATAACTGATGCACCTATTTTAGTTGATTCCCCGGATTTTAACACTATAATTGAAGGTTGTAGGTTTGCGATAGAAATAGGGGAAAAGGACAGAATCATCTACAATTCTTTAGGTCCGCGAGTAAAAGAGGAGGAACTCAAAGAAATACAAGATCTTGGCATTAATGCAGCCGTTTTGCTTGCTTTAAACACTTCAAATCCTTTTCCAGACGGTACACTTAAAATACTTGAGGAAACATTACTTCCAAAAGTTGCAAAAGCTGGAATCACTAAGCCATTAATAGATACTCCCATTTTGGATCTTTTAACTACTTCACTTGCGATAAAAGCTATAGATAAGGTGAAGAGCAAACTGGGTCTTCCATGTGGCTGTGCTCCATGTAACGCCTCTTTTACATCACGTAAAATTTGGCCCTTCAAACGTGGCTCCTTTAGAACTTTTCACACAGCTATAATAACAGCAATTCAGTTATCTGGAGCAAACTTCATTATATATGGTCCAATTAGATATGCTCCCTACGTGTTCCCCGCATGTGCTGCAATAGAATCTCTAATAAGCTATGGATTAAGATTTGAAGGAATAAAGACAAAAACCGATATTCACCCATTAAAAATATTCGTCCAAAAACTCAGAAAAAGAATTTGAATTCGTGGTTACCGCATAAACAGTTACTTAGCCTTGTCTTTAATTATTTTTCTGAATAGCTCTTTCAATTTTCCCAGATTTATAAGGTGCTGTTTCATTTGATGGCATGTTTAAGCATCCCCTAAAATATAGGTATAATAAGTAAACTATAAGCAAAGGAAGCTCGTAGAAAACAATGGGAGACCAGTCGAAAACTACTATTTCCATAAAACTGTCCTCTTCAGGATTAACATCGAGAGGTTGAAAGGATTATGTAGTATCCGATTATTTTTCATGAAAGCGTAGTATTCAAACCAAACTTGTAAAAAGGCATGCTTTATTGGGGCGAAAGCATAAAATAATTCGTTTCTAAATTCTTTAAGATCGCTGTAAGATAACATAGCCATTAAATATTGCAATTTCAATGGAACGAAAATCTACGAGATTACGATCAACAGAGAATTTTATTAATAAGGAATGAAAATTACGAATGAGAAACCTGTTTAAGTTATGAGGTGGAGGTTTTAATTTGCCTAAAAAAGAGAAAATGAAAGAACTTGCTAAAAGAATTCGAGAAATTGTTGGCGAGAAGCATGTTTCTGATAGTTTAGATGTGCTTATTGCTTATAGTGTAACCGCTTCTATAGGTTTTGATTCCTATATGCCTGATCTCGTTGTAAAACCTGGTAGTACGGAGGAGGTTGCAGAGATTGTTAAGTTGGCGAACGAATATAAAATTCCAATTATTCCTCGTGGAGGAGGGACAGGGCTTCAAGCAGAGGCATTGGCGAGGAGAGGAGGAATAATTTTAGATTTAACTAGAATGGATAAGATATTGGACATCAATGAGGAGAATTTGTCAGTTACGGTTGAGGCTGGTGTAACCTTTGGGAAATTAGATAAAGCTTTAATGGAGAAAGGTTTGTGGTTTCCCATTTATCCTGAAAGCTCTCTTTCAGCCACTATAGCTGGAAATGTTGCGGTGAATGGTGCGGGACCTGGTTCAGCTCTTTACGGTTGTATTGGCGAGCAGATCTTGGGTTTAAAGGTTGTTTTACCTACGGGTGAGATAATTACTACTGGTAGTATGGCAAATCCCAATTCACCTGGACACTATTTGAGGTATGCTTTTGGACCTGACATTACTGGTCTCTTTATAGGTTCCCTTGGAGCTTTTGGAATAATCACAGAGGTTGCTTTGAAAATTTATAAGCGTCCAGAAGAGTTTAAACATGTAACTTATGGTTTTGAAGAGGCTAAGGGGGCAATGGAGTTCTTAAGGCAACTTTTACTCAACAATATATCTGTTCTTCACGCATGTATTTATGAAGGGGATATTCTTACTTTCTTTATTGAGCTTCTCGGCGAGGAATATGGTATACCTAAAGTAGAGTGGCCCCCATACGTTGTATCGCTAACAATAGGAGGGCGCAAGGACATCGTCGAACATGACTTTGAATTGATGGAGTCTATTGCTGCTCATATAGGTGGAAGAAACTTAGATGTACCGCAGTTTCCCAGGGGAGAGTGGACGGATAGGATGCGTGTATATGCGAAGGCAAGTTACATGCATCCATTTTACTGGAGGATACTTTACCACCATGCTCCGATTATGAGGTGGAATAAAGCTGCAGAAACTATTCGAGAAGTTTTGGAGAAATATGGTTTGCTGGGACATACTTCTGGTCTTATGTCAGGGAGATCTTACAACTTTTACCCGCATCTATACTTTTATGTCGACGACAAAGAAGCTTTTGAAAAAGTTAAGCAGGCTCATGCAGAACTTGCCAGCAAACTTTTAAAGATCGGATGTGTGCCTTTTAAGCTTGCACCATACTGGATTGGAGAAATAAAGAAACTAAGAGAATATTATGGTTTTTTGCGCAGGATTAAGCGAGTTTTAGATCCAAATAACATTATGAATCCAGGTGTTTTTCTGGAGGACTGAACATGAAACTTGAAGAGTTAATTTCCGAATTGTTGATGTGCCGTAGATGCGGTTTATGCAGAAACCCCATAGACGTAGAACATGGTATTGATGGTGCTTGCCCAGTTTGGAGAAATTCTACGGGTTTTGAGACCGATTTTGCGAGGGGGAAAATACAGGTAGCTTTGGCTCTTCTTCAAGGAAACCTGGATGTTAGTCCAGAGATGGCTAAAAGCTTGTATAGATGTACATTGTGCGATAATTGTAGCGCAATTTGTCCCGCAGGGCTGGAAATAGCGAAATTACTTGAGAAAGTTAGGGAATTCGTTAGCAGTAAAGTTTACGTGTCTGAGAAACACGCAGCAATTGTTGAAAGTATAGAGAAATACGGTAATCCTTACTTAACTTCTCCCGAAAAAAGATTTGAGTGGCTAGGAGAAGATTTATCGAAGATGCCTGATGAGGCTGAAACTGTTTATTTTGTTGGCTGTACAACTTCCCTTAGAACACCTGAAATTGCTAAGGCAACAATAAAAATATTAGAATCAACAAACACGGATTTCACAGTTCTTAAGAACGAGTGGTGTTGCGGCTCAATACTTTTACGTGTAGGTTTTCGAAACGAAGCTATTAAAGCTGCGGAAAAAGTGGTTAAAGCCGTTGAAAATACCGGGGCAAAAACTGTGATTACTAGCTGTGCAGGGTGTTTTCACGCACTTAAATACGATTATCCAGAACTTCTGGGCGATATAGGTTTTGAAGTACTTCATACGGTGCAGTTCATTGATAAGCTTCTAAAAGAAGGGAAACTAAGGTTAAATAAATTGTCTGAACGTATAAAAGTTACATATCATGATCCATGTCACTTAGGTAGACATGGACTAGTTTACGAGGAACCTAGAGATGTTCTAAAGCAGATTTCAAATTTGGAACTTGTGGAAATGGTCCCTAATCGGCAGTTTTCTATGTGTTGTGGTGCAGGTGGGGGATTAAAACTTTTGGAAGGAGAACTTGCGGTGAAAATTGCTTCAGAGAAAATAAAGAAAGTATTAGGGATGAATGTTGATGCTTTGGTGAGTGCATGTCCCTTCTGTAAGTACAATTTTATAGAGGCTGTAAGTAGAGAAAGAACGAATCTTAAAGTGTATGATATAGTGGAACTGGTTGTTAAAGCAATAGGATAACATATGCAAGCCAAAATTTCCATTAAATGTTTAAAATATGATTGTGTGATTGTTATGTCGACATCTGTGAAAATAAATTTGGAAAGTAAGAAAAAGCTGGAAGAACTTCAAGCAATGTTAACTTTGAAATTAGGTCGCAAGATTCCTCAACACGAAATATTAGATGCACTTATAAAATTAGGTTCCTCCAAAGTCGATGAGTCGGTTAAACACTTCTCTGGAGTCGAGTTACCACCGTCACCAGAAAAATAGCGAAAATTTTATCTCTCCCACATGACCGGGGAATTAAAACTTCCGAAGAGGATATAAATAAAATCCTATACGAAAAGAAAGACTAATTATGAGTATATTCGTCGACACCGGCATTTTTATAGCTTTTTAACAAGAAGATAAAAGACACAAACGGGCCGTAGAGTTGTTAAGAAAAGCGATGTCTGGAGACTTTGGAACCGTTCTCGGATAGTTAACATTTTATTGCTATACGTTCCACTTTGCTTTTGAAGAGGTCATGGGTGGCTTTCGGGGAACGGTAAAGCACCCACATGGAAGATTTCAAACCAATATTCCAAGCAGCAACCAAACATCTATCTGCCTCAAACCACATTTCTTACAGCGATACTGGTTGTTCTTTTGTAAGCCATGAAGTCAAGCAACTAGCCGTAAGTAAAGCTACTTGAACCAATAGAACAAAATATGTTGATGATACAGTAAATTGGTAATGGGAGTAAAACTGAGCTAATCCAAGAGAGTACTGAACAGCATAGCCACATGCAACAGTATAAAGAATTCTCTTAAGAATAAGAATACTTCGACCATACTTTAGATTACTGTAAACCGCAACCACAAGAGAAAATACGGTAAGCAAGAATAAATTTCCGGAAGCCAAAGACCAAGCCCACCGTTATTCTTCATTCCCATCACCAGTAAACATAGACTTTAAATGATACAGCCATCTGATCGATTGGATTATAAGACTAAAGAAATTGTAGGAAAAGCCACGGTACTGTACTTGTTAAATCAACTATTTCCGATGTCCAAAGCTTAAGCTTACCACTCCACAAAGTCCTCACCAGCAGCTACTAATAGACGCAGACTATAAAGGTTGTTAGGATCTATTGTGCTGGTTGTTCTTTTGTAAGCCATACAGCCATAAAGCTAAGTGTAAGTAAGATGAATTGTAGTATTAGCATGGGATATCCCAGACCGTAGGAGAACTTCACAACCTCTGGATTTGTTAATCTTTCGTAGGTAGCGATGAAAAATTCCAAAACCTCGTATCCCACGTATTGTATGCCGAAGCCAAACGTAATGGTGTAAAGAATCCTTTTAACAATAAGAATGTTACTGCCAAGCTTCAAATTGCTATAAACTCCAACTAGAAGTGAAATAAGCGTAAGCGTGAATAGTAATTCGGAGACTGTGAGAACTGATGGCGTTGATTGCACATGCCTCCAACCTTCAACATAAACCATGTAAATGTATGCCTGGAATTTTTCTGAGAAATAGGTCATAAGAAAACATGGAACCATGCTCAGAACCGCAAAAATTTCCGGAGACCAAAGGCTAACTCTGTACCCATCCATGTCCATCACCAGTAAACATAGACTTTAAATGAAACCGTCAACCAGTTAGTTGACCTTGGGAAATATAATCCAAACCAATAGTTAAAGTACCGCCAATCAAATTTAAACTTCACGTAACATGTATGATAGCCTTGAGAAACACATGCACGAGCATGTACCAAGATGAAAGCATACCAAAAGCGTTGTTGGATGATCTATGGTCTGCTAAATCTGGATGGTATCCAAAATCCACCACATTTGAATCCAAAGATCTATTTTTTCTAATCAATGTAAGCATGTTCATAAAGGTCACGTCCAACTTCTACATCTACTTTATGTGGGTCGTAGCTTACGGTTACTGAGCAACTAACTCCACCATAGCCCACGGTTACTGTAAAGCTATAGCCTACTTCACCTGCTGAAGTACCTGGTGTTGGCGAACCGAAATCTATATCATCGTCTCCGGCCCATACCTTTGCGTAAAGTATTGTTAATTCTTCGTTTGGGTCTACAGTAGGATCGTTGATATCGTCGGGGATTGGATCGTAGTAGGGTCTATCCAAACAGGGAACCATACTGTTATAATTCCTTCCTCCCTCTTGACGACACCAGAGAACTCTTTAATTACGTACTCGTTTTTGAGATGGATATCAGTTTTGATGTAGGTATTGTTGCTGTGTATTTTACGTCGTTGAGTATAACGTTTACATACAATATTTGCCCAAGCATGTTTTAAATTGACTTTTGCGTCTCCAATTTTCTTGAATGATACTGAATCATATTTTATGCCGGTAAATTTGTAGTGATAGCTGTTTTGGGGGGAAACGCGTAGGCTGTTGGTGTCGACATTACTAAGAACGGTACTATAAATAATATTAGTGCTATAGCTTTTAGGTAGGTTTTCAGTTCTCCACCCTTCCTCGTTATCTTTATAATTTTTTGACGAAGCCATACATATTGCGGTTCTGTTTTGCTTGGCGCCGTAGGTTGTTGACTTTGGCTTTAATGTCTTGTGACGATTTAAAGACGTGCACCTTGAATTTATATTTTAATATTTCAATTATTAGTTTAAGTTGGATAGGTTTGTCTTAATGCAGAGCGTTATTAGTGTAGGAGGGACTTTATGGATAATGTGCGTGTTGTTATTTATGGTGTTGGAGCCATAGGGACTCGTATCGCTAAATTTGTACTTGGAAAAAAGGGTATTGAGATTGTTGGAGCCATAGATGTTTCTTCTGAGAAAGTTGGCAAAGATCTTGGAGAAATTTTAGGTTTAGAGGAAAAACTCGGTGTCGTAGTGTCTAGTGACGTTTCTTCAGTTTTCTCCGAGAATAAGCCAGATGTGACATTGCATGCCACCGGCTCTTACTTAGACAAGGTATATCCTCAAATAGCTCAAGCTGTTAAAGCTGGCTCAAGTGTTATTTCTACGTGTGAAACTTTGGCTTATCCATATTACAGATATCCAGAGCTTAGTGAAAAACTGGATAAGTTGGCTAGGGAGCATGGTGTGACGGTGCTGGGAAGCGGCGTGAATCCCGGTTTCATATATGATACCTTAGTCGCTACTTTAACTGGTGTTTGTGAAACTGTTGAAAAAATAAGAGCAGTGAGATCTCTTGACGCTGCGAAACGTAGATATCCTTTCCAGAAGAAAATTGGTTTAGGCCTTAGTCCGGAAGAATTTAAACGTAAACTTGATGCCGGGGAGATTACTGCTCACGTAGGTTATGCTGAGTCAATAATGTTAGTTGCTAAGGCTTTAGGGTGGAGAATTGACAATGTTGAGGAAATTCAAGAGCCAGTGATTGCAGAAAAAGATTTAGAGACCCAATACTTTAAGGTTAAGCCTGGAGAAGTAGCTGGAGTGCATGGGTTTGGAATAGGCTATATGAATGGAAAAGAAGTTATAAGAGTGGAACTTGTAGCTGCTGTGGGAGCTGAAGATTATGAAGAAATCATAATAGAAGGCAATCCAAATCTACACTGGAGAAATAGTTTAGGTATACCCGGCGACATAGCAACTGTTGCAATGATTGTTAATATGGTTCCACGGGTTCTTAAAGCGCAACCGGGTCTTCTTACGATGATAGATTTACCTCCGCCATCTGCAGTTCTCGGAGACTTTAGAGATTTTGTGAGGAAAGACGTTTAAATGTCTTTAATACCCATTATCTGAGTAACCTAGGTTTCAATCTTCTAAAACTCTTATTTTTGTTATACTTCCATTTGGAAGTAGAGATGATGACACTATTTCAATCGGTTTATTCAAGATTTTCCGAATCATGGCAGCAACGCTCATAGCCATAGGGCAAATACCTTCGTTGCCTGCAATTGCGTGTGATCTCTTAGCTAATAGACAATTTTCAAGTTTGATTGTAAACTCGCCGTTGTTTATTTCCGGTTTTACATCCGTAACGATAAGAGATTTTTTAAGCAGTTTTGCAAACTTGTCGAATACTTCTTCTATATTATTCGATTCTTTTAATGTTTCTTCGAATCCAGATACTCTGCTAACGCTTTCTATGACGCGGAGTATGATGAAGTCTCTTAAAGCTGCTTCTCCCAAAAGCTCTGTAACAGATTTCTGTAGGGGAAAACACAGCTGTGCATGAGACCAGCGATTTCTAAAAATTCTTTTGGCATCATGAAATCTATCATTTTTCTTTTTAAGCTCATCTAGCTTCCTCCCGACTGGTTTACCATCATCAACACAAGTAGTTTTAAAACTAAATCGGTTACATATTTTATAAAGATGATAAAAGCTCAAAGGTGAGTGGTTTCACTAAGGTCGAGACCAGAGAAACAATTAACAATAATCTAGAAATAGAGAGACAAATATTTATTAGTT
>Ga0209410_1001006_pt1 | contig 13524 bp, 13 predicted proteins | sample Mar14436cmmetaG_FD_184135 | JGI IMG/M metagenome (GOLD analysis project Ga0209410, IMG submission 184135) | Marine hydrothermal vent microbial communities from Guaymas Basin, Gulf of California to study Microbial Dark Matter (Phase II) - Marker... ... | reverse complement strand
ATTATATATACTTCAATCAAGGAGGCTCCATATGTTGAAGACGTTAAATTAATTAGGCCTCTGACAAAGAGCTTAATAATGGATTCCTATTCTTTTCCTCAAACTATAGTTGAAAAAGCAGTCATATTAAGGAAAACTGCTTATAGTTTATTGCCTAAAACTGTTAGGGAGAAATATAGTATGGAGGATCGAAGGCATTACATCATCATCTAGGGCTCTATATTGGATATTATGCATATGAAAGTCTAAGTAGAAAGTATAGGGTTGATGAGAAGGCTCTTACAAAAATAGTAAACGGGATTGCTAGAGCCCTAGGATACGGTGTCTTTGAATTAGTGGATACGGGGATCTTACAGCTATAGTAAAGGTATATAAAAGCTTTGAATGTAAACTTTTCTATAAGAGTGATAAGTCTGAGAGCTCTTTTATAAAAGGTGTTTTAGCAGGATGGTTTGCTGGAATATGGGCGTTGAGATGAACGAGGTGGAGGTTGAGGAAACCAAATGTATAGCTAAGGGAGACTAATATTGTGAGTTTGTCATAGAGAGAAAATAGTTTCAACTACTAAAAATCATAGTAGATGACGTTTGTATAAGGAAGAAGTTCCTTAACTCTTTTTATGACTTCCTTATTATCGTCCCAGAATTCTATAATTTTATATCCTCTTCTCAACAATTTTTTGACTATCTCTGTTTTAAAGACATAATCCTTTTGATAATAACCGGGTGGACGAAAATATATTTCATCGTATTCTATTCCTGCCTCCTGTAACTGCTTTAAAGTGTATTCTCCCTGTCTGTCCTCTCTTCTACCAGTCACAATTATAATCTTCACATTGTTTGATTTGAGGTCTTGAATATGTTTTACCAGTTTGATGTTCGGTCTGTCTAGATACATATATTTTGTCGATAAAAATATGTCCCAGAAAATCCTTTTTTGTGTCTTCGACAGTTCGTTAAGGTTTTTTACCCCTATTTCCTCAAGGGTTTTCTCTAGTCTCTTACTGACATCGAACAGTACCCCATCTAGGTCAAAGACTGCGGCTAATTGAAACTTTTTAGGCAGATACCTATCCATCCCAGACTCCCTATAAATGCATAATGTCCTTATATTTTCTTAGGAACTTAATCATCTTCTCTCTCCTCAGGTCTACTGGCACCCGTACTTCGCCAGGTATCTCTAAATTCAATGGGATGCGATAGTCTATCTTGACTAAGCTTTCAAAAACTTTTCTCCAATCTATAACACCTTTTCCAGGAAACAAGTGTTGATCACTGGTTCCGTCATTGTCGTGGATATGGGTTGCTTTTAAGAGGGTTCCGGCTTCCTCGATTGCAAGATATACTTTTCTTCTATATGCTTCGATGTTTGCATGACCGGTATCAACACATACTCCTATATTTTCTCTGTTTACTTCTCTTATTACTCCCAATATTTCATCTATATACGAGTATAACCCACTTGGCATGTTTTCAACTGCAATATTTATACCGTAGTTTTCAGCCAGTCTCCCGACTATATCTAGGTATTCAACATTTATTCCTAGAAGACGTTTATCATTTACTCTATCACCTGTTATGGGATGCAGGACAATAGTAGGTATCTCTAGAAAACTGTATATCTTATACCATTGTTCCAGTTTATTTCTAACATAATTTCTCCATTTATCAACAGTAATAATTAGATCCGACTCTAGCTCAAAGGGTCCATGGCCATGTATGATTGAAATATTCAATGTAGAAAGAATATCTTTTATATCACTAACTGTTTTATACCTAGAGCTTTCAACATTTTTAAGGGCTATTTCCTTATTCTTATTATCTGCAAATTTTTCTTTTCCGATAACAATCAATATTTCAGACATGTGCTCTGACGAAAGCTCGACGTTTATAAGACCCATGTTTCTTATTTCCATTAAGGCTTTATCAAGGGGCAAATCATAGTAATAGGATGTCCATACACTCCAATCCATAAATATAATCAAAGACGCTATATTTAATAAGATTATTTCAATTACAGCTTTCTATATTAAATATTTCTTGTCTAAGATTTCAATAGAGCATATTTTATAATGGAGACATAATGGATAGCGGTTCATACTTTAATATTTGGCTCCTAGAATACTACAAATTTTAAAGTCTAGAGAACTATAGGATACTCCTATATTTACGAGAACCGGTGTTTAATCATCTCAAGCACTTTACCCCTAAAATATTTTAATGGAATTAGGTTTACTAAGTCTTAGGTGGATATCATATGAATATTCTTCTAATAGTTATAGATACTTTAAGGGCGGACCATGTTTCTTCATATGGATATTTCAGGGAAACTTCACCGACTTTAGACAGAATAGCTAAAGAGGGTGTGCTTTTCGAAAATTTCTATGCTTCCGGTATAGCGACTGGTCCGGGCTTTACAAGCATAGTTACTGGTAGATATCCTACAACACACAAATATTATATTACTCCATACAATGTGCCCAATGCCTATCAGTTAGACGATGACATACCCGTTGTCGCAGAGATGATGTGGGATGAGGGCTATATTACAGTGGCTGTTGACAATCTCATCAACTTTAGGTCGCACATGAAGCATTTTGTGAGGGGATATGAGTACTATATTAATCCCACAAAGACTTCTAGGTGGGTTCACCACCATTTAACGGCAGACCAAGCTAACAATAAGGTTCTTGAATGGTTAAGACATCATAGTTATGACAGGTTTTTCCTATTTATCCACTACTGGGACCCTCATACTCCTTATAATCAACCAGAAGGGTATCGTACAGTTTTCAGGCATAAGGAGGGAGACACTAGTGACCTTAATGTTCTTAGGGCTCCTGCTGGATATGATTATGTTCCGGGATGGGGCAAGGTTAACGAGATAGTATATAAAAGCGGAGACAGGTCCATTGATCTATATGACGGTGAAATACTTTACGTTGATAATGCAGTTGCACAGGTTGTACAGACTTTAAAGGATGAAGGTATATTGGATGATACGATGATAATTGTTACATCCGATCATGGCGAGGGTCTAGGACAGCATGGTATATGGGGTCACGCGGGCCTTCATGAGACGATAATAAAGGTTCCTATGATAATAAGGTATCCGAAAGCTTTCCCCAAAGGCTTAAGGGTTAAAGAATATGCACAGCATGCAGACATTGTCCCAACGATACTAGATGTAGCTAAAATAAAAGGTAAATATGAATTTGACGGAGAGAGTCTAAGAAAAATTGTTGATGGAGGTAAGATAAGGGATTTCGTAGTGAGTGAGACATGGGGGGAGAGATGTATAATTAAGGGTGAATGGAAGCTCATTGTCCATTATCCTATAGAGCTGAAGGTTATAAACAAGATATTTCCCCCACCTATCTCTAAAAGATACGCCGATGTCGTAAAGACTGTTTCCCAACAGATGGTAATTGAGGACGATAAAGGATATGAGCTATATAATCTTCGGTGGGATCCTATGGAGACAATCAACTTAGCAGACCGGAGAGAGGACGTAGTTAAGGAACTTGAGGAGTTGCTCGATGAATGGGTTAAGCAAAAAGTTGGAGAAAAAGATCCGATGAAAAACTTATTTGAGTTTACACAACCACAGCCATATGAATGGCAGAGAATATAGTTTATTTCTTTTTAGCCATTTCCGGTATATAGTCTTCAACTAAATTTGGATCATATCTAATCTTCTTTTTCTTCTCTGCCGAGAGATAAGATAACATCATCAACTGTGTAACAAGTAAGCCATCATACCAGTTCTCAGACGGCATTTTGCCCTTTATAAATGATTCCACCATATGTCTATCCTCGTTCACATATCCATAGGTTACTGCTTCATCCGGTATCAAGGGCATAAGTCCCTGGCTCGCATTTTGTTTCTCTACCAATTCTTCTGTGGGGGGAGCTTTAATGTTTTTACTGAAGAACAGGAATGTTCCAGGCTCTAAAGTATTTATAAACAGGCTATATTCGGGTCCAAGTACTTCAAGAGAGAGTCTTAAACCTGCTCCCACAAAGTTCCAGCTTGTTCTTGTCTCCGATAAAACAATGTTTCCGTCTTCATCCTCATACTCTATTGTGGTTAACGCATAGTCTTCTGCAGGGTTCTTTGAGAAATCTATGTTAAATCTATTTTTCAAATCTTTAACATATTTCTCCTTTAACCATTTCAATATATGGGTCTCAGAATATACGGTCCTTGGCTTTAAAGTATCCTTTGCCTTTTCGGGATCAGTCAATAAGTATCTTGCCGCCTCAATACTATGGCACATCATATCTAATAGAACTCCTCCACCACTTATTGTAGGGTTCCAGAACCATGAATTATGCGGTCCTGAATGTTCTTCTGCTGCCCTTGCAAGATATGGTCTGTCAGAGTATTTTACACCGTATTTCCATATAATTTCTCTCCCCCTTACGACGGAAGGCATAAACACTTGGTTCTCAAGATATCCATGAAGCAAACCAGCCTTTTCTATTGCCTTTATCATCTCCTTGGCTTCACGAACATTTCTCGCTAAAGGTTTTTCGATGGCTACACCTATAATATTCCCCTTTCCCTGAGAGGCCTCCTCAGCAACATTTTTTGCGTACTTTAGATGAACGTTATTAGGTACAAGTATCCATACGGCCTCTACCTCTTTATCCGCTAAAAGGTCGAAAACATCGGAATATATCTTAGGTTTACCTATTCCAAGTTCTTGGGCTATGCCACCAAGCCTTTTTGCCTTTTCAAAAGTACGCGAATATATTGCTTTTATTTCAGCTTTTCTTACTCCCACAAAGCTCCTTAAATGGAAGTTTGCTACAAAGCCAGCCCCTATTATTCCTATACCTATTTTATCCTTTGTCATGCTTCTCCCATTTAAATAAGGCCTCCCTAGCTTAAATCATTAATCCAGTATTATCTCAAGCGTTCCCAGGGAAAATTCTCCTATATTGAGCATAACACTATTTTTCTCAATCCCCGGTTTCTCTTTTCTTTTACCTAGGGTGTCTATAAGCCATATTTCCTTTACCTTAAACTTTCGGCTCATCTCGAGACGAACCCCTATAACCTTACCCACAGTCTCATTTATCCTCAAATACAATCTTCTATTTTCTAAATGTAAGGCTGTTAAAACAACGTTTTCTGAAGTAATTTTTATGAAACTAAACTCTTCAAGCAACATATCTTTTTTCCTGGGCACAAATTTATGGGCTAAAAGAGGGTAAGATACTCCTATGCACTTCTGATGTGTTGGCTTTTCTCCAATCTCCCAGATGTATAATTAGAGAATACTTAAACTTGTGTACAGTGTTTTCTCCATATTCCTTCTCGCTTATCCCTTATATTCAAAGGATGAAGATTTAGCCGTCTAATTTTCCGAGGGATGCACGTATGGTAAGTTTCGATATTAGCATTACAGGGAAATTTTCAAATGAAAAAGAATATTCCAGTTATGGATTATACCTAAAGACGCATTCCATGGACTATGTTGGAAATCCAGAAGATTTCATACAGGTAGGCATAGGGGTGCGAGCATGGGACCATGTTCGCTGATATAGAATACAGGGCTGTTAAAACTTGCTTTAAAGGAGAAAGAACTCCTAGAGAAAGGTGTTATCAAGGAACTTTCAAGAATATTGGAAATATTACATGGCTCTATAATGGCTGACGGCAGATAGAGAAAATATTCAGGAGAGAATCTCGATAGATTGCTGACAATGAAAGAGAGCTTATAATAGGTCTATGTTCGAGGTATGTTTGGACTAAGATTGATGAGAATACATCTAAACTTTTCAAAAACTTACCTAATGCTGGTACTAATGGTGAATCAATACTTTTAGAAGAAGTTAAGTATTCTGTTAAAAAAATTCCCGAAATTTTCAACCTCTACAATTTGAATAAGAGATTTCATAAAGCATTATAGCATCAGTTATAGGATATATATTTTATTATCCAATATGTTGAAGCTAGTGGAGTAAGCCATTTTTCTACTGTATCGGAATTAGTATTAGGAGGGATTTACGAATATATAAAAGAGAAGCTAGCTAATAATTTTAAAAAGATAATCGTTTAACTAGTCAAACAACTCGTTAACGTGTTCTTTTATTTTCTTTATGCTTGATACAACAAGGTCTGCTGCTTTTTCTCCTCCTAATAGTAAAGTCTGGGGTAGGGTTACTTCCATACGGGAGAAAAGCTCAGCGTTCTCTAAGTACATTTCTTCATAACGAGGCATTTTCTCCACAAGGTTCAAAGGAAATATTTGTTCTAAATTCTTTCTGGCAAAGGCCGGTTGCCTATAAAGTGGCATTCCGTAACCGCTACCAGCTGGTACACCTTCTGCGTTTAAAGCCTCGAGAAATTTCTCCTTAGGCAAGCCGTCAAATTCTTTTGAATCATACTTAAATACAAAAAAGTAGTATCCCCTATTTGTTATTCTTTCATCATCCTTTAGAGGTTCAACTCCGCCTATTTTTCTAAGTTTAGAGGCTAGATATTTCCCTACTCTATGCCGGATCTCTATTTGCTGAGGTAGTCTCTCCATCTGAGAGAGGAGGAGAGCTGCCTGAAACTCAGTCATTCTATAATTAGAGCTTAGGATATAATGCATGTAGCCGGGCTTACCTAAAACCCTGCCAATATTGTGTATCAGCCTAGCTTTTTCTGCTAATTTATCGTCGTTTGTCAATACTATCCCTCCTTCACCTGAGGTTAAAGTCTTGCTTTCCTGAAAAGAGAATGTCCCCATATCACCTATGGCACCAACCTTTCGTCCCTTCCATTCTGTTCCGTGAGCATGCGCGCAGTCCTCTATTACTCTTATGTTATATTCATTTGCTACTGCTAGTATTTTGTCCATATCAACCGGATAACCCGAGTAATGAACGACAATCATAGCCTTAGCTTCTGGATATTCTTCTAGGGTCTCTCTAAGAGAAGTTGGCGATATACAACCGGTTTCTGGATCTATGTCTACGAATATGGGAATAGCTCCTACTTCTGTTATAGCGGATGCGCTTGCTATAAAAGTTATAGCGGGCACAAGCACGATATCTCCGATTTTTATATCAAGAGCTTTTAATGCTAGTTCTATAGCAACAGTTCCATTAGCTACAGCTATGCCATATTTTGCATCATGAAACCTGGCAAACTTTTGTTCGAATAATGTTGCCTTGGAAGGTTCATGAAGTCTACACCATCTTCTACTCTCTAGAACTTCTCTGATAGCACATATATCTTCTTTAGAGTATATGGGCCACTCTGGGACAAGCCTCTTAAGCTCTTCAGCTTCAGGTTTACCACCTTTAATAGCGAGAACTGGCATGTTATTCACCTTTTAATTCTTCTATCATGTTTAGAGCATTATCAATAACTATTTCTCCTACATTTTCAACAAAGGGCGGATAATCAGATATCTTAGGAACCATGTGTGCTGCATAGCCTTTTCTTCTAAAATCTTCTTTTGTGGGAATATAACCTATCCATGGACCATTATAACCTACAACGACAGTATTTTCGAAGGGGGATCTGCGCTTTATCTCCAGTCCTATTTCAACAAAAACTTCTCCAGGAAGAAAAACTAACACTGTATCATTAATTCTTAGGGCGGATATCTCAGCAGAAATTCCCTCTGGGTAATTACTCTTTATCTTGTAGACCATGCTTTTAGCCCATTCAGTATAAAATCTAACTGCCTTTGGATCTGTTCCCCTCTTTTCTAAAGCTTCTACTAAATCTTCTAAAACTGTTTCATAGGTAAGCTTCTGAAAAGGCAAAAATATTTTCTTAGTTATAAATTTTAACACCGATAGTTTTTCATATTCAATCTTACCCAGAGCTTTTACAGTAGCCGAGCCTATTATTTCTCCTGTTTCTCTCGCAGCTTCTATCCCTCTCATCTTCCAAGCTACCAATGGATCTATATCACCACATGTTCCTTGAAGAAATATTGCATGGCTTCCAGTTTTCTCATTAATAAACTTCTTAGCTTGTCCAGGCCAATCAGCTGATATCTTCTTTCCATCCTTGGTTCTCATATCAATACACACAGCATGGCATGAATAATTAAACAATGTGACTAGAGGTTTATGTTCTGAATTGGCAAAAGAGAGGACAGATAAGTAAGGATCCACAGCCCCTCCCCTTACAACTCTATTAGAACATACGTCTTCTACTCTTATCCTAGTAAAACCAACTAAAGCGTTTTTCAAACTCTTTGAGGCTTGTTTTGTCGCCTCTAAAAACTTCCTAGGAAGCATCTTAACATAATTTGGGTCAACTTCACCCCATCCTCTCATAAAAACTGTTGCAGGTCCAGAATGCGTGTGAGTAGCCACTATTATACTATTCTTAACCCCTAAATTCTCTAACAAAAGGCTACGGGTTTTCTCTAAAGTTTTAGAATTTATCCCTATTAGATCATTACTTATTATAACTAGACGAAAACCTCCTTGCTCAAAGTACACTGCCTGCGAATATAAAGGGTCAAGTATACCTACCGCTTTACGTCCTAAGTAGATTCCATAACCACTCAATTCTACTCCTAAAGGAGGAGTAATTTCAATCTCTCCAAAACCTATTTGAAATCCCATAAATCTATATTGACTCATATTATATTAATAACTTTACTACTATTATCTAATTATATAAGAGTGGATTTGGAAGAAGAAAGACCTTGATATTGGATGGTTAGAGGTTGTTTAGAACTGGTTATTTTATTAACATTAAATAACGTTGTTAGTTCTAAATCTTCAACAGCTTATAAAGACTCTTGATAAGAAAGGATACGGTTGTGGATGTTTTCTAATGTATTATTGAATTACGCTGTGATGTAGTGTGAAAGTTAGAAATTTACTTGTGTTAATCTAATATTTATGACATGTTGAAGTTGACAATTGTTAAAGAATATATCTTGATTTTCAGTCATAGGTGAGTTTTTGTATGATATTTGTAAAATGGATATAAGGTTTTATCAATTTGAAGGATTCTTATACTTGTAGTCTTTGTTACCGCACTTCTTGGTAGCACCACGTTTATAGTTTCTTAAGAAGCTGAGATAATGGTTTCACCCAATAAGGAGATAGTGATTAAGGGATTTCGTTGATGAAAAGATTGAGAGAAAAATAGTGATTACATGCATATCGGGAGAAAAGGCACATATAGATTTCGTAGTTAAAGGCTTAACGAGCGCTAATATAGTACCCGGTAGTCTTTTTATAGAATCGGGTTCGAGTGAAACTGTAAAACTGATAGTTATAATTAGTAAGGTGGGTGCAGAGAGACCTAATCGAAATAGCATATGTGGCAAGAAAAAGAACGTTAAGATTCAAGGTTCTAGGATTCGCAACCATCCGAAAGTGAAGAAAACAAGTCTGAAGAGAGTAGCGAAGAAGTTGAATCCAAGGATATATTTAGGATAATGCTTCATGCAGTATATACTGTCAAAGGAGAATATAAAGGAGGTCACATACAATCATACCTTGTGAATAATTTTGACGTAGTTCTCATATTACACCTAGTGAAAGCTACTAAGTCTTGTTCGGATACAATTCATGAAAGCTGGCTAGAAGTTGGAGATAAATAAAGCGTGTACAACTAGGAAATACAATTTTAGAGTAGACATTAGAGGTTACGCTAGGACAATGGAATTCTAAACGGATACCAAAATTTTATATAGCTATGTTTCTCTTAGCTTATGTATCTGTAGTCTATCTATTTCAATTATATGTAATATTTTGTATCCCCTTTTAACCAATTCGTTGGCTATAAAACGTCTATGACACTTGAACCAGAGTTTCTCGCTACACATTATGACAACAGTGTTATCTTTTACTATTTTCTCTAGTTTTGTTATTCCCTTTTTAAAGTCATTAGTCTTCATATATTTTTCATATCCTCCTGTGCGATACCCTCCCAATAAGTCGCCAAGCCATACGTATTTTATACTGCTGTTTTGGAGTTCTTTTTCTAAAAACTCTCTGCTAAAATGTGGAAATTTCTTAGAGGAAGGCCATCGACGCACATCGACAACTACATCTATCTTATAATATTTAAGTATCTTCAGCAATTCTCGCAGACTCCTGTTACTATGCCCTATTGTATAGATAATCCTCTCAACCATTTTCTTCGTTATATCTTGTTTGTCTAATCAAACATGTTTTTATCGATAGTTATCGACAAGCTTTGTTAAAACATAGTAGTTTATCGTCTACAAAACCCCTATATTTGTCGAGAGCGAGTGTATAAGTGATGACTAGGGTTAAGGAAGAGGATTTGGATTACATTTTTCAGGCATTAGCTCACGAAACCAGGAGAAAGATTATCAGTTTACTTGGAGAGAGGAGGTTTAACCTTTACTGAGTTGATGAAGGAGGTAGGGATAGAGGAGACTGGCACCTTTGGTTTTCACATTAAGAGACTTGAAGATCTGATTTCAAAAGACGGTAACGGTATATACCGTTTAAATGAGTTAGGAAGACTAGCCTATGAAATTCTGAAGTATGTAAAAAAGGAATCGTCCGAAGCTGAGCGTGTAAAAACGATTATACATTTCGATGTATATGTTGTAACCAGAGAAATGCTGGAGGGATCAGAGGGCGTCGAATTCAAGCACATAACGACACTGATATTCAGGCATGAAATAGATGAGGAATTATTCAAAAAGAAGGTATTATCTCTTAAGCATATTAAACGGATTATAGTACCCCGTCGTCTAGTGAAAATGCTCTATAGTAGAATGGAAAAATACTGTGGAAGTGTGATAACCTATGAAGGTGAGCTACCGTCTAAATGGCTTGACATGACTAGCGAGGAGTTTGAAAAGATAAAGGATATCGATGTCTATGGTTCACTCTTGCTGACGAGAAATAGGCTCGAAAAGTATAGGGAGGAGGGCATAAAGATTAGAATAGAAAATTATGGTAAGCTTATAATAGATGAGGATGTTGATAGGGAACTATTTGATAAGACAGTACATTCTATCGAATCCTTCGGCGTAATATATGCTCCACGTGATCTTTTTAGGATAATTAACGATAAGATTGAATCGACAACGGGGACTATTAAACCTATAGAAGAATATGAGGAGATGATGTGTAATTAAAAATAAATATAGTAGAAACCATTTCTTTAAACTATGAAGGTTGTCATTGATACTTCTAGAAGCCCATATGCGAAGCTTTATCCAGTACCGTTGGACGCGATTAAGATCGAGGATGATTTTTGGAAGCCTAAGCTTCAGGTTCTGAGAAAAAATGCGATACCGTTTGTATACGAGCAGCTTGAGCGTACTGGGAGAATTGAAAACTTTAGAAGGGTAGCTAGGGGGGATTATAATATTGAATGGAGGATAGCCGATGACTCGGATGTCTATAAGTGGGTGGAGGCTGCGTCTTATGCCTTAGCCTATAGTTATGATGAGAAAATAGACGAGCTCTTAAAAGGTGTTGTGGAGGCAATTAATGGTGCACAGGATGAGGATGGTTATCTTTTTACACTCTACGCTTTCGATAGGTCTAAGAGATGGAAAAACCTGAGAGATATGCATGAGCTATATTGTGCTGGCCATCTAATGCATGCAGCGGTTGCATACTACCGCTCTACCGGTAGAAGAAGCTTACTAGACACAGCGATAAGGTTCGCCGATCATATAGTCAACAGGTTTGGGCCAGGGAGAGAGGAAGGAGTGCCTGGACATCCCGAGATTGAGATGGCGTTCGTTGAACTGTATAGAGTTACTAGAGATAAGAAATACTTGGAGATCTCCAAGGCTTTTATCGATAAAAGGGGCAAAGGACTGATAGGAGGTAGTATGACCTATATAGATCATAAGCCCTTTAGAGAGCTGGATGAGATAGTTGGTCATGCTGTTAGGTCTCTTTACCTTAATGGGGGAGCGACTGATTTATATCTCGAGACAGGAGACAGGGAACTCTTCGAAGTGCTTGAGAGACTATGGAAGAGTATGGCTTGGAGAAAAATGTACATTACAGGTGGTGTCGGCTCGAGGTATGTAGGAGAGACATTCGGGGACGACTATGAGTTACCAGATAGGAGAGCATACGCTGAAACATGTGCAGCTATAGCTAACGTGATGTGGAATTGGAGAATGCTATACGCTACTGGTGACCCGAAGTACATGGATGTGGCGGAGCTAGCTCTTCATAACGGTGCGCTATCAGGAATATCATTAGACGGTAGGGAATACTTCTACGTGAATCCTTTAGCCGACAGAGGTAAAACTAGGAGGAAGCCTTGGTATGAATGTGCTTGTTGTCCAACAAATATAATAAGATTACTTTCATATCTTCCAGGTCTGCTCTATGCAATCTCCGATGATGGAATATGGGTTAACCTCTACGTCCAGAGCGCTGCTAGGATACCATTTAGAGACCAGACGGTGGAGATTAGAGAGTATACGAGGTACCCATGGGATGGTTTAGTGGAGTTTGAGGTGTATCCTGAGAAAGAGGAAAACTTTGTCATCTACCTGAGGATTCCAGGATGGTGTAAGAGTTCTAGGGTATATTTGGACGATAAGCAAGTTGGTAATGGTACACCCTCTACCTATTTCAAGCTAGAAAGTCGTTGGTGTAAGGGTAGCAGGATCAGATTAGAGATGGAAATGCCTGTGGAGCTCGTTAAGGCACATCCACACGTCCTATGCTTATGGGAGAGAGTTGCCTTAAGGAGAGGCCCGATAGTATACTGTTTTGAAGCCGTAGATAACCCTGGTATAGATGTGTGGGACATAGCGCTTCATGGGAAAACGTCTGTTAGAGCAATATATGACCCAAACCTCTTAGGAGGTGTAACGGTACTAGAGGTAGATGGCTACATTATCGAATATGAGGATAATCTCTATACAAGCATCGAGGAGGAGATAAAGGTTAAACCTAGAAAACTGAAAGCAATACCATACTATGCCTGGAGTAACAGAAACCCTGGCCCCATGATAGTATGGGTGAAACACATAAAACAATAACTCTTTCTGCTATTTTCCTGAAAATTCTGCGGAAAACCGCTGGAATAGGGAAAAGAGCTTTTTAACTCTCATAAGCCGAAAGATATCTGCATAAATACTACCCTCTAAAGTATTCTTTTAGTTTTTGATATAGAGCTACCAATATTGTGAAAAGAGATAACGTTGCTACATACGGAGCTCTAGGATCTATATATGAGAGAATAGAGGAAATAAAGTTTGACATTAATGACATTACATTCACTATTGAGGAGATATAGGCTGGTACTAGTATTGCCTGCTTTGCCGAAATCACCTCGAAAAGCCACATTCTCTTAAACACGAAAATTATAGCATCACCTAATCTAACAATATAAAAAGCTAGAAGAAGAAGTGGAAAAGGCGGTGTCAATACGATCATCACAACCCCAATTAATGTTAGCAGCGTGCCTGCTTGTAATGCCTTGTACCCAGATTCGCGAGGAATTTTCTCCACAATATATGTCGCTAATATGGTTGCAGACGAAATAGCAGTTTCAACCAGTGCCACGTGTAGCAAGTTCCCATTA
>Ga0209410_1001005_pt1 | contig 13526 bp, 12 predicted proteins | sample Mar14436cmmetaG_FD_184135 | JGI IMG/M metagenome (GOLD analysis project Ga0209410, IMG submission 184135) | Marine hydrothermal vent microbial communities from Guaymas Basin, Gulf of California to study Microbial Dark Matter (Phase II) - Marker... ... | reverse complement strand
GCCCGGGGCCGGGGATCGGGGGGAAGCTCCTCAGGCCTTCGCTGGCGTGTTTTTCCTGCGAGGCCCTGGGGGGAGAGGTGGAGGCCGCCTTGCCCCTGGCAGTATCCCTGGAGCTCGTGCATAACTTCTCCCTCATCCACGACGACATCCAGGACAAGGACGAGCTTCGCCGCGGCCGACCCACGGTTTGGAAGGTGTACGGCGTAGAGCAGGCGATAAACGCGGGCGACGGCATGCTCGTTTTGGCCTTGCGCCGGGCGCTTGACGCGGAAGCACTCCCCGCGGCACGTCGGCTCGCGGCCCTGGAAGCGCTCCTTTCCGCCACCTACCACATGATCGAAGGGCAGGTACTGGACCTATCCCTCGAGGGGAAGGCCGCGGGCGTCGAGAGGTACCTCGAGGTGGCGCGGAAGAAGACCGGGGCGCTTTTGGGATGTGCCCTGGAGCTCGGCGGGATCGCCGCGGATGCCCCCGAGGATCTCCGGCTGAAACTCAGGGAGCTGGGGGAGGTCCTCGGGTTGGCGTTCCAGATCCGCGACGATTGGATCGGGATCTGGGGGGATCCTGCCCTCACGGGGAAGCCGGTGGGGGGCGACCTCCTCCGGCGGAAACGCTCCTTCCCCGTCGCCTACGCCCTGGAACGCGACCGCTCGCTGACGGAGCTCCTCTCCCGCGATCCCCTTCCCCTAAAGGAGGCCCTGGCGCGCTTGGAGGCCATCGGGGCCCGGGAGGCCACGGAAAAGGAAGCTCGGAAATACACGGAGAAGGCGGCGGAGATCGCCGCGGGGCTCCCCTGGAACGCGTGGGCGCGGGATGCATTCCGGGAGCTCCTTTCGTTCCTGGCCGAGAGGGAGGCGTGAGATGGGGAGGCCCCTTTCGATGGAGCTCGAGCTCGCGCGGTATCTTTTCCCGCGGCGGAAGTGGCCGCGGAAGGGGAGGCTCTTCCCCATCGTCCTGATGCTCGAGCCCCTGGAGGCCTGCAACCTCCGCTGCATCGGCTGCGGGAGGGTCCGCGAGTACCGGGACGTGATGCACCTGCGGATGCCGGTGGAGGAGGCCCTCCGCGCCGCGGAGGAGGCGGGGGCCCCGGTGGTCTCGGTCTCCGGGGGTGAGCCCCTCCTCCATCCCCAGATTACCGACATCGTCCGGGGGCTCATCGAGCAGCGCCGCTGGGTCTACCTTTGCACCAACGGCCTCCTTTTGCGGGAGTCCTTGGACAAGTTCGCGCCCCACAAGCGCCTCTGCTTCGTGGTACACCTCGATGGGACGGAGAAGGTGCACGATCACGTCACACAACGTCCCGGGACCTACCGGGAGGCCATCGCCGCCATCGAGGAGGCCCTCCGGCGGGGGTTCCGGGTGTGCACCAACACCACCATCTTCCACGGCTCCGACGTCCCGGACTTAAAGGAACTCTTCCGCACCCTCGCGCGGCTCGGGGTAGAGGGGCTGATGCTCTCGCCGGGTTACGCCTATGAAGCCGTCCCTGAAAAGGAGCTTTTCCTGCAGAAGCAGGACTCGATCCGGGTCTTCCGTGAGCTTCTGAACGGGAACGAAAAATTCCCGTTCTACGATAACCCCCTGTTCCTGGATTTCCTGCGCGGCTACCGGGATTACCGAGAATGCGCGGCATGGGCGATCCCCACCTATACCGTCAAAGGTTGGCGGGTGCCGTGCTACCTCATCGCCGACGAGCACGTGGACGACTTGGGGAAGGTACTGGATCCCGCGCTTTGGGCCCGGTACGGGCCGGGGAGGGATCCTCGGTGTGCCGGGTGCATGTTGCACTCGGGGTTCGAGCCCCAGACGGTGTTGGAACTTTTGAATAGGCCGTGGTTGTTGCTGCCGATATTCCGCAGGAGGCAAGGATGACCGTCGCCGTGGCGGCGCTGCGGACGGAGCTTTTGTTCGTGCGGGGGATGCCCCGGATCGTCGTGGGGATGGGTCCTCGGTCGCGGGAACGCCTCGCCGAGGCCCTGGGGAGGCTCCGGGCCCGGGGGGCGGTGGTCCTCGGGTTCTGCGGCGCGACCCATGCGCGGCTGGCCCCGGGGTCGTTGATCCTGGCGTCGTCGATCCGGCACGGCGCGGAAGAGATCGAGGTGTCCGGAGGGCTCATCGCGGCGGCCGGAAAGCGGTTGCCGGCGGCCGAAATCGGCCCCGTTTACACCGCCGATCGGATCGCCGATCCCCCGGAAAAAGCCCGCCTCTCATTGTTCGCCATGGGCGTCGATATGGAATCCTTCCACCTCGCCCAGGAGCTCCGGGCCCGCCGTGTTCCGTTCCTGATCTTGAGGTGTGTCCTGGACACGCTTTGGGAGGACGTCTCCCACAGGTCCCTCCGGTTCGTCGGGCGCGCGATCTCCTGCGCCCGGCGGCTCGGCAGGGCCGCGGAGGTCCTGGCGCCGATGCTGGCGGGAGGTGAGGGCTGATGCAGAAGATCGCGGAGCATCGAAGGGTCGAAAGGTACGACCCGCGGAAATACCTCATCACCCACCGGCCCGCACCATGTACCCACGGCCGTTCCCGGATCGAGGACTTGGACGAGACCGTCGAGCGGGCGGTGGATTGGCTGCTTAAGCGCCAGTCGCCGGAGGGATGGTGGTGGGCGGAGTTGGAATCGAACGCCACCATCACCGCCGAACACCTCTTTCTTACCCACATTTTGGGGATCGGTTCTCAGGAGCTTTGGGACGAGATCGCCCGCCAGCTCCTGGAGTGGCAGAACGAGGACGGGAGTTGGTCCCTGTGGTACGGCGGACCGGGGGAGCTCTCCACCACGGTCGAGGCCTATGTGGCCCTGAAGATGGCCGGGGTGGACCCGGATTCCCCCGAGATGCGGAGGGCCCGGGAGTGGATCCTCCGGAGGGGCGGGATAGAGCGGGCGCGGAACTTCACCAAGATCTGGCTCGCTTTGCTCGGGGAGTGGCCCTGGGAGGGGCTTCCGGTGATCCCCCCGGAGGTTGTGCTCCTTCCCAGGTGGTTCCCGATCAACATCTATAAATTCGCCTCCTGGGCCCGGGGAACCATGGTCCCCCTCACCATAGTCTACGCCTATCGGCCGACCTTCCCCATCCCGAAGCACGCCCGGATCGACGAGCTCTTCCCCCGGGGGCGGGCAAACGCCGATCTCTCCCTCCCCAGGAAGCGAAGCGCGTGGGGGAGGTTCTTCACCTTTGCGGACAAGGTCCTCAGGGTACACGAGCACTCCCGGTGGAAGCCGCTCCGCAAACGCGCGATAAAGGCGGCCGAGGAGTGGATCATCGCCCGTCAGGAGGCCGACGGCTGTTGGGGCGGGATCCAGCCCGCCTGGGTTTACTCCCTCATCGCCCTTTATGTCCTCGGCCACGACCCCGAGGGGCCGATCCTCAAGAAGGGGATCGAGGGGCTAAGGCGCTACTCGATAGAGGAGGAGGGAAAGTTCCGGTTCCAGTCCTGCATCTCGCCGGTCTGGGACACAGCGCTCGCCATGATCGGCCTCCAGGACGCGGGGCTCCCCCGGGACCATCCGGCCCTGGTCAAGGCGGGGAAATGGCTCCTGAATGAACAGATCTTCGTGGGAGGGGACTGGCAGGTGAAGTGCAAGGCCCGCCCCGGCGGGTGGGCGTTTGAATTCGACAACGACGTCTACCCCGACACCGATGACACCGCCGTCGTGTTGATGGCCATCCTGGGGACCGACCTCCCCAAGCGGGCAAAGGATTTCGCCCTTTCGCGGGGCCTCGAGTGGCTCCTCGGGATGCAATCGAGGAACGGCGGCTGGGGCGCGTTCGATCGGGACAACACCGCGGCGTTCCTCAGGGAGATCCCGTTCGCCGACTTCGGGGAGATGATCGACCCCCCTTCGGTGGACGTCACCGCCCACGTCGTGGAGTTCCTCGGGAAGATGGGGTATCGGCCGGGCTTTAAGCCCCTGGACCGGGCGCTTTCGTACATCTTCCGGGAGCAAGAGCCGGACGGCCCCTGGTACGGCCGCTGGGGGGTGAACTATATCTACGGCACGGGGTACGTGCTCCCGGCCCTGGAGGCCGTCGGCTTCCCCATGGACGATCCCCGGGTAAGGAAGGCGGTGGACTGGCTCCTTTCCCGCCAAAACGAGGACGGCGGCTGGGGCGAGGACGTGATGAGTTACCACAGGCGGGAGCTCCGGGGCCGAGGCCCCTCGACGGCCTCTCAAACCGCTTGGGCACTCTTGGCCCTCATCGCCGCCGGCGGGGCACGTTCGGAGGCCGTCAAGCGGGGAATCGAATACCTCATCCGCACCCAAAACGACGAAGGTACCTGGAACGAGCCGTATTTCACCGGCACGGGCTTCCCCACCGATTTCATGATCCGCTACCACCTCTATCGCCATCACTTCCCCCTCATGGCCCTGGGGAGGTACCGGAAGGCCGTGATGGGTGATGAGTGATGGGTGATGGGTTGAGGATCGAACTGGCTCGGGTCTACGGGTTCTGCCCCGGGGTGCGGCGGGCGGTGGAGATGATCGAGGAGCACCTGGCCCGAGAGGGCCGGGTGGCGACCCTGGGCGCCATTGTCCACAACGCCCGGGTGGTCGAGACCCTGGCGGGGAAAGGGGCCACGGTGGCGAGGAGCCTCGAGGAGGTGGAGGCCCCTGCGGTGGCCATCACCGCCCACGGCGCCGGCCGCGAGGTCTACGCCGAGATCGAGCGGCGTGGGCTGAAGCTCGTGGACACCACCTGCCCCATCGTGAAGCGCGCCCAGGAGGCGGCCCGTCGCCTGGCCGAAGAGGGCTATACCGTCCTCATCTATGGGGAGGAGGCGCACCCCGAGGTGAGGGGGTTGCTCTCCTGGACCAAAGGCAAGGGCTACGCCACCCTGTCCCCGCAGGAGCTCCCCGAGCTTTCCGCCAAGAAACTCGCCGTGATCTCCCAGACCACCAAGGACCAGAAGGCCTTCTGGGAGTTCGTGCGGGCGGTGATCGCTCGTCTCCACCGCGTGATCAAGGACCTGCGGGTGGTGGACACCACTTGCCCCGAGACCGGCCGCCGCTACCGGGCCGCGTTGGAGCTGGCGGAGCGGGTGCAGGCCATTTTTGTGGTGGGCTCGCGCAACTCCGCCAATACCCGGAAGCTGGCCGAGACATGCCAGCGCACCGGCGTCCCCACCTACTTCATCGAGGACGCACGGGAGTTGCGGCCCGAGTGGGTGCGGGGCCTATCGTGCGTGGGGGTCACGGCGGGGGCGTCCACCCCCGACGAACTGGTGGAGGAAGTCGTGGCCAGGTTGAGGGAATTGGGAGGTGAGAACGGATGAGGGCAGGGACTGCCGCCACACCTATAACCGGACTCCACACCTTCTCCGTGCGGACCGAACGGGCGCCGCAATTCGTGGACATCACCGAGAGGGTCCAGGAACTGGTGGAGGAAATGGGGGTAAAGCAGGGTATCGTCACCGTGTTCACCCGCCACACCACCGCCGCCATCCGGATCAACGAGAACGAACCCCTGCTCCTTTCGGACATGGAGGAGTTCCTCAAGCGCCTGGCCCCGAAGGACCTCTACTATCGCCACAACGACTTCGGGATCCGTACCCACAACATGACCGAGGACGAATGCCCCAACGCCCATGCCCACTGCCAACACCTCATCCTCGGGGCCTCGGAGACGATCCCGGTGATGGAGGGGAAGCTTGCACTGGGACGGTGGCAGCGGATCTTCCTCGTGGAGCTGGACCGTCCCCGGGAGCGTGAGGTATGCGTACAGATAATCGGATTCTGACCGAAGAGGAATCCTTCGCCCGGGTCCCGGTGGGGGAGCGGGTGCTGCTCCTGCCACATTGTCTGCGGCCGAGCGAGGACTGCCCGGGCAAGGTGACCCGGGATGGGTTGCAGTGTCCGGCGGACTGTCCCCATCGTGGGAAATGCGCCATCGGGATCTTGCGGGACGAGGCGGAACGGCTGGGATACAAGGGGGTATGTGTGGCCCCGGGCGGAGCCATGGCGGTGCGGTTCGTGAAGGAGAAGGCCCCCAAGGGGGTCCTGGCCATCGCCTGCCATAAGGAGCTCCTGGAGGGAGTGCAGGCGGTGAAGGAGGCTCCGATCAAGGAGAAACCGGTGATCCTGACGTTGCCGCTTCTGCGGGACGGCTGTGTGGACACCGAGGTGGACGTGGACGAAGCCCTCCGCCTCTTGAAGTTGGGCAAATAGCTGGGCAAGTAGCCTGTCCCGGCTAAAATTCCTGATGACCCAGGCTTTGACCCTTTAAGGTCGACAGTTGTCCCTCGCGATGGCCCAAAAGACCCTAGGGATGCGAATGAATGTCCATCCACGTGAAAAGATTCCGCAACGAGGAAGGCTCGATCAGAGTACCCGAACATCGTCGAGGACGTGTGCGTGGATGGAAAACCCCGCCAGAAGGTATGGACATGGCCGAAGGGGTTGTAGGCGGAATTGGGGGAATTCCTCGCGAGATACGCGGCCGAACGGGGTTCGAGTTCATGGCGCTGGACCGTTCCCTTTCCTCTGTTCCAAGCCGAGTGGTGTCCCGCTGGATCGAAGAGGAATCTTTTTGCCGGGCTTTCCGGGCACGCGTACGGGGCGTCCCGGGCGGCAGGGATGGTGGTACCGCCGCGGGTGGTGAAGCTGCAGTTGGATGCTTGTCAGTCCCTGAAGTTCCATTCCTAAGTCGAACCTCTATCTCCGCAGTGTCGAATTATTGTCGATGCAGCTTTTTCAATGCCGGAAGAGGGCCCGGATAGCATCCGGCGAGAGAAGCCTTTCGGGCGACGGCTTTGGAAAGCATTCAAGGATCAGGCCCCCGCGGTAGTCAATCCCCTCCAGGGCCCGGAGGACCTCCCCGAAGGGGAGGTGCCCCGCCCCCGGAACCCAGCGGTTGGAATCCGCCAGATGAACGTGGAAGAGCCGTTTCCCCACAACACGGATGGAATCGCCGAAACGCGGCTCCTCGATGTTAGCATGAAAGGTGTCGAACAGGATTCCCAGGTTCTCGGCGCCCACCTCCTCGATGAGCTCCAGGGCCTCGGCCACGGTGTTCACGAGCCGGGTCTCATAGCGGTTCAGGGGTTCGAAGGCCAGCTTCACCTCCGGGTCGTGGGCAGCGCACTCCCGGAGGGATTCCACCAAGAGCCTTCGGTCCCCGTCGGCCCCGCGGAGCGACCCCACGATCACCACCGCCCCAAAGGGCCTGGCGAACTCCATGTGTGCTTTTATGCGGGCGACGGCCCGCTCCCGCACCGATTCGTCGGGGGAGGAGAGGGAGAGGCCCTCGATCCCCGCCGCCTGGCCGGTGGTGATGGAGACGAACCGAAGGCCCACCTCCCTCAAGGCCTCCGCCACCTCGTCTCGGTTCACCTTCGCGGGATCGGTAATGGCAAGCTCCACCGCGGTGAAGCCGGCACGGGCAACCTTGCTCAACCCTTCCCGCCAACGCTCCGGCGGGAACGGCGAGAAAGGCGTCGGGTCCTGCAACGGTATGATAATGCCGTAAGACCACATCTCACCCTCGCTTTCCACCACGGATCACCGCGCACACCATAGCCGCTCGAATTATGTCTTTCCACCCCATACCTCACGCCAGGCGGTTGAGGGATAGGGCAGGTCGCGTTTGTAAGTCAGGGGGAGCGCCCGAAAAAAATCACGTTGAGTTTTCGAAGGGGAATCAAGTAATGCCCCGGAAGCTTGCTTCACCTGAAGGCGTGGCGGCCTTAACCACAAAAAAGGGGGAAACGCTTCGGGAACGAAACCTGCGACCTCTTCATCCTCTTCGACCCCTTGGCGGACCTGGAGGTCCCCCCGGGTGGGGGAGGGGACTTCCATCCCAAGCTCTTTCCCTACCGTAGCCATCCAGCTTCCCGAGGCCATCCTGATCCCTTTATGCCGGCGGGGCAAGCATTGGGGGACATCTCCCGGTTCCCGGAGGCGGTGTACGGAGCGTTTTACTCCCGAGAGAGCCTTCCCCTCACCTGGGCAGCTCCAGCCGGGTTTCCCCCTTCTTCCTTGCGGGAAGCACGCTCGCACTTCGGCCGCCTGCCGTGGGCAACCCCGCGATGCTTTTCCGTGAAAGTATTCCGATTTCGATGAACCTTGCCCCTCGGTAACATTCCTCGGGCTCTTGACGGTTGGGGAATGATGTCGTACATAAAACCCGTGCGATATCCAAAAGTTGCCTTCCTGAAACCGCGGGTGCGTACGGCCGGGTAGCGGCCCGGGCCGTACGCTGGTGCGGTTCTCCTTTCCTCAACCTCTCTCCTCCACGGACGGTCCGGGACGCTGCCCGGCCTATTCTGTCCAATCAAGCCAAACCCAACGATAGGGCCGCGGGAAGTCCCGCGGGAAACGAGTCGGCGGTATGCCGTCCGAGGAGGAACGAAGGTGCAGGTGAAAAAGGTGGTGTTGGCGTATTCCGGGGGGTTGGATACCTCAGTGATCCTCCATTGGCTCAAGGAGACCTACGGCTGTGAAGTGATCACCTTCACCGCGGACCTCGGTCAGGGGGAGGACCTCTCGGGGATAAAGGAGAAGGCGCTCGCGACGGGGGCGTCTAAGGCCTACGTCCTGGACCTGCGGGAGGAGTTCGTGTCCGACTACATCTTCCCCACTCTCAAGGCGGGGGCGGTGTACGAGGGCGACTACCTCCTCGGCACCGCCATGGCCCGTCCCCTGATCGCCAAGTACCTCGTGGAGATCGCCCACGAAGAGGGAGCGGATGCCGTGGCCCACGGCTGCACCGGGAAGGGGAACGATCAGGTACGGTTCGAGGTCTCGGTAAAGGCCCTGGATCCCGAGCTCGCGGTGATCGCCCCCTGGCGGGAGTGGCCCCTGCGTTCCCGGGAGGACGAGATCGCCTATGCCAAGGCCCACGGGATCCCGCTAGGGGGGATAGACGAGGGGTCCATCTACAGCCGGGACGGGAACCTGTGGCACCTGTCCCACGAGGGCGGCCCCCTGGAGGATCCCTGGTGGGAGCCGGAAGAGGGGCTCTTCCTCCTCACCAGGGCCCCGGAGTCCGCTCCGGATACGCCGGAGTACGTGACGCTGGAGTTCGAGGCCGGGGTCCCGGTGGCCCTGAACGGGGAGGCGCTCTCCCCCGCGTCGCTCCTTTCGGCCCTGAACGAGCTCGGGGGGGCACACGGGGTGGGCCGGGTCGACATGGTGGAGAACCGCCTGGTGGGGATGAAATCCCGCGGCGTGTACGAAACCCCCGGCGGCACGATCCTCCACCTCGCCCATCGGGCCCTGGAGCAACTGTGCCTGGACCGGGAGACCCTCCACTACAAGGAGCTCGTGGCCCACAAATACGCCGAGCTCGTCTACTACGGGCTCTGGTTCAGCCCGCTCAAGGAGGCGCTGGACGCGTTCGTGGAGGCAACCCAGCGCACGGTCGCGGGCACGGTGCGGCTTAAGCTCTATAAGGGCTCCTGCACCGTGGTGGGGAGGAAGTCGCCCTACAGCCTCTACCGCGAGGACTTCGCCACCTTCGGGGCGGACGAGGTCTACGATCAGCGGGACGCCGCCGGGTTCATCAACCTGTTCGGGCTGCCCCTGAAGATCCGGACCATGGTCCTCGGGAAGACTCTGGCGAAGGGGGCACGGGGATGACGCTCTGGCAGGGGAGGCTTCCCGATACCGTCCCCGCGGTGCGGCTATTCTGCGACTCGTTCGAGCTCGATCGCCGGCTCTACGCCGCCGACATCCGCGGGAGCATCGCCTACGCCCGGGCCCTGGGGCGCGCCGGTGTCCTGACGCGGGGGGAGGTGGACGCCATCGTGCGGGCCCTGGAGCGGATCGCGGTCGAGTTCAGGTCCGGGGCGTTCGTCGCCGCCCCCGGGGACGAGGATGTCCACACCGCGGTGGAGCGGCGCCTGGGGGAGCTCGTGGGAAGCGAGCTCGCGGGGAAGCTCCACACCGGGCGCTCCCGCAACGACCAGGTGGCCACCGACCTCAGGCTCTGGTTGCTATCCGAGATCCCCGCGATCCGCGAGGGCCTACTCTCGCTGGGCGAGGCCCTCGTCGCCGTGGCCGAGGAGCATCTCGGCCTGATCATGCCCGGCTACACCCACCTGCGCCGGGCCCAACCCATCCTGTTCTCCCACTGGCTGCTCTCCCACTTCTGGCGGTTCTCCCGGGACCTCGCGCGTCTGGATGAGCTCACGGGCAGAGTCGCGACCCTGCCCCTCGGGGCCGGGGCCCTGGCGGGGAACCCGTTCGGGGTGGACCGGGAGCTTCTCGCGGCGGAGCTCGGGTTCGAGGGAGCGGCGGAGAACAGCCTCGATGCCGTGTCCGACCGGGACTTCGTCGCCGAGTTTCTGTTCTTTTCCGCCCTCGTGGGAGTACACCTCTCGGGGCTCGCCGAGGACCTGGTGCTCTTCTCGTCCCCGGAGTTCGGGTTCCTGGAGCTGGACGAGCGGTTCTGCACCGGTTCCAGCCTCATGCCCCACAAGGCGAACCCGGACCCCTTGGAGCTCGCCCGGGGGCGGGCCGGGACCCTCATCGGGGCGTTGTGCGGCTTCCTCTCCGTGTTGAAGGGTCTCCCCACCGGTTACAACCGCGACCTCCAGGAGGACAAGGGAGCGCTCTTCGCCGCGGTGGACTCGCTCCATCTCATGCTGCCCCTGTTCGCGGGGGTCGTCCGCACCATGGAGGTCCGCCCGGAGCGGATGGCCGCCGCCCTGGACGAGGAGATGCTCGCCACCGAGCTCGCCGATTACCTGGTGGAGAAAGGGGTCCCGTTCCGGGAAGCCCATCGCGCGGTGGGGGGTCTCGTGCGGCGGGCCAGGGAGCTGGGGGCGTCCCTGGGGGAGCTTCCCCAGGAGGCGTACCGGGAGGCCCATCCTGCCTTCGACGATGGGGTCCTGGAGGTCCTGGATTTCCGGCGGGCGGTGGCACGGCGGCGCTCCCGCGGCGGGACGGCGCCGGAGCGCGTGCGGGAACAGATCGAACTCGCCAAGCGGTACCTAAAGGAAAGGAGGGGAGATGGCTCATAAGACCAAGTGCCCGGAATGCGGCGCGGTGATCGCACAGGAGGACGTGGAAGTCGGGGAGATCATCACTTGCCCCGACTGCGGCGCGGAGCTCGAGGTCACCTCCGTGGAGCCCCTGATGGTGGAGCTTGCCCCGGAGGTGGAGGAGGACTGGGGGGAGTAGTGCGGATCGCCGTCGCTTGTTCGCGGGTGAGGCTGGAGGAGAAGCTGATCCTCGCCGCCCTGCGGGACCGGGACGCCGAGGCGGTGCGACTCGACCCCCGCGAGCTCCTCCTGCGCGTGGGGGGCGGGGCCCCCGAGCTCTCGGGGATAGACGCGGTGCTCCTTAGGTGCATCAGCCACTCCCGGGCGTTCTACCTCTCCCGGTGGCTCGAGCACCTGGGGGTCCCCACGGTGAACCCCCACCGGGTGGTCGCCACCTGCGGCGACAAGTTCCTCACCAGCGTGGCCCTGGCCGGCGCCGGGGTCCCCCAGCCCCGCACCGCCCTGGCGTTCTCCCGGGGTACGGCCCTCGCGGCCCTGGAGGAGCTCGGATACCCGGCGGTGCTCAAGCCCCTGGTCGGTTCCTGGGGCCGGTTGCTCGCGCGGGTGAACGACCGGGACGCCGCCGAGGCGATCCTCGAGCACAAGGAGACCCTGGGGGGCTACATCCATTCGCTGTTCTACGCCCAGGAGTACGTGGAGAAGCCCGGACGCGATATCCGCGTCATGGTGGCGGGGGACCGGCTGGTGTACGCGGTCTACCGGGAGTCCGGCCACTGGATCACCAACACCGCCCGGGGCGGGGTGGCCACCCCCTGCCCCGTCACCCCGGAGCTCGAGCGGCTCTCCCTGGCCGCGGCCCGCGCGGTGGGCGGGGGGCTCCTGGCCATCGACCTCCTGGAGACCCGGGACGGGAAACTCCTCGTCAACGAGGTCAACCACACCCCGGAGTTCCACGGGGCCATGCAGGCCACGGACGTCGATGTCCCCGGGGCCATCGCCGATCACGTGATCCGGGTCGCGGAGGAGGCGCGATGCTGCGGGCGAGCGTAGTGGGGGCCTCGGGATACACCGGGGGGGAACTTTTGCGGCTCCTCCTCTTTCACCCCGAGGTGGAGGTGGTGCAGGCGACCTCCGAGACCCACGCCGGCCGGTACGTCCATTCCGTCCATCCCAACCTGCGGGGCTACACCGACTTAAGGTTCGTGCGCCTGGCGGATCTGGTGCCCGTGGACCTCCTCTTCCTCTGTCTCCCCCACGGGGAGGTCGCCCCCAGGATCGCGGAGTTCGCCGGGATGGCCGAGGGGATCATCGACCTCTCCGCCGACTTCCGCCTCCGGGATCCCGCCCTCTACGCCCGCTTCTACGGGGGTCAACATCCCGCACCCGGGTGGCTGGGACGTTTCGTCTATGGGCTTCCGGAACTCCACCGCCAGGAGATCGCCGGGGCACGCTACATAAGCGGGGTGGGGTGCAACGCCGCGGTGACGATCCTGGCACTGTGGCCGCTATATCGACGGGGCCTCGTGCGCGAGTGTGTGGTGGAGGTGAAGGTGGGCTCCTCGGAGGGCGGGAGCAAGCCCACCCCCGCCTCCCATCACCCCGAGCGCGCCGGGGTGGTGCGTTCCTACGCGCCGGTAGGCCATCGCCACCTGGCCGAACTCATCCAGGAGCTCGGCCTTTCCCCCGATTCCCCGGGGCTCTACTTCTCGGTAACCTCGGTGGGCATCGTGCGGGGGGCCCTCGCCACCTGTCATTGTCTCCTGCACGGGCCGCTTACCGAGCGGGATGCCTGGGGGATCTACCGGGAGGACTACGGGGAGGAGCCGTTCGTGAGGCTTGTGCGCTCCAAGCGCGGGATCCACCGGTTCCCTGAACCCAAGGTCCTCGTGGGGAGCAACCACTGCGACATCGGGTTCGCCGCCGCGCCGGAAGAGGGGAGGTTGGTGGTGGTGGCGGCCATCGACAACCTCATGAAGGGCGCGGCGGGGAACGCCGTCCAAGCGATGAACGTGATGTACGGGTTCCCCGAGCGCACCGGCCTTGAGTTCCCGGGCCTCCACCCGATCTGAGGGGCTCACGATGCTCGTGGTGAAGCTCGGCGGAAGCAACGGGCTCGATTTCGACGCCGCCTTGAGCGACATCGCCGCGCTGGTGGAGCGGGGGGAGCGGGTGGCCGTGGTCCACGGGGGCTCCCGGGAGGTAGACCGAATCTGCGCGGAGCTCGGGAAACCGCCCCGTTACGTCACCTCCCCCTCCGGGGTAAAGAGCCGTTACACCGACCGCGAGACCCTGGAGATCTTCGCCATGGTGGTGGCCGGCAGGGTGAACAAGCTCCTGGTGGAGCGGCTGCAGGGCCTGGGGGTGAACGCCCTGGGGCTCTCGGGGCTGGACGGGCGCCTCCTGGAGGGGAAGCGCAAGGGCGTGATCATCGCCCTCGAGAACGGGCGGAAGAAGGTGCTGCGGGGGGATTACGGGGGCACGGTGGAGCGGGTGAACACCTCCCTTTTGGGGTGGCTCCTGAAAGAAGGCTACACCCCCGTGATCGCCCCGGTGGCGATAGGTACGGCGGGGGAGGCACTGAA
>Ga0209410_1001001_pt1 | contig 13549 bp, 16 predicted proteins | sample Mar14436cmmetaG_FD_184135 | JGI IMG/M metagenome (GOLD analysis project Ga0209410, IMG submission 184135) | Marine hydrothermal vent microbial communities from Guaymas Basin, Gulf of California to study Microbial Dark Matter (Phase II) - Marker... ... | reverse complement strand
GATCTCCCGCGAATCGACTTCATCTCTCTCAGCTGTCAGCTTTAGAATAGTCTCCAATATCTTGCCGACGATTATCCTAGAGGAAGAGGTCATCCTCCTCACTCCTAGGAATCGTGCTCGCGGGCTCCTCACCTCTCTCAAACCTATAGCCTCTTATGATCGCGACCGGAATCCCCTCATCGGCTTGACCTATGACGAGTTCAGCCGCTGAGGCGAGTTCATCGGCGACGCAGATCATCTTCGATCTCAAGGCTCTACCATAGAGATCTCTCTCACCCCTCCTGTCTAGAATCGGCTTCAATCCAGAGCATCCTATGGCCACGTTTATGGAGCCTCTCCTCAACGGTCTCCCATGGGTGTCGGAGATTATGACGGCGACATCTACTCCGGCGAGCTCCTTGATTCTCTCCTTAATCCTCCTCGCCGAGAGGTCTGGGTCTTCTGGTAGGAGGGCGACTCTACCTATCCCCGCGTTTGAGAGATCTACTCCGGCGTTTGCGCAGATATGGCCTCCGACCGCCTCGCAGATAAGCAATCCATCTCTCATCCTAACGATCCTCTTAGAGCTTTGAAGTATTGCCTCGACATGTCTTGGATCTTTCCCAGATCTCTTAGCGATCTCCTCGGCGAATCTTGATGGCTTATATTCCTCAAGTCTTCTCACCCTTCCCTCGGACTTCGAGACAACTATCTGCGAGATCACCAATATGTCTCCATCCCTCAGATTCAAGCCCATCCTCTCAACGGCCTCGACTATCAACGATGCTAGATCGTCTCCTTCCTCGATTAGCGGTATACCTCTGACACCGATTATCTCGACCTTTGGGAGATCCATCCAAGAAGATTCTTAGCTTGCTTGATAAAATGTTATCCGCTTACCCCGAGGTATAGCTTCCCGAGCTCCGGATGCTCTAAGAGTTCATGCGAGTCTCCATGGAATACGAGTCTCCCGCCCACCAATAGATAGGCTTTATCCCCGATCTCCAAGGCCTTCTTGGCGTTCTGCTCAACCAAGATTATCGTTATCCTCAGCGTGTCTTTAAGTTCCACTATCTTCTCCAAGACCTCGTTCGCGATCTTGGGGGCGAGGCTTCCAGTGGGCTCGTCGAACATCATGACCTTAGGCCTTCTAAGCAGGGCCATGGCCATCGCGACCATCTGCCTCTCACCCCCGCTCAGCACTCCTGCCCTACTCCTCCAATACCTCTTTATCACTGGAAATGTCTCGGAGACTTCCTCGATCCTCTCCTCAACCTCCTCTCTCCTCAAGGTGTATCCGGCCATGAGCATGTTCTCCGCGACGGTTAGATTCGAGAAGACGTTATCCACCTGTGGGAGGTAGGCTATCCCCTTTCTGGCGATTTGATGGGGTGTGAGGCCGTTCAGCTCAACTCCATTAAACTTTATCGATCCTGAGTAGATGGTGGTTAGGCCGAAGATGCTCTTTAGGAGGGTGCTCTTCCCACTCCCATTCGGGCCGACGACCACGTTTATCATATCCTTCTCAAACCTCAAGCTTATGTCGTAGAGGACGTGGAGCCTCTTATATCCCGCATTCAACCCACTTATCTCGATCATCTCTCAGCCCCCCAAGTATGCCTCGACGACCTGCGGGTTCACCATAACCGTCTCCGGCACACCCTCGGCCACGACAAGCCCATTAGCCATGGCATAGACATAGTCGGTGTATCTTAGAGCTATCTCAAGCCTATGCTCGACTAGGAAGAAGGTCACCCCGAGCCTATCTCTCAGCTCCCTAAACCTCCTAAAGATCTCATGGGCTAGGACCGGGTTTACGCCAGCCGCCGGCTCATCCATCATTATCAGCCTCGCATCGCTCATCAAAGCCCTCCCAACCTCTAGGAGCTTCATCTGCCCCCCACTAAGCTTATAGGATTGCTGATCCCAGAGATGATCTAGTTTTAAGAGCTTCAGGATCTTGAAGGCTTTCTCAACAGCCTCCTCCTCAACCTTCATCCACCTACCTCTCCTCAAGGCTCCAAAGAACCTCTCCCCAGGGTTATCTGGGTAGGCGACTAGAAGATTCTCTAAGACCGTTAGCTTCGTGAATGGCTGGGGGATCTGGAAGGTTCTAACCAGCCCGAGCTTGAATATCTCATGTGGTTTGAGGCCCGTTATCTCCCTACCATTGAAGAACACCTTTCCATCATCGGGCTTGTAGATTCCCGAGATCACGTTTATCAGAGTGGTCTTCCCGCTCCCATTAGGGCCTATTATCATGGTTATGGAGCCCTCCTCAACCCTTATGTTAACTCCCTTTAGCGCCCTAACCCCGCCGAAGCTCTTAGTCACGTTGCTCGTCCACAGTATCTTCGACCTCATCTACTTGAGAAGCATAAAAAATTGGGGAGTTAAAAATTTTTATCCAATTGAGGATCGTAGCTCGATTCTTCGGCGTTTTTAGCTCCACTTCACCGCATCGGCCTTGAAGTCGTACTTTCCAGTACACTTCCACTCGTATCCGCCGTCGGTCTTCACGATCTCCCAGAGCAAGTAGTTCGCGTAGGCCCTATCTCCAGCCTCGTTCAAGACTATGTGGCCATTTGCTCCATAGTATTGGTCGACGACCTTCATGAAGACGTTCTTCAAAGCCTCGCCATCATATTTGTCGGTGATCAATAATGCGTGGGCAATGATCCAGATTGCGTCATAGGTGTTCACCGAATAGGATTCTGGGATCCTCCCAACCCTCTCCTTAACCTTCTCAACGAATCTCCAGAAGCTCTCAGTCTCGGAGCCAGCGATAGGATTGACGAATCTAACGGCTGCGCTGAACTCCGCGACCTTTGGATCTTTGATAAGCTTCGTGGATAGAGCTGTCCCATCGCTTCCAAACCACCTAACCTTCCAGAGGACATCATACTCGGCCGCATCTAAGAGTATCCCTCTAGCCTCCTCGAACCCTATCAACACAACCATGATCTTATCCGGCGAAACGCCGGATGCCACTAAGTTGTCGACGGCGCTCGCTAGAGTCGCGACTTCAGCGGAGAACTCCGTCGCTTCAGGTGCATATCTTATCTCCTTGGCGACCTCTATGCCGAGTTCAGAAGCCCTCTTCTTGACGACATTAGCTAAACAGTCTCCCCAAGCATCGCCCCTCCACACAACGATGATATGCGTGACGCCTATCGTCTTAGCGAACCTCGGCGCGATCTTTCCCTGGAGCTCATCGGTTGGCGGGAATCTGAAGATATAGTCGTCTGGTATGGCAAGGGCTGGAGATGTCGATGATGGGCTCACGACCAGTATCTTATTGGAGTCAGCATATTCTTTAAGAGCCTTCACGCCAGCGCTCGCCATAGGGCCTATGACCACCTTTACCCCCTTCGAGTGGAGGGCCATAAGCTTCTCAAGCGCCACTGAGGGCTTCGTCTCGGTGTCCTCGACGTACAGCTTAAGTCTCCATCCAGCCCCTATCTTCTCGAGGAAGTCGTTGACCTCCTCAACAGCTATCTCCGCCGCCACCTTATTATTCTGACCAAAGCTCGCAAGGACCCCGGTCAAGGGTAGGAGTGCTCCAATAGGTATCTCACCCGTCAGCCCGCCAGCTCCAGCAGTGACCGTCTTCTTAACGCTCACCGTCGTTGTGACCGTCGCGGTAGCTCCGGCGCCGAGGGCAGTCGTAACGGTCTTGGTCTTCTCAACGGTGGACGTGACCGTCGCTGGCGCGACTATTGAGGGCGCTGCAGCGATCCCTATACCTATCCCCACCAGTATGGCGACGATTATGGCTGCAACGGCTGCGGCGGTTGATACGCCTGATCTCCTCCTCACTTTTTCCCACCACCTTTAATTGTTTTTGGAGTTTTTCAATTCTTTATAAACTTTTTTCGGGAAATCGGCGCAAAAACTCATATCTTAGAAGTGTTTTGAGCCGTTGAGTAAATGGTGGTGGGAAGATGATCCCGCCGATGCTCAGGGACGCGACGATCTTCTCATGCCTCCTAGCCCTACTCAGCACAGGCCTAACCCTAACCTACATGACGACAAAGGTCCCTAACTTCGCCCATGGGAGCTTCGCCGCCATGACAACCTATATAACCCTAATCTTGGTTAAGATCTTAAAAACAAATCCATACTTCTCGATCGGTTTGGGTTTTATTCTAGGAGCGGCCCTCGCCCTAATCCTCTATCAAGCAATTCTTAAGCCTCTCATAGATCGAGGGGCATCCTATATAGTCTTGATGATAGCGACAATAGGCTATGACATGATCCTATGTTCCCTGATAAATATCCTGGCAGATTACCTCAATAGAACCTATAAGATCTCGACTAGGCTCTATATCCTCAAATCCTATGACCTCAGAATATTCAATCAGCCGTGCATCTTCATAGTCGCTCCCGTGATGGCGGTCTTAGTGATAACCTCGCTCTATCTCTTGCTCACGAGGACTAAGTTTGGGATAGCTATGAGGGCGGCGATAGAGAATCCAGCCCTAGCTGAAGTCGTCGGAATAAACGTCAACCTAACCTACGCCGTCTCATGGCTTATAGCCGGAGGATTGGCCGGAATGGCTGGAGCCTTGCTCCCACTCTCGCTTATGTGCAATCCGGATATCGGGGCGAGGCTTATCGTGAGCGTGTTCGCGGCGAGCATAGTCGGCGGACTGACGAACATCTATGGAGCGTTCTTAGGAGGGATCTTGATCGGGATGGCCGAGGTTCTGGGAACCGGATATCTCTCGCTCACGGTTGGAACCTGGATAGCTCCATATCGTCCAATAATACCATTAACGATAATGGCGATAACCCTCCTATTCGCCCCAAGGGGTCTAACGGGAATTAGTTTTAGGTTCTTGAGGAGGTTTAGGAGATGATACCGCTCGCCCTAACCTTCATAATAGACCTACTCGCGCTCCTCGGAATATTCATAATAATCTCCCTAAGCCTGAACATAGAGTTCGGATACGCCGGAATCCCGAACTTCGGGAAGCTCTTGGCCGTGGCGGGCGGAGCGTTCTTCATAGGAGCTGTTCCGGGAAGGGTTCTCGCATACATCTATGGACTGCTCGGGAAATATGATTACATAGATGAGAACGTGAAGGTGATGTATGTTCTCGGAAAGATTCTTGGAGCAAATCCACTCATGTCCATGGCCATGCTCATAGTCTCCCTCATCCTAGCGGCCGCCGTCGGCGCGATCCTAGGGTTCATAGCATCCTATCCGGCGATAAGGCTTAGAGAGGATTATCTCGCGATAACCCTCCTAGCGATGGCGGAGATCCTTAGGATGATAGGATACAATTATAGGGATCTGATAGGCGGGACTGTTGGAATATCCGTTCCAGACCCATTTAGATGGATTGGGGGAGAGCTTAGGCTCGCCCTCGCCTCATCAGTCATCATGGCCACAGCCATAATCATATTCATCTACGTCGAGCTCCTAAGCAGATCTCCGATGGGGAGAACTCTCAGGGCGATGAGGGATAACGAGGTTGTGGCCGAAGCATATGGAAAAGACGTGGTGAGGCTTAGGATGAAGACCCTAATGATAGGGTCGGCGATAGGGGCGATAGGCGGAGCGCTCTACGCATTCCTCTCCGGAAGCGTGACAGCATTAGGCTACGATAGGGTATGCTATACCTTCTGGCCCTGGGTCATGGTCGTAATAGGCGGGGCTGCCAACAACTTCGGGACCTTGCTTGGAGCAACCCTATTCGTGACCCTCAGAAAGCTCATAATATTCTATAAGAGTGGTCTCCAACCCTTCTTACCATTCGACGTGGTTTGGATTGAGTATCTCCTCCTCGGAATAGCCCTAATAATGGTCTTGATCTATAGACCTGAGGGAATAGTGCCTGAGAAGCCCACCCACACCTTGAGCAAGAAGAGGCTTGAGAAGATTAGGAAATTGGTTGAGGCTAGGGGAGCGTGAACACGATCCTCTCATGGCCTGAATAGCGGTCTCCCCTCCTAGCCCACATAACCAGAAACCTCTCACCAAAGACCTCGTAATCCGTCGATGTCTCAACCTCGATTATCCTAGAACCCCTTGGAAGAAACCAGTACACCTCATAATCGTATTCGGCGACACCCTCCCCATAGAAGCACTCATAGACATTTCTCCTACCATGGAGGAGCTTTCCGCGAAACTCTATGTAGAATGAGATCACAGGGCTCTCAGCCATCCCTCGGAAATCTAAGTTGATCGTCAAAGCCTCGGCTGAAACCCTTTCACCATTTATCAATATCACCTCCTTTGACAGCAACGAGTTCATGTTCTTGAGGAGCCTATCCATCTCCCTCCTATAGCCGTCCTCATCCTCGAGTAGGCGGTAATAGTATCTCCTGGGATCATAGTAGTCGAAGACCAGTATCTGGCTGAAGACTTCATCCACGCCTAGGGTGAAGAACGCTTGGCCGTGAACAGGCTCAACCTCCTCCATACAACTTGCGAGACGCCAAGACAAGTTATATCCATTTACCCCTACACTTAAAGCGTCTTAAGGCATCCCATACATGGATTGACCGCCAAGATAGTTGAGAGAATGGGCTTGAGGGAGAGGCTGAAGATCTATGGGGATAGAGTTCATGCGGCCAAGATCTTAGCGAACATGATTGAAGACCTCGTCGATGATGATACATGCTTGGCGGCAATTCCAAATGGCGGAGTTCCAATAGGAGTCACGATAGCCGAGATGTTGGACATCGAGCTAGGCTTAATGATGGTCGCGAGGCTCTTGATCCCATGGGAGGGGATGAGGGGATTCGGCGCCCTAAGCTCGGATGGAATACTGGAGATAAACTGGGAGAACGTGAAACAGTTCAACATAGCTCAGGAAGTCGTCGAGAAGCAGCTTAGATTAGCGAAGGGCAAGATAGATGAGATGTTAAGGAGATTTGGGTCGAAGGCCGCGGAGATATCGCGCTATAGGACGATGATCTTAGTTGACGATGGAATAGCGTCTGGATACACCATGCTCACATCGATTAAGAGTATAAGGAGGCGGTGGAAGGGGAGGATTATTGCAGCGGCTCCAACAGGATTCAAGGATGGGATAAACCTGCTAAAGAGTGCCGCGGATATGATCATATGCCCGAACATAAAATCGACGATACACATTAGAGACGCATACATCGACTTCCCAAAGCTCGGCTACCAGGAGGCCGAGAAAATTTTGAGGGAGTTTAAGGAGAGATCTCCAAGCCTCTTCATCGGCTACATCTGATGAACGATCACTCCGCGAACAATTCTTGAACGGCGCCTTCAAGGTCTTCAACGATTCTTTGAGAATCCATCGTCTGAAGCCTTCCACCTCTAACGATAATCTTTCCATCAACTATCACGTCCCTCACATCCGATCCTGAGGAGCAGTAGGTTATCGCGGTATATGGGTCCCTGACCGGGATGTATCTTATCCTCCTCGTATCTATCACCACTATATCCGCCCTCTTCCCAACCTCTATACTCCCGATCAGGTCTGAGAGGTTTAGTGCCTCGGCGCCTCCCCTCGTGGCCATCCATAGAGCTTGCTTAGCCGGCAAGACCGTTGGATCCATGTATCTCGTCTTTTGGAGGAGGGCTCCGATCTTGATGTCTTGGAGGAGGTCTAGACTATTATTGCTTCCAGGCCCATCGGTCCCTATCCCAACCCTGATCCCGAGCCTCAGCATCTCAGCCACCCTAGCGACTCCGGAGGCGAGCTTCATGTTGGAGACTGGATTATAGGCGACGGCCACGTTCTTCTCCGAGAGTATCTTTAGGTCCTCGTCGTCTAGGTGGATCGCGTGGGCTATTATGACATCGTCCTTGAAGAATCCTAGGTCATCCAAGACCTTCACGGGGCTCTTCCCATGCTTCTCGATGAACTCGTCGACTGGGGCCTTCGCCTCGGCTAGATGGATGTGGATCCCGACTCCAAGCCTATCCGCCTCCTCCCTAACCCTCCTCAAAAACTCTAGGCTACATGAATACTCGGCGTGTGGGCCGAGTCTAGTCCAGATCATCCCCTTCCAGCCATTATATTTCTCGGCGAAGCTCACCCCTCTCTCGAGAGCCTTCCTCCCCTTCTCCTCATCGAATCCCTCGATCATCCCCTCGCATAGAACCCCCCTAATCCCGACCTCGACCGCGGCCTCGGCGACTTGATCCATGTAAAAGTATTGGTCGTTGAAGCATGTTATCCCGGCCAAGGCCATCTCGGCGCAAGCCGCCCTAGTCCCAATCCTCACATGCTCGGGCTTCAACCTCTCCTCAACTGGCCAGACATATTCCTTGAGCCACTTCTCTAGGGGCTGATCCTCGACAGCGTTCCTGAATAGGGTCATGGCCGCGTGGGTGTGGCAGTTGACCAACCCCGGAATCACGACGCATCTACTCGCATCTATCTCGACCTCTCCCCTAACATCCTCAGATCCAACATACTTTATGACTCCATCATCGACTCCGATGCTTCCAGGTCTGAAGACCCTCATCTCATCGTCCATCGTTAAGATTATCCCATTCCTGATGGCGAGCTCAAACCTCCTCATCAAACATCATGACTTATTGAGAATAAATTAAGCTTTTAGCATGTCGATGAGAGAGGCATGATTCTGAGTCGAAGGCTAAATACCATTACACGCTTAACTCTATGGAAAATCGCCGTGAGCGATGAATACTCGGAGATACCTTGTCCAAGGTGTGGAGCCTATACTAGGGTCGATAGGATCTTCTGCCTCCGCTGCCGCCATAGGATAATCCCATTAACCCGATATGACTTAGCCGTTGACGACTTCATCTACCCCCCGGATAAGGATGGGATCGAGTCCATCAAAGACCTTGAACCCCTTCCACAGATCATAAGGCATTTGTTAATCGAGAAGAAGCTGGAGCGTCTAAGATCCCAGCTAGCTCGGAGGTCGATTAGGGTTAAGCCTCTCTCAAGCTTGGACTCGATCATAAGGAGGTGTGGGATAATGTTGGGGTTGAAGGTTCTCCCGGAGTCCTTCATAATTCGATCAGAGGCGCCTCAAGCATTCACGTTTGGAACCGATGAAGAACCCGTGCTCGTGATAGGCTCATCTATGCTTGAGATTATGAATGAGAGGGAGCTTGAGGCCATCATAGCCCATGAGCTTGGCCACGTGAAGAGCGGGCATCTAGTATATCACACCCTAGCCGAACTCCTAGTTCGAGGAGCCTCGTTCTCGCTCTCCTTAATGGGCTTAGATGTGGCTGCGGAGCCCCTCAGACTCCTCCTACTCGCGTGGCATAGGGACTCCGAGATCTCAGCGGATAGGGCCAGCCTCTTGGTGACGAACGATCTAGAGGTGGTCAAGTCCATGTTCTCCAAGCTCATAAGATATTCTGAGGGAGGCTTTGAGGGAATCCTAGACTCAATATCGGAACCATTCAAGACACATCCAACCTATCTGAATAGGATTAAGAAGCTTGAAGAATTCTATGATAGCGTTGAGTTTAAGAATGCTAGAGCGAAGATCGAGAGGAGGATTACATTGTTGAACGCGATAAGCCCAATATGTAGATTCTGCGGAGCGAGGAAGCCCTTGCTAAGCCTCTTCTGCCCATCATGTGGGAGGAGTCAGGTCTGAATCGAGATCATTCCCTAGATGAACTCTAAGAGCATTCTTAAGAGACTCTTTAATCCCAAAACCCTCCTAGTCTCCCTCAACACATGCCTCAATATCCTCGCCCACCTCTCCGAGCTCATCTTAACCCTATCATGATATCCGCATTCACATCTCTCATAGTCGAGTCCCCTAATTATGACGACAGGTATCCCGCGAGCCGTCTGCCTCATCATCAAGGCGGCTGCCGAGCATATCTCATGGACTATCGCGTCGACTCCCCCGAACTTAGGCTTGCCATATAGGTCTGGCTCGCCGAATCCTCGCTCAATAGGCTCTATCCCATAAGATCCCCTAGCGAAGTCGAGTGAGCCTGTTAAGAAGATCTCCGTATCTGAGATGACGACCGCGACATCTTTGCCAGTCAATTCCTTAATTCTATCTCTTATGGCCTTGGCCGCCCCGTCTAAGTCTCTAGGAGGTATGGATATCACTCTGGGCGGATGGTTTGAGGAGTCTAAACCTGCATCGCTCCAGAGGCTTCCATCCCGGATCACGAGGAAGATCGTCGGATACTTCTCTAAACATCGCCTAACATTTTCAGGATTCTTAGAGTATGAGTATAGGGGGATCAGCCCCTCGTCGGCGAGCCTCTTAACGGGAATAGCTGCAACGACATCGTCGCTCTCCCTCAAGACCAGCTCGACGAACCTCGGATCGCATCCAGCCCTAGACGCGATCTCCACAGCCCTCGCCGACGGCTTCACATCATCGAGCCTAACGAGCAGGCCGAGGGCCTTTGAAACAATCTTGCATGTGATCACTATGATGTCTCCATCCTCTAGCTCCAATCCCTGCTTTCTAGTGGAATCGACTATGACCTGAGCCAAATCGCATCTCTCCTCGATGAGCGGTAGCTTGACACCATAGATGGTTATAGGATTATCCATCTAAATCTCACGCCAGATAATCGATTATGGGAAGATAAAATCCTTAAACGCAGAGTCATATAGCTCATTTTTGAAGTTAGATATGTTTTTAATCGGTTCATAACGCCTCCTGCGAGCTTTTCATGCAGGATTGCGAATGAAGCTTAAATTTGGGAAAAATAGGTCCTAATTCTTAAATAGCCTAGAGGCTCACAATTAGCATGCTCCCCTTCGAGGTCGCTCGAAGCATTCCCGGATATGTGAAACTCGATGATGGAACGGAATTAGTGGTGAGGGTTGTGATAGGGATGATCGACGAATTGGAGAGGACGCCGGTTGGATTGTCATTAGGTGTGGGCCACCAAGTTATAATTTCAGCATCCTCCCCTCCCAGCCTAAAGGAAAAGGTCAAAGATAAGCCATATCCCGCACAGAGAGAGCATTTAAGGAGGTTAGATATATGGTATGAAGTGAAAATTTTGAAGGTAAAAAAGGCTTTAGAGGAGGTAATTTACACAGGCTCTGATGGAAGGAAGTATAAAGTTCTAATCGAGATAGAGCCAACGATAGTCAGTAGAACTCTCGAATACAAAGACGGCAGGGGAAACCCAATTTATCACGTCCGTTGGGGAACCAGAACCACGATAAGTCTTGTAAAGTGATGGAGGAGATGTTATGGGATGCAAAATAAATCCCACTAAACATGCTTACGTGAGGTTCATTTATAGAGAAGTCGGGAAATATGTGGAATTTAACGAGCTCCTGAAAAGTGTGGATCATTTATATCAAGCTAAGAATATAGAGGAGGATGGATATGGCCCTGAAGGTCCAAGATATAAGGTCGGGATTTCACTTCCACGTCATAAAAGGGCAGTAATCGTTATAGAAAGAGTTTCTGAGTGTTCCTTAAAGGTTATAACGATGTGGCTTGAATAATCCTCCTCATACCCTTTAATATTTCCGAATTTGTCGGCAAGACTTCTATCCCTATAACCCTTCCTTCCTCATCTATATCGAACAACGCTTTAAGCATGACTTCAATGGTCTTTTTGACTCTACCATGCCCGAGCCTAAAGTATATTGCGCCGGCGTCAGGGTCGAAAGTATATGTGCTAACATACTCTGTAAGTTGAACTCCTTCTACGATAAAGATCACAGCATGCTTACTCCCTCTAGGAGGCAGGGTATCGGAAGAATCACATGGGTTTAACAAGACAACAGCCTCACTCATCAACTCATCTACAAACTACATAGTATATAACCTTGTATGCCCATCGCGCTTGCTCTTCGCATCTTCACGCAATTCCTCATACAAGGCTAGCCATAGTCTTGTATATAACCCTGGAAAGTTCCATGAAAGACAACTTATTAGGCGATAGGTGGTCAGCCTGCCCGTCGGGTATCATAGCTCAACTTGGACGTTGCTCATCATCCCATCATAACCATCTCCTCCACATTATTAAGGATGCCTCAAGGATTATGAGTTCCCGGAGCCTTTAATCGTCGATGGGGAGCGCGGGTCTCCAAGCGCTTCTTAGGGATCTGCGGAGGCTGTTGATGGAGGATGAGGTTAGGAGGATTGTCAAGGCCAGAATTAAGGAGTTTGAATCGCTTAGAAGTTCCTCGAGAGAGGATCTGTTCAAGGAGCTATGCTTCTGCATCCTAGCCGCGAACTTCAGCGCGGAGAAATCCTTGAGGATAATCAATGAGATCGGGGGCGATCTTCTAAAGCTCTCCGAAGAAGAGTTAGCCGAGACCCTTAGAAGGCTTGGCCACAGGTTTCCAAGTTCTAGGGCGAGATACATAATCCAGGCGAGGAAGAGTTTAGACGAGTTGGTCAAGATTCTTGAGACGATCGATGATGAGTTCATGGTTAGGGAGTGGTTGGTGAGGAACGTTAAGGGGGTTGGGTATAAGGAGGCAAGCCACTTCCTCAGAAACATAGGGTTCAAGAACCTCTCAATAATAGACTTCCACATAATAGACCTGCTCGCGAGATATGGTTTAATCGAGAGGCCGAGATCCCTGACTCGGAGGAGGTATCTTGAGATAGAGGGACTTCTCAGGAGGATCTCCGATGAGCTTGGGATAAGCTTGGCCGAATTAGACCTCTATCTATGGTATATGGAGACTGGGAGGATCTTGAAGTGATTAAAGCTCGACTCCTTCGATCCTTAGAAGCCTCCTCTTGACCTCAACCCCATATTCGAATCCCCCGATACCGCCATCCTTTCTAATGACTCTATGGCATGGGATTATCAGGGCTATCGGATTCTTCCTTAAGGCGTTTCCAACGGCTCTCGCCGCCCCCCTCCTACCGATATTCCTCGCAACCCACTCATAGCTCCTAACCTTACCATACGGTATCTCCCTCACCTTCATCCAAACCCTTAGCTGGAACTCGGTCCCGTTTAAGAGGATTGGGTAGTCGAGTTCGATTCTATGACCCGAGAAGTATCTCTCTAAGAGCTTTATCAAATCCCTGAACTCCTCGATACTTTGACGGATCTCCCCAAATCTCCCCCTAACTCTCCCCACGAAATCCTCGAGGCTTCGGTAAAATCCTAGGTGGATCAGCCCCTCACTCGATCCAACGAACCCCACGACAGCGAATGGAGCAACATAGTAGCCATAATAGACCTTCAAGCTCCATCAACAAGGAAAAATGATAAAATTAATATTTCAAGTAAGAGATAGACTTAGCATGCGCGGGCCATACCATATCTTGGCAAAGCCTGAGCAGATCGCGGAGAAGGTGATAGCGGTTGGAGATCCGGCGAGGGTTGAGCAGGTCTCCTCGCTTCTCAAAGACGCCGAGCTCGTAAACACGAATAGGGGGTTCCCAGTCTATACGGGGGAATTCGATGGAGAGGTTGTGACGGTCGCCTGCCATGGGATAGGCGGCCCATCATCCTCGATAGTCTTCGAGGAGCTTAGGATGCTTGGAGCCGAGATAATCGTCAGGCTTGGGACGGCCGGAGCATTCCTGGAGGAGATGGAGCCCGGGGAGCTCTTGATACCGGACTCAGCCTCATGCTCCTCAACCTATGGGTCTCTCTCAACCTATGCGCCCGGAGCCCATCTAC
>Ga0209410_1001000_pt1 | contig 13557 bp, 10 predicted proteins | sample Mar14436cmmetaG_FD_184135 | JGI IMG/M metagenome (GOLD analysis project Ga0209410, IMG submission 184135) | Marine hydrothermal vent microbial communities from Guaymas Basin, Gulf of California to study Microbial Dark Matter (Phase II) - Marker... ... | reverse complement strand
GTGTAAAGTGTGTTTTTTAGCTCTTGTAAATTTAAATCCTTACAGTAGAAAATAACTGTATTTAAGGAAACGCACTCTTTTTTCAATATTCCTTCCTTTATCTTTTCTATAGCTCTTTGACGATGCTCGAAATCTAAACCAATAACACAGAAAATTTTTCCTTCCATTACCAATCTTGGAAAAGGGCATCTACGATTTTCCTTGCTGTATCTTCTACGAGTTCACTTAGAGCTTCGGATTCTGAAGAAGCCAAGCGTCCAGAAAAAAAGTAAGAAGCTTCTCCAACTACCTCATTCTCTTCAATTAGATTGCCTTCATTATCATAAACCATTACCTTAACATATAATTTTAATCTTTGTTCATTAACTTCATCGCTATCGGTATATCTTAGGGCTTCCTTTTTATAGTTAACAATTTTGCACTCTAAAGTGTAAGCATCATCAGGAGAGTTTACTACTTTAAGAGGAGTTCTTATCTGCAGCTCATCAATAATGGCATTAGTTAAATCTTTATCTAAAAGAATAGGATAAACATTATAATCAGAATAGGCTCTATCCTCAGCAGTTATTCTAACCTCGTTAACTACTGGTTTTACATAGATCTTACCTTCTCCTAATGAGGTACTTACAAGGTAGGTAGTATAACCACAGCCTCCCAATAATAGAAAGGATAGAAAAATTAACTTCTTCTTCATTCCACCTTACTCTCAATCTTTGACAGCCTCTTTTCTGCTTTTTTAGCCCACCGAGTATCCTTAAATTTCTCAGCTACTAACTTATAGTAGAGGATGGCACTTTTAAATTTCTTCTGTTTCTCATAAAAAGCAGCGATATCAAAATTCTTCTTTGCCTCCTCTTCTTTCAAGACTTTTAGCTGGTCTTTAGCCTTTTGGGAAAACTCTGCTTCGGGATGACGCAAAATAAATTCTTTAAACTCTCTCATCGCTTCTTTCCGGTAAGTATCATCATACTCTATTCCTAAAGAAGCCTTAATATTAGAAGTAGCGAGCTGATACTTAGCAGCATCTGCCCATTCACTATCAGGGTAGTTATCCACAAGTTTCTGAAAAGCCTCTCTTGCCTCATCATGCCTACCCAGATTAAGCAAAAGGATTCCTAATTTATATTGGGCTTTAGGAGCATATTCTGAGTAAGGAGCACTCTCTACTATCTTTCTAAAAATCTCTATAGAAGGGTGCTCTACTAAATCATATAAGGATATTCCAAACCATTTTTGAGGCTTCTGATTTAGGAAGTACTCTCCAATTTTATATTCCCTCTCTAGAATCTCCTGAATCCGTGTACTGTTAGGGTAAGAGTCGATTACCTTTTGATACTCCAGAAAAGCCTGATAAGGCCTTTTTAATTCTTCCCAACACCTACCCATATAGTAACGAGCCTCCGAGGCCTGAAAAGAATCTGGATAGTGAATCACCACTTTTTTAAACTCTCGCAAAGCGGATTTATATCTCTGGGCACCAAACTCCTTTAATGCTTTCTCTAACTGTAGCTTAGGTGTGACTAAAGGGGAAAGTTGGGGATTTTTCCACTTCTGAGTTTTAGGAGACCATATCCAAAAGGAGTAGGTTTGAGGAAAGACTAAGAAAGAAAAAAGAATAAGGATAAATACTTTCTTCATGAGAAAAAACTATACCAAAACCACTAGAATTTGTCAAACGCAATTTACCTTCTAGCTTCCTTAAAGATAAACTACATCTTGAGGATTAAAAAGGGATAAAAATAATAGGAAGTAATCTTGGATCTGACGGAGGATAAGAAAATTATTTTTGACATGTTGTTTGCCATTCCTAGCTAATCTTTTGGCATACTCCGGTTCATTAACTAGCCGCTTTATCCAGTGAGCTGTTCCCTCAATAGTATAAGTAAGAATTCCTGAATACTTATGGGCAATCTGCAAAGGTATACCCCCTACCCAGGAAGCAATAACTGGCTTCTCTTTCCATAAAGCTTCTGCTACAGTAAGACCAAAACCTTCCCTTAGAGACTTCTGAAGAATTACTGTAGAAACACGTTGTAGGGCATTTATCTCTAAATTACTTGCTGGAGGAAGATGAATGATATGAATATCTTTCTCTTTTTTAGCCTCCTCCCTTACCTCAGCTAGCACTCTCTCTCCTTCAGGATCATCTTTAGCCCCTCCCCCTGCTAAGATAAGCTGGCAATCTATATACTTTTTTACCAAGCGAAACGCTTTAATTACTCCTATGGGGTCTTTCAAATAATCAAAGCGAGAAATCTGAGTGATTATAGGCCTCTGTTTATCGATACCAAACCTTTCTAAAATGCTATCGATAAATTTCTGATCTAATTCTTTATTCTTGTCGCTTAAAGGGTCAATAGAAGGGTAGATGAGGACTTGCCTAATAGATAATTTCCTAGCAAAAGCAGGAGCAGAGAATACACTAACGTCGTACTTCTCAATAAACTTCTTTAAAAATAACCAAACATCTCTTTTAGGGTTGGAGAAATCAATATGACAACGCCAGATCCACTTATTCTTAAGTCTTCTTTTCTCTTTAACTAGGTAGATGGGTTGAGGATCGTGAACAAAGACAATATCTGCCCACTTTTTAATAGATTTAGCGTTTTCTTGATTAACCTCCAAAAAATAGGATAATTCCTCTCTAGTGAGAGAAAGCTCTATTCCGTGAAGAGCATTATGAATTTTTTTAGTAATCTGGAAAAAATGATCATCGCCTTTGATTACATCCCACCAAACATCTACTCCTAAATCTTTCATAAGAGGAATCATTCGAGAAAGAATCTCTGCCACTCCTCCTCCAAAAGGAGTTGAGTTTACATTTTGAATAGTTATGTTCTTTAGCCTTTCTCCCAAAAGGTAAAGTTCGTCAATAGTTTGATCGCCTACGATGGGACGATAATCATCTATCCGTGCCATGTAAGTATTCACTTACAAAATTTATAATCTTTTGTCTAAGCCCTTCTAAAGTATGGGTATAAGGATCGATTTTGGATATTTTCTCTGCTAACTCCTTATACCCTAAATCTCTTAACCAGCAGGAAAAATCGTTATCTGCCTTTTTCAATCTTACTCTTGCTTCAAAAATGTGAAAGTAGAGAGAGTGCACGGTAACCTTCTTAAGATAAAAAGAAAATTCTTCGAGGTTATGAGCTTTAAAAGGTGTGGGGAGAATAAAAATCTTTGAAGAAAGGAAACGAAACTCTTCCCCTGAAAGACACCCTCTCAAAGCAGAGGTAGTTTTAAGATAATCATCTAGAATTATTAGAAATTCCTTTCGTAAATCTTCTATGTCAGAAAACTGAAAGATATCGACACTAGCAATTTTTTCTCCTAACTTCCTGAGCCCTAAGCTATTAGTAATCCAATAAGAAAAATCATTGGGATGTTCAGGAGAAAAATACCGATGTTGCTCAAGATAACGATGGGTGTGGTGATATATACTGGAGGGAGGAACTTTTTTTATCCCTTGATATAACTCCTTTATATTGCGAGCAGTATATCCTAAAAGTTCTATCTGAGTTACTCGTGTATGAAAATGAAAAAATTTTTCTCTCACTTATTAATTTACTTTTTATATTTACCTTTTATAGAAAAGGTGGTTCTCTTTCCTAGAGGAAATTTATACACCTTATTGCCTACCACAATATCTACAGAAGTAGATGGTTTACTTTCTTTATCTAGAGAAAGAGTAAAAGTTTTATCTCTAACAGAGAGAGTAAACCATAGATTCCTATAGAGAAATTTCAGAGTGAGCTTTTTCCACTTTTTAGGAAGAGAGGGGTTTATCTTGATAGAATCGCCCACACTTAAACCCGCAAATGCTCTCATTACTATATCGATGGAACCTCCCATAACTCCTGTGTGAATTCCTTCAGAGGTGGTTCCTCTCTGAGTATCATATATATCTGACTCCAATGTATCTATAAACCAATCCCAAGCCTCCTCTTTCTTACCTAAACTATGAGCTACGAAACAATGGACAACTTTGCTCAAAGTAGAACCGTGAGAGGTTCTTCTGCTATAGTATTCATAGTTTTTCCTTACCATCCCAAAATCAAACTTATACCCTAACTTATTGAAAATTTTTTTAATTTCTTGAAGAGAAAAAAGATAAAAAATCATAAGGACATCAGCCTGTTTGGTTACCTTATATTCGTCAGGAGTTTTCCCCTCAGCTCTTAGGATTCTGTCCATCCTTTTAACATCCCCATACTCAAACAGGTACTTTTTCCAATCTAGTTCCTTAAGATCGAAATAGCCATCGAATTGAGCAATAATGGCTCTGCGATTAATCACTATCTTCATTTTTCTAGTAATATCATCCCAAAGTTTTAAATCCTTGCTAGTTATCCCTAATTTTTTAATAAGTCTGTTTTTAAAAGAATAAGGTAAAAGTTTTATAACTTCCTTAGCTTTACTAAGAGTCCAGACAATCATAAAGTTAGTATAAGCATTATCTCTAAGTCCTGGCTGTGTAGCATGAGGATATTTTTCATGGAACTCATCTGGACCCATCACTCTCTCGGTATGGTAGCGCTTATCTTTTTTACTGTAACTAACAAGGCTTGCTCCAAACTGAGCGATAGAAAGAATCATTTCTGCACCAAAGTGAGTAAGGAATTGAAAATCCAGTGTTCTTTCCCAGTGCTTCCACACATTGTAAGCAACAGCAAAAGAGATGTGTCTTTGGTAAGAACTATAATCGGGGCCCCACTTACCCGAAAGAGGATTCAAATGGTACATCTGAGTCTCCTCATCTCCTGTTGAGGCACTCTGCCAAGGATACATAGCCCCTTTATAGCCAAATTTCTTAGCTAACTGCCTTGCTTTCTTTAACCTTCGGTAGCGGTACAAAAGAAAAGCTTTAGAAATCTGAGGATAATGAAAGTCATAAAAGTGCATAATAAAAACCTCATCCCAAAAGATATGCCCTCGGTAAGCTTCTCCATGAAGACCACGAGCGGGGATACTCACATCTAAATTAACATTGTTAGGAGAGGCTGTTTGCAAAAGATGAAAAATATGGACTCTTAATGCCCACTGGGAAAATTTATCTTCTTGGATAGTTATATCGAATCTCTCCCAAAGGCTCTGCCAGATTTGCCTTTGTTGAGCTACCAAGCTAACAAAAGATGGTGCTTCCTTTACCGCTTTGATTGCTTCTTTGGTGGGCTCTTTTTTAAAAAAGTCTTTAGAGGTATAAATAGAAACAATCTTCTGCACCTCATAGGAAAATCCGCGACGAGCAAAGAAACGAAACTCCTGCCCGATTCTTTCTCTCCCTTCCATCAATCGCCGGCGTACAGTTTTTATCGCAGGTCTTGCTCTCTCTCCATTTATGAAAAAGGAAACCCTGCAGGCTTGGGCTATTTTTATCTTTGATTGAGAAGTAACCATAGCTAGATATATACCATCCTTTCCAAAACTACCTAAAGCGGAAGGTCTAAGATGTTTAGAATTTAATTGCCGGTACCTCTCTACCCCTCTATTCTCTACTGCTCCATCAAGCATAACCCTTACCGTAATCCATCCCTCGTAGTTCAAAGGAATAATAAGATACCTCAATGCCCCTATATGGGGATACTTCATATGAACTAACCTCTCGGTAAATACTTGAGTAATTCTTCCCTGTCTATCTTTAAATTTAAGTGTCCTCCTCAATATGCCTTCACGCATATTTAACTCCTGATGATAAGAAGTAATGTTAGCTTCTGAAGGGATAAACCAATTCTCCTCCCCAACTCTAAAGGTAATATAAAGCCAGTTAGGACAGTTTACTAAATCTTCATTAACTACTACTTTTCCCGCAAGGTGAGTAGAAAGCTTATTGTAAACTCCAGCAACGTAAGTCCCTGGATAGTGAATCTTTGAAATTACCCCTTCAGGAGCAGCTCCTCGCGTAGCAAAGTAACCATTACCTAAAGTACATAAAGCTTCCCGCAATCCTTCATGAGCAGGTTCGAAATGAGTGTAAGTAATCGTCCAAGTAGAGTCTTTCATATAAATTTCTCTAACAACTCTCTAACTTCTTGGGGAGAATGAACAAAGTAATCAGCAGCTGAAGGAATCCTACTTTCAGAGACTAAAATTCCTATTCCTCTGGTGCGTACCATTCTAAAAGCATCCTCATCGGTAGTATCATCCCCGATATAAATTACCGCATACTCTCTCCAAGAAATATCTAATATACTAAGAAGCCATCTTATAGCCTTACCCTTATCCCAATCAATATCAGGTATAAATTCAAAAACCTTCTTACCACACATCAACCGCAAGTTAGGATATTCTGCCTTTACCTTATCTACTACCTCCTTGACTTTATTTAAGAATCTTTCCTCTACAAGACGGTAATGGAGAGCGACACTGAATTTCTTATTTTCAACAATCACACCCTTAATATCTTTCAATTTAGTAGAAAACTCTTCCGCTATACGAGAAATTAAAGGAACTACCTCTTTTGCTTGAGGATGAATATGTGATAGATTTCTTCCTTTTATATCAAAACCATGACTTCCTACATAGTAAATATCTTCTACACCTACCAGCTTTTCTACATCTTCTCTCTCTCTTCCACTTACTATGGCAGTAGGGTATTTTTTAGCTATTTTTTCAATTAAGCTACGCATCTGGGTAGATAACACTGCTAACTCTGGCCTCTTAACAATAGGGGTAAGTGTGCCATCATAGTCAAAGAAAAAAGCCAACTTCTTTCTAGAAGAAAGAGCATCTTTAAAACTTAAAAAATACCAAGAGTTTAAAACCATATCTTCATTTTTCTTAAAAACCTCTTCTAACTCCTCTTTCGTTCCTTTATCCCAGAAATCAAAGAGATAAAAAGGAGATTTTCTAAACCATTCAGTAATCCACTCTATATCTATGAACTTTAAATCACTAACTGCTATATCTGCTCCAAAATTTAGGAGACTTTCTTTATTATTTTTGCGGGCAACTCCTATAACTAATCCAAAACCTCCGTTGCGACCTGCCTCTACTCCTGAGTTAGCATCTTCAACTACTACTGTCTTAGAAGGGGAAGCTTCTAAATTTTTACTAGCTAAGAGAAATATATCTGGTTCAGGTTTGCCTTTAAGACTGAACTGCTGAGAAACTATCCCATCTACATAAGTATCAAAAAGATTTATAATTTGGGTAGAGTTAAGAATAGCGCGGCAATTTTTAGATGAAGAAGCTACTCCTATTTTTACTCCTCTTTCCTTAAGCCTTTTGATAAGCTCTACCGTAGTAGGGTATTTTTTAGCCCCTTTGCTCTCTAAAAGATTCTTAAAAATAGCATTCTTTTTATTTCCTAAGCCACAAATCGTTTCCTCACCAGAAGAATCGCTGGGCTCTCCCCAGCTAATTTGAATCCCTCGAGAAGAAAGAAAAGTCTTAACTCCATCATAGCGTGGTCTTCCGTCCACATACTCAAGGTAATCCTTTTCAGTAAATTCCTTAAAATTTTCTTTCTCTTTAAAACGCAAATACTCATCAAAAGTTTGCTTCCAGGCTTGAAAATGAAGGTGAGCAGTTTGAGTAACTACACCATCTAAATCAAAAACAATTGCCTCAAAAGGAAGGACAACATCATCCATCACTTCCAAGGAATATCAGCAACTATTTTACCAATCCAGCGCCAGATATTATTACGCTGAATATAAGCTCTTAGAGCTCTCATTCTCCTTTTTTGTTCTTCTTCCTTCATACTGAGAGCAAAAAAGAGTGCTTCTGCACTCTCCCTTTGAGAGTAAGGGTTAATAAGCACTGCCTCCTTAAGTTCTCGTGCTGCCCCTGTGAATTTACTCAAGACCAGTACCCCTAATTCATCGCACCGAGAAGAGACAAATTCCTTAGCCACCAGATTCATTCCATCGTGGAGAGAGCTTACTATACATACATTTGCTAACCTATAAAAAGCTAAAAGTTCACTGAACGAGAGATGTCTTCTTACAAAAATTATAGGTCGCCAGCTATCTGTGGAATGCTTAAAATCCACCTCCTCCACCAAAGCATTTATTTGATCATTAAGTTGTTTGTACTGAGCGATATGAATACGGGATATCTCCCCCATTTGAATAAATATAATTTTCTCTTTAAGTTCAGGATATAACTGAAGAAGTTTATCTATGGCTAGAATTCTCTCTATTATTCCTTTGGTATAATCTATCCTATCTAACCCGACAATGATTTTGTAACCTTCTAAACTAAACTCCTCCTTCAAAGATACCATAGCTTCCTCTACCTCTTTCTCCCTACTTTTAGTACTAATCCCTTCAAAGTCAATACTTATAGGATAAGCTTTTACTAATGTAGATTTACCTTGATAAATAACAGTGGATGTCTCTTTATTTATTTTACTCTCCAGTTCATTTGCTACTGCTTCAAAGAAATTATTGCAAAAGTATCTTATATGAAACCCTAAAAGGTCATAACTAAGTAGACCCTCTAAGAACTCCTGCCTACAGGGAAGAATTCTAAACACATCGTAAGTAGGCCAAGGGATATGCCAAAAAAGGATAGTAACAACATCGGGTTTGAACTCTTTTAAATACTTACTTACCATAGTAAGGTGATAATCCTGAATAAATACTACCGCCTTTTTATCCTTTATCTCTTCGTAGATACTTTGGGCAAATTTTTTATTTACTTCTTTATAAATTTTCCAGTCTTCTTCCCTAAAGATTGGTTTGACAAAAACTAGATGAGAAAGAGGCCAGAGAGCTTGATTAGAAAATCCATAATAATAACCTAAATTTTCTTCCTTAGTTAACCATACATACTTAACTTGATAAGAGGGTTTTTCCGGAGGAACATTCACTTTATTATCTTTAGCAACAATTTTGTCAGCATCTCCACTACCGCAGCAAACCCATAAACCTTTAATCTCCTTCATCACAGGATCAAGAGCAGTTATTACTCCTCCTGGGCCTCTTAAACAATGAATTTTTCCCTTAATAAATTTATGAATATAAGGTTGGCGGTTAGAAACAACAACAAACGAAGCTTCTCCTAATCTGCTTTTCACCAACTCTACTACAGTTTTTTTACTCCATCCTCTAAGCATATCTTATTTCTAAAAATTAATAAACTTTCTATAAACTGCAAGAGTATCGTGAGTAACTCTTTCTTTAGTATAATAAGATTCGACAATCTGTCTACCTGTATAACCTAATCTTTCCCGTAAGCGTCTATCTTCTAATAACTGAATAATTTTAGCTGCCAAATTTTCAAAGTCTCTGATATTAATAACAAAACCATTTACCCCATCTTTTATTATCTCAGACATCCCTCCGGAGTTAGTAACAATCATAGGTTTTCCACAAGCCTGGGCCTCCAACATCGTTAAGCCAAAAGGTTCAGGAACTGTAGAGGGATAAACACAAATATCGCTTAAAGCATAGAGTTCACGCATCTCTTCCAGAGAATAAAAATCTATAAGAATGTTTTTTTCTAATCTAAAATGCTTTATAAGATTTACCATGTAAGCGATATCTCTTTGTTGGGTTGCTCCCCAATCGATAATATTCTTAGAACCTGCTAATACCAAAATTACTTCAGGATACTTTTCTCTTACAATATTTATAGCCTTAATGCTTATATCACATCCCTTAGCTAAACCAATTCTTGCAGGATGAAAAATTACTTTCTTATTCTTAAGCTGAGGATACTTTTTTAAAATTCGTGATGGTTTAATCCGAGGATGAAATTTAGTTTCATCTAAGCCATGGTGAACCACAGTAATCTTTCTATCATCTATACCTATCCCTATAATTTCCTTCTTAATATAGTGACTTACTGCAATAATATGTTGCCAATCTATCTTATGGGTAAGTTCTAAAAACAAAACATCATCCCAAACGTTGTGAGCAGTAAGAATCAAAGGAATACCTTTTTTCTTTGCTATTCTTTCTAAAGTAGAAACATGAATTTCACTAAAATAATGCATATTATGGGCATGAAGAATATGAGGCTTGGTTTTATCTACAAAGGAAGTAAAAACTTGACTTACCTCTTCTTCTAAACCCTGCAACCCTCTTTTGTACAGCCAGTTTAAGTCCATAATAGGATAGCGAAAAACTTCTACCCCCTGGTAGATTTCCTTTGCTCTTGCTTTCTCAGCAGAACAAGTTAAAAGAGAAACTCTATGCCCTTTTTTTACCATATGGGGTAAGATTATAGTAAGGTGGGTCTCTACTCCTCCTATAATAGGAGGAAATCCCCAATGGAGATGAGCAATGCTTAACTTTTTTTTGTGAGTTTTTTTCTTTTTAGTAATAGTACTCCTCCTTCTTAAGACCTTTTTTGAGAAATTTATACTTTTTATTAGTTAAAATAGAATAAGATTTACCAAATACTACAACTTTCATTTTTTTCTTCTTTTTAGATACTATTTTTACTCTTGCTTCTTCGTTTGTCAAATTAAATTCTACTTTATCACCTCGATAAGTGAGGGATAGTTTCACTTTTTGCCAAGTACGAGGAAATTTAGGAGTAACGCTGATTATACCATTTTTAAATTCTATTCCGCAAAAACCAAAAACTACTGCTTGCCACGTTCCCCCTAAACTTGCTGCATGAATACCTTCGCGTGTATTACCGTAAAGATTGCTTATATCGGTACGCAGAGAAACATTGAAAAAATTATAGGCTCGGTGCATATCTTCACACTTTACTGCCATTATGGCATGAATAGGAGCGCTGAGAGAGGATTTATGAAGCGTTCTTTTTATATAGTAATCATAGTTAGCTCTTACCACAGAAAAACTAAACCTATCCCTTAAAAGATAAAGAAGCATAAGAACATCAGCCTGCTTTATGAGTTTTGTATACTTTAAGTCTTTAGGTTTAATAGGCTTGGGAAGAAGAGGGATACCATTCTCATCGGTATTTTTGAGCTCTATATCTTTCAATTTAAAATACCCATCAAACTGCTCAATAACTTTATTTTTCTTATCTATATTCGGCTTAAGCTTCTTAGCAATTTTTATCCAATCCTTCACTTCTTTCTCAGTAAGATCCAATTTCTTAGTAAGTCGAAATAAAGTTGAAGGTGCTCTTTTTTTGAGATAGAAAAAAAGAGTGTAAGCTAACGAGAGGTTCCATTGTGCCAAGCCATTAGTATAAGCATTGTTATTCACATTAATGTGGAACTCATCTGGTCCAATTATTCCTCTTATCTCGTATCTTTTAGTAATTTTATTGTAAAAAACTCGAGAAGTCCAGAAACGGGCTGTTTCAAAAATAATTTCACAAGCATATTTTTTTAAGAACTTTTCATCACCAGTAGCTAAATAGTATTTATAAAAAGCATAAGCTATATCTGCAGTTATATGATGTTCGTAAAGATGGGTTTGAATCTTTATAATGGAACCATCAAAATCTCTTGCCCAGGCAGGAGTTTCTTCTTCTCCCGTATCTGCAGACTCCCAAGGGAATTTAGCTCCCTGATAACCCTCCCTTTTAGCTAACTCTCTAGCTTTAGATAACCTTCGATAGCGATAGAGAAGGATATTTTTGGCAATCTGAGGAAAAGTGTAAAGATAGAAAGGCATTACAAACAATTCAGTGTCCCAAAAAATATGTCCTCGATAACCTTCCCCACTTAAAGTTCGAGCACCGACACTGGAAAATCCTTTATCTTGAGGAGCAGATATAAGAAGATGATAGAGATTGAATCTTAAATTTTGCTGTAAGTTAGCAGTCCCCTCAATGATTATATCTACCTTTTTCCACACACCCTCCCATTTTTTTATATGTTTAGTGATGAGCTTGTTAAAATCTGTGTGGAAAGCTTGGGAAAATCTAATAAATGTCCTCTCTTTGTAAAGGTGGATATCTTCTCGATAAGGAAAATGTTTTATGAAAAATATTTTAGTAAATTTCACAGTTTGATTTTTCTTAAGTTCAAATTGAAAAACATTGTCAGAAGCAAAAATCTTTTTCCCATCAACTTCATAGTAGAATCCTGCCCAGTAAATCACTACATATTTCTTCTCTAAAGTCACAACTGCCAAATAACCTGCGTTCTTAAACTGACCCGCCTCCTTAACTTTAAAGTGCTTTTTTCTACCTTCAGTAACTGTACCTACATTAAAAACTGAAGTATCAATTCCTGTATAGACATCCAAAAGACAATTCTTATCTAAAGGAGTAAAAATAATCTGCATAACTCCTAAATTCTTATTATTTAAAGAAACAAATCTTATAGACTGGTAATCAAATCTCTCTCTTCTTACATTCTCAAAAAGCGTATGTCTCACTAAAAGTGCCTTCTTAGTATTTAAGATACGCTTATGAAATACGTTTCTCATCGCTCCTAAACCAATTTTTTCTCCATTCACTGTAAAGCGGAAATTAAAGGGATTAGGAAAATTCACTAACTCCTTAACCTGAGAACCAATACCATCATAAATTCCTGCAATGTAGGTACCAGACATAGCATCGTAAGGAATCTCCTCTAATACTCCTCGAGTAGCAAAGTAACCATTCCCTAGGGTAAACTGGGATTCACGAATATTTTGAAGAGAAGGTGCCCATACAGTTTCTCTAATTAGCCAGAAATCATCCTCACAGTAAGAGCGGTAATACTCTTCCATAGAAAAAATAAACTTAAATTTTCCTCTTAATTACTTTAAAAATTAAATTTCTTCTCAATTTAACTTATCTTGCAGTATATTCTTTTTTAGCTCCTCCTCCGCATAAGTAAAATTCACAATTTTATTTTTACTCAACTCTAAATTAGGAACAATTATTATTGCTTGGTCATCTAAGGAAAATTTAGAGCGCCTTATCCCAATATCTAAAACAGTAACCACCTCTCCTGTAGGTAATTTTATTCTATCACCTATCCTGAAAGGTCTATCTATCATAATCATAAACCCGGCAATTATATTAGCGATTGTATCTTGAGCAGCTAAAGCAATAGCTAAAGAACCTACTCCTAAGGTAGTAACCAAGGCAGTAATATTTACGCCAAATAAAGGTAGAATTATGAGTAAAGAGATAACCCATAATCCTATCTTTGCTGTTCTTCTTAGGAGAGGAATTAATTCCTCATCTAAACGAGTTTTTGTCTGAAGAGCAACTTTTTTCTCATACCAAGAGAAAATACCTCCTATCACTCTCTGAAAAAGAAAAGTAAAATTAATAATAAAAAAAGTGCGGATGTATTTTGCTATTTGAGTTTGAGTAAAGCTAGATAGAAAATTAGCAAATCTGTACCTATAGATGAAGTATAAACTTCCTAAAATAATGAAAAAAAGAAAAGGTAAGAGTACTTTTTTTGAAATCTCTAAAAAAATTACTTTGGATTTGTAGGTTTTTTCCATACTGTATTTATTATACATAAAGTGAGGCTTTTTGAAAACAGTTTTAATCCCCCCACAAGCTTTCCTCTAAATTTGTATATCAAACTTCCTAGACAGATTAAAATTAAGTAATAGATAATAACTCCCTTTCCGGAAGAATAAAAATTCAAATTAACCCTACTTAACCAGGAGAGAAAACTTGCAATCTTTATAAACCCAAAGATGAGGAAAGAAACTAGATATCCTATAC
>Ga0209410_1000998_pt1 | contig 13574 bp, 12 predicted proteins | sample Mar14436cmmetaG_FD_184135 | JGI IMG/M metagenome (GOLD analysis project Ga0209410, IMG submission 184135) | Marine hydrothermal vent microbial communities from Guaymas Basin, Gulf of California to study Microbial Dark Matter (Phase II) - Marker... ... | reverse complement strand
GGGCTCACCGGATTTGTTTGCGCTCGTCGAGACTATGACGCCTCCAGAGAGCTTGGCCAATCTCCTCGCCACCTGGTGATCTGGAACCCTTACGCCGAGGGTTCTCGCCCCATGGGTCACCCAGATAGGATAGTCAACTCTCGCTGGAAGCACCATCGTCAAGGGGCCTGGCCAGAAATGTTCAGCCAATCTCTCGGCTATGGGGTTGAACTCCACGATCCTCCGGGCGGTCTCCAAATCGGAGCAGACGAGGGGCAGCGGCTTATCCGCTCGTCCCTTGATCTCGCAGATGCGTCGGGTGGCGTCGACGTTGGCGGGGTCGCATCCCAGGCCATAGACTGTGTCTGTGGGATAGATGACGACTCCTCCAAGCCTTATGATGACGGCTGCCTTCCTTATGTTCTCCTCCGACGCCTCGACGATCTCCATCGCCTCTAACTAACCCCGAGGGGCTTTAAGGGTGGTGATGCTCCCTATATCGCTTCATAGCCCCCTCTATGACCTCCATCGCCTCCTCTGTGTCCCCCCAGGCCACGACCTGGGTCTTCTTCCCCTCAGCCCTCTTATAGTTGTTGAAGAAGTAGGTTAGCTCTCTCCTCAGGGATGTGGGGATATCCTCCAGGCCTTGGACATGCCTATAGAAGGGGTCTGTCGTCGAGACGGCGACCACCTTGTCGTCTGGGACGCCCTCATCGAGCATCCTGATGTTGGCGACGGGCCTCGCCTCCGTGACGCAGCCTGGGAAGGTAGCCTCATTTATGAGGAGAACCGCATCTAAGGGGTCTCCATCATCGTCGAGGGTCTGCGGTATGAAGCCGTAATCGCAGGGGAAGTAGGTGTATAGAACCCTATCCAGCTTGAAGACCCCTTTCTCAGGGTCATATTCATATTTGTTTCTGCTCCCCCTCGTCATCTCTATGACCACATAAATCTCCCATGGGGGATTAGGCCCAGATGGGAGGCCTCGCCAATAGTCGACGATCATCGATAGAGATGGGGTCTCCACCCTTTTTAACCCGTTGGAGCTCCAAGACTCTCCAGGATCTCCCTCCATAGACTCAGGGTCTCCTCAGCCTCCTCCTCGTCGAGGGTTTGGATGACGTAGCCGGTGTGAACAAGGACGTAGCATCCAGGTCTCACCTCCCCCTCCTCCATGAGGTCGAGCATAACCTCCCTTCTAACCCCTCCGAAGTCGACTATGGCTTTACGCCCCTCGACGGAGACGACGAGGCCTGGAACGGCGAGGCACATCCCCTCACCTTACTCCCTCAGAGCCTTATATCTCTTCACATACGTCGAATCCTTTATTCATCCCCAGCCCTAAACCCTCTGGGCTGAGATTTGAGAACCCTTAGGGATTATGCCTACTCAACAATCAAGCCCCTAATCGAATGGGGTATAAGCGTCTTCAACCCCGGCGACACCGTCTCCAAGGTGTTGGGCGAGCTCATAGAGGCTGGGCGATACGAGGCCATAGTGGTCTCAGGGCGGAAGATGGGGATCGTAACGCTGAGGGATTTCCTCGACGTCGTTCAGCCCTCGAGGAGGAAGCTGGAGGGTATGTGGAGGATCACCGGCGCCGCCCACGTAGATGACAGGGTTATCGACGTCGCTGAGAGGCTTGGCAGGGAGGGGCTGAGGGCTCTACCCGTCGTCGGAGGCGAATCCATAGGGCTGATCTCCCACGTAGACCTGGCTAAGGGTCTCTGCGACGTCTCCGAGCTTTCAGCTTTCAAGGCTGGGGAGGTGATGACGACGCCGATTCATACACTTGATGTTGAGGAGGAGGTGTCTAAGGCGAGGCGTATGATGCTTGAGATGGGTTTCAGCCATATACCCATCGTGGAGGATGGTGAGCTTAGGGGCATCGTCACCGCCAGGATGCTCGTCGAGGACTTCATCGCCCCCCTCTCCAGGGCGACGGTCGGCGAGCGCATAGGGGAGCGCATCGCAAGGATGGAGGGCGCCGTCAGAGATGTGATGGATCGCCACCCCCTAACGGCTCATAGGGAGGCCTCCCTGCTGGAGGTGGCTGAGGATATGACTCGGATGGAGAGGAGCGCCTGCATCGTCGTTGAGGGGCGTAGACCCATAGGCATAATCACCCCCATGGAGCTTTTGAAGCCGCTGCTGAGGCTGAGACCTGAGAGGAGGCTCCCCCTCTACATCATGGGCCTCGGCGATGAGGACTTCTATGAGCGGAGCCTCGTGGAGGAGAAGCTTAGAAGGGTTGTGGAGAGGGGGATGCGCATCCATCCCTGGATAAGGGAGGCCTCGGTGAGGGTGAAGAAGACGGGGGAGCGGGGAGGCAGAACCAGATATGAGGTGAAGGCGAGGGTTATGGGGCTGAGCGAGAGCATATCCGCCGAGGCGTCGGGATGGGATCTACTTAGGGTCTTCGACGAGTTGGCTGAGAGGCTGGATAAGGCTCTGAGGAGATCGAAGCCTGAGACCGGTAGGAGGAGGCGGAGGCGTTAATCCCAAACCTTTTAAAGGTGTTAGGGCCTCCTATTGTGCGTCATGTCCGAGGAGAGCGCCATCTACATCGGCAGGAAGCCCGTGATGAGCTACGTCCTCGCCGTGATAAGGGCCTTCAACGACCTCGGGGCGGAGGCCGTAACCCTTAAGGCCCGTGGCCGAGCCATCTCAAAGGCAGTGGACGTCGCAGAGCTCTCCAGGAGGAGTTTCCTGGAGGACGTCGAGGTCTCAGGCATCGAGATCGGCTCCGAGCAGGTCTCCACCCCAGAGGGGGGAAGCCGAGGGGTCTCCACCATAGCGATAACGCTGAAGAAGAAGGCCTAAAAGGCGAGGAAAAAAGGAGGTTTACCTCCTCCTCAGGGCCGCCTCAGCCGCCGCCTTTGCAACCTCCAGAGGAGGCTTCAGATCAGGCGGTAGAGGCGACTTGTAGGTTCTACCCGCCCTCCGTTTCTTGAACTCATCCCAAGCCCTCTTCAGGAGCTCCGGATTCGTTAGGAAGTCTATCGCCGTTCCGGCTATGACCTTAGCTGCGAAGAGCATCGACTTGTGGCCTATGCTCATACCTGCGCAGGCGACGTTCTGCCATGAATGCCCTGGAGAGCCAAGGACGAAGGCTGTGGTGCCGAACTCCATCGTCGGAGCCTGCCAGCTTACGTCGGCGACATCCGTCGAAGCTGGATAGACCTTCCCCTCATCCCAGGGGTCGAGGACGTCGGTGACGAGGTTTACGTCGACATAGCGCTCCCAATTCGGCAGCTCGATGCGCCTCAGCATCCCAATCTTCTCCTCCTTCGGGATGGTCTCAGCGATCTTGGCTGCGAACTCAAGCTCCTCATCGGTGTACTCCGGCGGCCCTATCTCCCTCATATTCTTGATGACGACCTCGCTCAACACCTTGTTCGGCAGCAGGTTATAGGAGCCTCCGAGGACTTCAGCCTTCATCTCCGTCTCCGTCATCAGCGCCGCGCCCTCGGCGATCTTCAGGATTCTCTTGTAGATGGCCTCCACCTGATCCCACTCCGGCGCTCTGATGTAATACCAGCTCCTCGCATAGTCTGGAACGATGTTTGGCTGGGTTCCCCCGAACTCGATGATGTAGTGTATCCTCGCCTTATCGATTACATGCTCCCTGAGATAGTTGACGCCTATGTTCATCAGCTCCACCGCGTCGAGGGCGCTCCTCCCCATCTCCGGAGAGCCGGCCGCATGGCTCGCCTTACCGTAGAAGTGGAACTTGACCGATGTGATGGCGTTGCAGCTGCTTAGGCCGGCGGTGTTCAGCTGGCTTGGATGGTGGCTGAGGACTATGTCGACATCTTTGAAGAGGCCCTCCCTCACCATGTAGACCTTGCCGTTGTAGTTCTCCTCGGCGGGTGTCCCGAAGAATTTCACCGTCCCCTTGAGGCCGAGCTGCTCCATCGCCACCTTCAGCGCTATGGCCCCTGCGGCGCCTGAGGTTCCATGGATGTTGTGGCCGCAGCCATGCCCTGGAGCCCCCTCCTCCAGGGGCTCCCTATAGGGAACCGGCTTCTGCGACAATCCAGGCAGGGCGTCGAATTCACCCATTATGCCTATTACGGGCTTCCCCTCACCCCATGTGGCTACGAAGGCCGTCGGCATACCGGCGACGCCCATCTCAACCTTGAAGCCGTTCTCCCTCAGGAGGTCTGCTAAGAGCTTCGATGACTTATACTCCAGGAGTCCGAGCTCGGCGTATCTCCATATCTTGTCGCAGACCTCTATTAGGCGGCCCTTATTCTCATCGATCCAGCTCCACGCTATCTCCTTAGCCCTCTCCATCCACCGAATATTTGCCTTTCCTTAAATTAAGTTGGTCGGTTCTCCTCGGAAGTCTTATCTCCCCACATGGAGAAACCTTTAAAATCGATGTCGGGGGAGAGACTTTGCTTTCCAGGCCTATCGATGGAGGCGATACAGCATCCCTGGGATAGGGAGGCCCTTGAGGCTTTGAAGAAGGTTAAGGGCCTCGACTTCGTCACCAAGAAGCTTCTGGAACTGGGCTTTGAGAGGGTGAAGAAGATACAGCTATTGGCTAACAGCCTGAAGGTCTCCGAGAGGCAGTGTCCAAGCCTCTATAAGGTGTATAGGGAGTGCTGCGACATCCTCGACGTGGAGCCCCCGGAGTTCTACATCGAGTGCAACCCCTTCCCCAATGCCTACACCTTTGGCTACACCCAGGCATTTGTCGTCATCACCAGCGGATTATTGGAGGTTCTCGACGAGGATGAGCTCCGCTTCGTATTGGGGCATGAACTCGGGCACTTCAAATGTGGGCATATCCTCTACATGATGATGGCTCAGAACATCAGGCTGATACTCTCATGGCTGGGGCAGATCACCCTCGGCTTAGGCCGATTGATAGGGGCTGGATTGGAGTATGCACTCCTGGCCTGGAGTCGGAAGGCGGAGTTCTCAGCCGACAGGGCCGGCCTATTGGCAGCTCAGAATGATGAGGCAGCTATAAGGGCCCTGATGAAGCTGGCAGCTCCAGTGGAGAAGGTTTGGAGAGAGGTAAGCGTTGAGGAGATATTGAGGCAAGCTGAGGAGTTCGAATCCCTGACGGATGAGGATCTGCTATCAAAGTTCTACAAGTTCTTCTACACCATAGAGATGACCCATCCATGGCTGATCATCAGAACCAGGGAGGCGAAGGCTTGGATCGAGTCCGATGAGTATAAGGACATATTGAAGCGCGGCGTCCCCCTGAACGAGGCGAGGAAGAGGCGGAGACAGGTGAGCGTCTGCCCCAACTGCGGAAGCCCAGTAGGCCCCGAGGACAAGTTCTGCTCCAACTGTGGATATAGGCTGAGGTGATCGATCATTCTTTATCTAAACCTAATCAATAAATGGGGAGTAGATTGGAGTGGCGCTCTCCCTTCAGGATTGGATGTGACATCTGCTTCTATGGAGACCCGGTGAAGACGGTTGAGTATGCCGTGAGGGCTGAGAAAGATGGATTTCCCGTCGTCAGCGTCCCGGATCATACGTTCCATAGACCCGGCTATGGTGAGCCTCCACCCTTCGACGCCTATGCCGTGCTCTCAGCCATCGCAGTCAGAACCCAGCGTGTAGTTCTCATGCCCGTCGTCTCGGAATGCCTCAGGAGGCATCCCGTCATCGTCGCCCAGGCCTTCAGCACCATCGACCATCTCTCAGGGGGGCGAGTCGCCCTCGGCCTCGGAGCTGGAGAGGTCTTCAACGTCGGCCCCATAGCTGAGATAGACTTCTCAAAGCCCTTCACGAGGCTTAGGGAATCCGTCGAGCTGATTAAGAGGCTTTGGACCAGCGATGAATCCATCACCTATCGCGGTGAAACCATCGAGTTGAGGGATGCGCCTCCCATCATCAAGCCCCTCCAGAGGCCTCATCCACCTATCTATGTTGGCGGTATGGGTAGGCGTATAAGGCGGTTCGTCGGGGAGGCCTGCGATGGATGGATGCCCTGGCTCTACACCCCTGAAACCTATAGGGCTGACGTAAAGGAGATCGAGGCTGGATGCCGAGCCGCCGGCCGAAGCCTCGATGAGATCGATCTGGGCCTCAACATCAGGGCCGTCGTCCTCGAGGACGGAGATGAAGCTCGGAGGGTGGCTGAACCTGGAAACAGAATCGCCCTGGCTCTAAGGCCACGCCTCCTAAGGGCCTTAGGATACCCTGAGCTGGCTGAGATGGGGGAGATGATCTGGTCCTCAACTTTCAAGGAGGATCATGTTGAGCGTATCAGACGGGTGGCGGAGCGGATTCCGGCGGAGGTTGTGGAGAGGGCCGCCATCGTTGGGACGCCTGATGAGGCGATAGAGCAGATAGAGGAGTTCAGGAGGGCCGGTGTAAGGCTTCTGGCCCTGACGTTGATGACTTCGAGATTCGAGGAGACTGAGCGATTATTCAAGCGGTATATACTCCCATACTTCGCTGAGGAGAGCTAACCCCTTTTTCCAATCGCCTTCTCCAACTCCTCCAGCTCAGGCTCTATCCTTAGAATCCTGTTGGCGAATCTCGGCTTCACCCCCTCCAACTCGCCTTGGTGATATCTCACCGTGTTCTCCGGATCCTTGAGGAGGTTTCCGGTTAGGATGCAGACCACCTCCTCCCCTGGGTCTATGACGCCCATCTCCACCAGCTTCCTGGCTCCGGCGACGCTGGCCGCTGAGGCTGGCTCACATCCTATGCCACATCGATCGATGATGGCCTTCGCATCCATGATCTCCTGATCCGAAACCTCCTCAACGACGCCATCCGTCCATTTTATGGTTCTCAAAGCCCTCCTCCAATTCACCGGCCTCCCAATTCTGATGGCTGAGGCTATGGTCTTCGGCTTCTCCACCGCCCTTAGCTCCTCTCCACCCTCCTTCCATAGCTTGTAGAAGGGGTTGGCCCCCTCAGCCTGTATGGCTGCAAGCCTCGGCGTCTCCCCGATGAGCTCCAGCTCCACGGCCTCCCTCAGGGCTTTTCCGAAGGCCGATGTGTTGCCGAGGTTACCCGCCGGTAGAACTATCCAGTCTGGAGGCCTCCATCTACGCTGCTGTAGGAGCTCCAGGACTATGCTCTTCTGCCCCTCCAATCTCCAGGGATTTATGGAGTTCAGTGGATAGAGGTTGAGGGTCTCAACGGCCTCCTCCAGCAGCTTCATGGCTGAGTCGAAGTTTCCCTCCACCTCTATGACCCTCGCCCCATAGGCGATGGCCTGAGCCAGCTTCCCATAGGCCACTCCACCCCCTGGGAGGAGGACTATGCAGCGCAGCTCGGCCTGGGCTGCGTAGGCTGCGAGGGAGGCCGATGTGTTGCCGGTGGAGGCGCAGATGACGGCCTCAACGCCTAATCGCCTCGCCTCCGAGATGCCGACGGTCATCCCCCGATCCTTGAAGCTCCCCGTAGGGTTCTCCCCCTCATGCTTCACCCAGAGCCTCTCCAGGCCGACGTATGCCGAGAGCCTCCCATGCCGATAGAGGTTGGTATTCCCCTCACCCCTCGAGACGATGAATCTCTCATCGATCCCTGGATGGATGACCTCCTTGAACCTCCATACACCGCTGTTATAGGGTGGATCGAGGACGCTGAGCCTGCCATCGAAGAGGGAGGCATCAACGCCCCCTGGGAATTCATGCTCCACCTCCAGTAGGCCCCCACAGCTACATCTAACCCTCCTACCAGGTGGATACTCCCTACCGCATAGGCCGCATCTAAGCCTGGAGACCATTTAGGATTCTACCCCAATCCGCTGGGCCTGGTATAGCATAGGATGCATTTAACCCTGTCCCCCTCCGTGGCCGAGGAGAGGCTGACCGGAGGGTGGAAGCCGTCGTCGAATGCGGAGTCCCGCAGCCCTCCCAGAGGGCATAATGATGACGAGGCGTGGAGGGGGATTCACCGAGCAGCAAATGGGCCTGAAAGTGGCGATCACCCATAGCTGCGAAAGCTTAATACAGCCTACACCCCTTAGATTCACGGCCTATAGGCCCAGGGGGAGGCACACCCATAGATAGCCCTCCGCCGGGGTCTCCTAGTCTGGTAGGGAGCAGGCCTGCTAAGCCTGTGGCCCCTATGGGCCGCGTGGGTTCAAATCCCACCCCCGGCGCCAGTCTGCTTATGGGTGGCCGTTCATAGGGGTGAGTTGATATGGGTGGTAGGGGTATTGGGGTTTCGGCTGTGGTGGCGGCGCTTTACGCTGTTTTAGTCATCCTGCTGTCTCCCATTTCCTTTGGCCCTGTTCAGCTTCGGGTGGCTGACTGTCTCATACCCCTCTCAGCTCTCTTGGGTTGGCCTGGTATTGTGGGCGTCGCCTTGGGCTGTTTGGTGGGTAATGCCTACTATATGCTGGGCGTTCTCGACGTCCTTCTCGGGCCTCTGGCTAATCTCCTGGCTGCTTTGGTCATCTATCATCTTAGGCGTAGGCTTCTATTGGGCTGTGTTCTGGCGTCTCTGGTCATCGGCTTTGTGGTCGGCGGATACCTCTGGCTCTTCTTCCCCCCTCCAGGGGTTTTGGCCGTCGCCCTCCCCCTCTGGGCCGGTATGGTTGTGAGCATCACCCTCAGCAGCCTCGTCGCCGTCGGGGTGCTTGGCTACCTCCTCGTTAAGCTATTCATCAGGTCTGGAGCTCTAAGGGCTCTGGAGTCTATGGGCCTACCTCTCTACGTGGAGGGTGAGGATTGACGCCGAGATGGGTTAAGGCTGCGGCTATGTTGGCAGTCGTGGCGCCGATGGTTGCCTTTGCCTCTATCCTCACAGCCATAGCTCTTTCACCCTGGTTCAGCTGGACGGGGAACGCCCTCAGCGACCTCGGCGTAGGTGGGGCCTCCGCCATATTCAACCTCGGCCTCATAGCCTCAGGTTTGATGCTAATCCCCCTCCCCATCGCCCTCTACACAGCCTCTGATAGTAGATTGGAGAGGATGTCAGCCATACTCCTACTGCTCTCCGCCATTCTCCTCTCATCGATAGGCCTCTTCCCAGAGTCCTGTGGCCGCCTACACTACTATGTCTCCGTCGCCTTCTTCCTCACCCTACCCCTCACCATCTACCTATACGCCGCCTCCACCTATAGGAACTCTAAGACGGAGGCGCTGCTCTCAGCCCTCGCCGCCACCGTAGCCCTCGGCCTATGGCTGTTGCCTTGGAGTAGTCCAGCGATACCTGAAGCCCTATCGGCTCTCTCTGCAGCCCTATGGGTGGAGGGTTTAGCCCTCAGAATGCTGAAGGGTTAGGGGAAGACCCTTCTAACGTCTCTTGGGAAGGGTATCGCATCCCTGATGTGGTCTAAGTGGCATATCCACATGATGAGCCTCTCAACGCCGAGGCCGAATCCGCTGTGGGGAACCGAACCCCACTTTCTGAGGTCGAGATACCAGCTATAATCCTCTGGGTTTAGACCCTCCTCGACGATTCGGGTGAGGAGCTCATCATAGTCGTCGATGCGTTGGCCTCCACCTATGATCTCGCCGTAGCCCTCAGGGGCGAGCATGTCAGCTGAGAGGGTTACCTCACGCCTCTTCGGGTCGGGTTTATGGTAGAAGGCCTTGACCCCTATGGGGAAGTGTGTCACCCAGAAGGGTGTGTCGAAATGCCTTGTCAGCGGCTCCTCCTCCCTCCATCCGAAGTCGTCCCCCCACTCAAGCTCTATTCCATCCTTACGCAGAATCTCGAGGGCCTCATCATATGTGATCCTTGGGTAGGGTGGCTCGAGTCTTAGGAGCTCCTTTGGTTCTCTGCCGAGGCTTTTAAGCTCCCGTGGCATCTCCTCCGCCACTCTGTGGCAGATGTGGGTTACGAGTTCGTCTCCGACCTTCATTATGCCCCATAGGTCTGTCCAGGGTTCCTCAACTTCGAGGTGCCAATACTCTGCGAGATGCCTCCTGGTTCTACTCTTCTCAGCCCTGAAGCTTGGGGCGATGGTGTATATCTTGCCCAGGGTGTAGATTAGGGCCTCGGCGTAGAGCTGCCAGCTCTGGGTTAGGTAGACGTTCTTCCTCCCGAAGTAGTCGACCCTGAAGAGGGTTGCGCCCCCCTCACAGGCGGCTGTGATGAAGCTCGGCGAATGGGTCTCCGTGTAGCCATGCCCCCTCAGCCAATCCCTGGCGGCCTCCAGAACCTTAGACCTAATCCTGAGTATGGCCTGCATCTTCGGGTCTCGGATGTATAGATGCCTATGGTCGAGGAGGAAGTCGACTCCATGCCTCTTCCTCGTTATCGGATATCCGGGCTGAGCCTCCCAGAGATTTATGACCTCCGTTATGGAGAGCTCCCTCCCATTTGGGGCTCGCTCATCAACCCTCACGACGCCCCGGAGCTCCACGACGGACTCCAGGGGGAGCTTCTCCACCCTTTTATAGGTCTCCTCAGGCACCCTATCCCTCGGGAGGGTGCACTGGATTACTCCGCTTCCATCTCTCACCATCAGGAACTGGATTCCACCGCTGCTCCTATGGTTATACATCCAGCCCCTGATGGATACCTCCTCTCCATCATGTTCGCCGTCGAGTATCGACGCTATATCGACGAGGGGCATCTCCAACCACTAAACCATCCTGTGGACGATTTATAAAGGCTTCACCCACCTCTGAGGAAGCTGTCGAGGGTTGTCGCCCGTGGCCGGCCCACCAATTCGTCGAAGTCTATGCCCAGCGCCTCCAGTAGCTGCTCGAACATAGATTCAAGATACTCAACGTATTTCTCGACGTCGACGTCTCGCTTTGAGGCCAATTGAACGGGTTTGACGCCACCCCTCGTGACGACGTAGCTTATTATGTCCCCCGCCCCCAGCTCCATTCCTCTCTCCTGAAGCATCCTCGCCGCCTTCACATGCTGGGGCTGAGTTTCATAGCTCTTAAGTCTCCGGCCGAGCATCACCCTGAAGGCGACCTCATCCAGCTCGAAGTCCCTCTCCTTCAGCCTCCTATAGACCGATTGAACCAGCTTCTTGATCTCCTCCTTCGCCTCCTCCATATCCTCAGGCCGTTCAACCCTTCCGAGGATTCTGGTTAACTCCTGGAAGGCCCTCTTCAACAACGGCGGAATATGCCTCTTCTTGCCGGTCAACCCCTTTATATCGACGCTTCCATCTGGATAGACGCCGAGATAATTCTTCTTCCTCCTGGAGAAGATGACATATCTATAGACCTTATCGACGTCCAGCTCTATGCCCAGCTCCTCATCCGCCCATTTTATGAGGCTCTCGATCTGATGCTTCGAGGGGTGTTCGAGGAAGACGCTGTCCGTGTCGCCGTAGACGACCTCTATGCCCAGCTTCTTGGCGGCCTCGACGGCGCTGGTCATCGCATAGCGGCCTATGGCTGCGGTGCTCTCAGCCAGTGGGGGGCAATACAGCGGGAAGGCCTCCGAGCCGAAGACTCCGTAGGCGGCGTTTAGGAAGACCTTCAATGCGCTCTGGACGACGTTGTAGTAGGCCCTCTCCTCCTCCGGTATCTCAGGATTCCTGGACAGAGGCTTATACCATCTCACCCTTAGGTCTCGGAGGCTTCCTATGATGAGGCTCATCATTCCACGACGCTTAGTGCAGACCCAGTGTGGAGTCCCCGGTATCAGGTTGCCTCGGCACTCCTCGTGGGGGCAGAGGATGGTCTCATAGCTTAGGTTCCAATTCCTTATGGCTGATGGATAAAGCGATGCGAAGTCGAGAACCGTCACGTCGAAGTGGACTCCGGGCTTGGGGGCCGTGACTATGGCTCCGAGATACTTCTTCCCCTTTATTATGGCCTTAGTCGCCGTCACGCCTTTAACCTCTATTATGTCCTCGACATTCGGTATCAGCCATCCCCTGCGTCGATGCTCATATTCGAGGAGGGTTAGTATCCATCGGCTTACACCCTGCCTGGTGACATCCTCGAGGGTCATCTTGCTGATGCGGCTTAGGAGAACCATCAATCTCATGACGAGGTCGTCGTTGAAGGCTGTCAGCTCATAGGTTAGCTCCGCATCCCTTAGACAGTATCTGGCCAGCTCCCGCTCCGTGAGCTTTGAGATCTCCGTGACCTCTATTTTGCCCTTTCCGAGGATTGTTGAGGCCACCTCGTCGAGGGTGTTCTCCCTGTATCGGTCTCCGAAGGCGTAGACCTGTATTGATTTGTTCTGGAAGAATCTGTATAGGTCGATGTGGAGTCCATAGCGTAGGGATGCGAATCGTCTTCCTATCGATATTGGTATCGCCTCCCTTGGGAAGCCCAGCCTCTTAGCCCTGTTCCTTAGGTATCTCAGGTCGAAGTCGTCTCCGTTGAAGGTGAGTATGACTGGATATTCGTCGAGCACCTTGAAGGCCTCTCGGATGAGCTCCTCCTCAGGCATCAGCTCAACCTCGGCTCCATCAACCTCCAATCTCCCATGTCGCTCACCCCGTAGGAGAACCCTCCTAACGCCGTCGCTGGAGACTATGGAGATGGCTATGATGGGGTCCTCAGCCTTCTCCGGGTTTGGAACCCTCTCGGCGACTGCTCCCCCAACCTCTATGTCTATGGCAGCCCTCCTAATCCTTGGGACGGGGCACTCCAGCAGCCTAACCCATTCAAGCATCTTCTCCCTGAACTCCGGTTCAACCTCTTTGAGGAGATCCCCCAATCGACGCTCAACATCCCCGGGCAGCCTGTAATCCTCGACGAGTTTACCGTCCACGATCCTGTAGGGCATCCCGGGGATGAGGGCGTTGTCGTAGATGTAGTTCTGGTAATATCTTATGTGGCTCTCCCAGCTCTCGCCGAGTATATGCCTGATATCGTTTTTACCCTGCCCCCCTATGGCGAGGGGGTTTGATGCCACAACCTTCGTCACCTTTATCCACTCATCTCGGAGGGCGTCGTATCGCTTGATCTCCTCCAATCGTAGGAATCCTGGATGCTTCACAAGCTCCTCGATTCTCTCCAGCTCCTCCTTCGGCCTCTTGGATATGCAGTAGGGGAGATGCCCCGTGTTGTCGTACCAGAGGTAGATGCGCTGTTCCCTCGGCTCATATAGGCGGAGGAAGGCCTTCTCGGCCTCTCCATCGTAGCCTGCTGAGAGTAGGTAGCAGGTTGAGAGGTTGTCGGGGGCGATCCTCCCCTTCGCCTCTATATCGCTCACCCCTACTACTGAGGGCTTCCCCACTAATAGGCCTGTCTCCCCCTCTCCAGTAGGCAGAGGAGCTCCAAGATGATGTAGGCGGCTAATAGGCTTGTCCCACCTGAATCGTAGTGGGGTGTGACCTCCACCAAATCGACGCCGACCACACGGTGATCCATGATCTCCCCCAATAGGTTTAGGAGCCTCGTCGTGCTCCACCCCTCTGGGGCTGGATTCCCAACAGCCGGAGCCTCCGAGGGGTCTAAGACATCCATATCGACTGTGACGTAAATCCTCGACGCCTCCCCGATCCACTCCCGTAGGGCCTCTAACGCCTCCTCAGGGCCCTTGGAGGCCTCGATCCACCTCACCCTATCTCGATGCTCCTCCGCATATCGGAGCTCCTCCCTGGAGAGGGCTCTGCATCCCAGCACTATGAGGCGGTGCTCCAGCTCCTCGAGGGCTCTACGCATGAAGGTTCCATGTGAGAGCTTTAGGCCTAGGAGCCTGTCCCTCAGGTCGAGGTGGGCGTC
>Ga0209410_1000997_pt1 | contig 13590 bp, 15 predicted proteins | sample Mar14436cmmetaG_FD_184135 | JGI IMG/M metagenome (GOLD analysis project Ga0209410, IMG submission 184135) | Marine hydrothermal vent microbial communities from Guaymas Basin, Gulf of California to study Microbial Dark Matter (Phase II) - Marker... ... | reverse complement strand
CTCCTCGCCGAAACGCTCTCTGATGAAGGGCCGAGCCACATTGTACCTGCCCACCTCTGATACCCGTGGGGAATCCGTCCGGTGGTAGGTGATGAGGCCCCTTTCAAAAAGTTCCTGCAACAGGGACATGACTTCGGATGCCCTGAGCTTGAGCCTCTCTGTGGCCTCATGCAGCATCGTATCTGTGGTGAAAGGGGGTGGGGGTTGGCGTTCTCCCTCTCGCACTTCTTCAATCGCCCAGCTTAGCTCCTGCAGGACTTCATAGAGCCTTTTCGCGGCCTTAGTGTCCTCCAACTCCAGCTGGAAGGGATGTCCCCCCAGTTCGAACCTGACCACTCCCTTCCGTTTCCTGGCCTCCAGATGGCGTTCGATGACCCACCCGAGCACAGGGGTCTGGACCCTCCCCGCCGAGAGGTATCTCTTCCCGAAGGCCTTCCAGAGGGACCTGGACAGGGCGAACCCCACCCACCTATCCAGGACCCTCCTCAACAGCTGGGCCTTCACCAGGGCACGGTCGAAGTCCCGGGGTGCCTTAAGGGCCTTCCGGAACTCCCTCAAGGTGACCTCGTGAAACTCCGCCCTTCGCACCTTCGGGTTGAAGGGGCGGAGGTGATTGAAGATATCATAGGCTATCTTCTCCCCCTCAGTATCTGGGTCCGTTGCCACGAGGACCTCCTCCACCTCGTATCCTATCTCCTGGAGCGCTTTGACTATCTCGCCTTTATCCATGAGGACATCGGGCCCCTCGGCCTCTGTGGACTGATGTCCTTCTTTTGACACCTTGATGGTGTCATAGACCGGCAGATATCCTCCCCGGTCCTCGAGCACGCCGAAGATCCCATCCCTCGTAGTGAGGTCGAAGAGATGCCCCAAGGAGGAGGCGATGGTGATTACCCTGTCCTCGGCGGGGATTTCGTAGAGGAGGGCCCCTGCTACCATGCGGACCTGGGGCTTGCCCAGGAAACCGGCGATGGTCTTGGCCTTGTTAGGGGATTCCACAACCACAAGGGTGGTCTTGATGGGGTCCTTGGGGTGGGGTTCTTGCATCGGCGTCCTGCTTCTGTCGACTTCGTCGAGGATCTCCACCAATGTCTTTTCCTCCGCTCCCATCCTCACCCTTGGCGGGTGATCCAGGAGCAATTCGCCGAATTCCACCTCCTGGGAGAAGTACTGAGTGGATAGCCTCCTCTTGAGGTTCTTGAAGAGCCTGAGGTCCTCGTAAAAGAGGAGGGAAAGCCCCTTCGTCATGCGCCCCTTTAGAAGCCTGGATGTGCGTCCTGAGGCCTGTAGATACGCGGCCGCATCCCCTACTGCTACCCGCCATCTACCCCCTTCCTCTTCGAAAAAGAGGTCATCCCGTTCCCTGAGCCTGTCGATGACCTCCCCCCTTTCGATCAGCTCCAAGAGGAACTCCCTCGCCGATTCCAGCTTTGCCTTCAGTTTTGGATATCTTTCGACGGCCTCTTCCTTCATGCCGAGGTACTTTCGTAAGGTCGATATCCAACGTACGGCCTCCCTGCGATCTTCTCCTTCGAGTACCTGGAGAAACAACAGCAACATGTTGTGGAGATTGGATGGTTCAAGGGACGGACTGAGGACCATCTCATGCCGGGGAACTCCGAGGAAGAGAGCGTACCTTATCACGTGGGGGAGGTCTAAGCCCCGCACGAGGGGATTGCCCAGGTGGCACAGGCCCACTGCAACATGAAAGTCCCCCTCTTCCAGTTGGGTCACGAGCTCCCCTTCTGAAAGGGAGGTCGGATCTATGACCTTGAAGCCCTTTCCCCTCAGCCTTTTCACCAACTCCTCCACCCCCTCCCTCCCTTGCTGTAGCGGCAAGAAGAGGAGCCCTCCCTTTCCCAGGAGGGGGAGGAGTTGTTCGACCACCTCTATGGGATCCCGTGTGAGGGCGGCCACATCGAATACCTCCCGTAGGGTGGTCCTGGCCTGTTGGACGTCGAAGCCGAGGAGGTTGCGAAAGAGCTCTGCCCGTCTCCCCCTGGGCCTCAAAGTGGCGGATGACACCACGAGGACAGTCTGGCAGGGGCGATTTACCCTCTCGCCCCTCATCGCCCTCTCTATCTCCCCGGAGGAATAGCCCAGAAGGCGGAAGAGAAGATCCACGTTTTTCGATCTCTTGAGGAAGGAGTCCACGTCGTCCAGGAAGATCAGTTTGAATTGGTGCTTCAGGAGTTCCTCCCCCTTTTTGTGGAAGAACATGTTCGTCCCCACCAGGATGTCGAATTGGCCCTCTTTCAGGGCCCTCCTTATGGCCTGGGAAGGACGATAGAGGAGCACGGTCTTTGGGACCTCCCCATTCTGGGCGAGGGCCTCAAGGCGTTTTGCCATCTGTTCTGCCAGCAGTCTCGTCGGCGCGATGATGAGGGCCTTGCCCTCCAGGAAAAGGGCCATCAGTAAACCGAAGGTGGTCTTGCCCACCCCGGTAGGGGCCACGATGGCAAAGGAACGGCCGAGGAGCACCCTTTTCGCCCATGTACGCTGCAGGGACCAGGGGCCGCTACCGAGGGCCTTTTCGAACAGCTCACCGAAGGCGGCGAGGCGTCCTTCGGTTAAACAGAAGGGGTCGAGCCTTCCCTTCTCCCGCAGGGCCTGGCATATGGAGGCGAGGCCCCCGCCGGGTACCCCTTCCACACAGCCTTCACAGGGCAACCCCTGCGAAAGCCTCTCATCGTCCACCGTCCCTCCGCAGTGGGGACAGCTATGCCTGTAAAGCAACAGGGCCATTGCAGCCCAAGCAAGATATCAGAGGTGGGAGGCGGGAACAAGCGGGATTGCAAGGAGGCGAAGAGGGGTGTAAGGTGGTAGGGGAGATCGTTGGGAGGAGCGCTATGACCGGCCTGTGCTCTATATGCGGGAAGCCCCTCAAGGAAGGCGAAGGCCCCATCTGCAAGGCCTGTGAAGAACAGATAAGGGCCGAGGCAGCGGGTAGGCGTCAGCAGGTGGCCCGCGACGCCGCCAGGGTCACCGGCGGGATAGAGGAAAGGGTGGGTAAAGGGAAGAAGCCCCTTTCTCTTGAAAGACATAGGGAGGACGAAAAAGAAAAGGCCCCTCGCGATTTTGGGAGCCTTGCCGAATATCTCGAGTATCTAAAGGGTCGGAGGGATTAGTCCTTCACGTCGTATTCCAAGTTGATGAGTTCGCCTCTCGTGAAGCCCACAGCCTTAAAGAAAGATAGCAGATCCCAATCGTTCCAGTTGACCAAGGTGTAGATCTTCTTTATTCCTTGTTTGGAGAACTCCTTGACCAGCTTGTCGAAGAGGAGTTTCCCTATCCCCTTGCCCTGAAAATCGGGGTCTACGCCAATGGTGTCTATCCAGCCGAAGGAACTCGGGACCCCGAACTCCCAGCCGCTGACGGTTCCCAGGATGAAACCCACCACCCGTCCTTCGTACTCAACGACCAGGGATTTGACGGGTCCCCGGATGCCCTCCTGTACCTTCTGACGCCAGTACTCGGGCCGTTTGTCCCCCAGGACCTTGGCGTCGATCTCCACTATGGCCTCGAGGTCCTCTTTGGTGAGGGGCCTTACCTTTACCTCCGACAGCGAGAAGGTGCCCATCGCATACCCCAGGGTCTACTTTTTCTGAGGCATAGGGGCTTCCTGACGGGGTGGCTGATCCACAACGGTCTTGGTGACCGGTTTCGAGGTGAAGACCGTTAGCAACAGGGAGGTGAGCATGAATACGATCGCCACCACCGTAGTCACCTTGGTCAGGAACCCCGCCGGGCCGGCACTTCCAAAGATGGTGCTTGAGGCCCCTCCGCCGAAAACGGCCCCTATCTCCGCACCCTTTCCCGTCTGCACCAACACCACGACGATCAGCAAAAGGCAAGCGAGGATGTGAATGCCCAGTATCAAACCGCTCATCTGTCCTACCTCCTGAACCTGACGATGCGCGAGAAGGACTCGACCTTTAAACTCGCTCCTCCTACCAAGGCCCCGTCTATGTCGGGGGCGGCCATGAGGGCGTCGATGTTTTCGGGTTTGACGCTGCCGCCGTAGATTATGCGGAGGGCCTGAGCCACATCCCGACCGAAGGCCTCCTCGACCATCCCCCTGATCTGGGAGTGGACCTCCTCGGCCTGTTCCGGGGTGGCTGTCCTCCCGGTCCCGATGGCCCACACGGGTTCATAGGCTATGACGACCGAGGAAAGGTCCTCCGCTTTAAGCCCTCTTAAGGCCCCCTCCACCTGCCTCTTCACCACTGCGAGGGTCTTTCCGGCCTCGCGCTCTTCGAGTCTCTCCCCCACGCAGACGATGGCCCCGAGGCCCTCCTGCAGCAGGGCCTTGACCTTCCGGTTCACCGTCTCGTCGGTCTCCCCGAAGTAGGTCCTCCTCTCCGAGTGCCCGACGATGGCGTAACTACAGCCTGCGTCCTTGAGCATGGGAGGAGATACCTCCCCCGTGTAGGCCCCCTCCCGCTCCCAGAAGACGTCCTGGGCAGCGAGCTTTATCTCCGTTGCCTTGATCGCCTCCTGTACAGGCACCAGAGCCACAAAGGGCGGGGCGAGCACCACCTCGACGCCCGCTGTGTCCCTCAATTCCTCGGCGAGTTCGTGGGCGAAGACCTTCGCCTCAGTGGGCGTCTTGTGCATCTTCCAATTTCCAGCGATCATCGGAAGGCGCATGGCTTAACCCTCAGCGGTCGAGGACGACGATCCCCGGCAGTTCCTTTCCCTCCAGCAGCTCCAGGGTGGCGCCTCCACCGGTGGAGATATGAGAGAATTTATCGGTGAGACCGAACTGGGCCACGGCCCTCGCCGTGTCCCCTCCTCCGACGATGCTCACCGCCCCGGAGGATGCGATGGCTTCGGCCACGCCCTTGGTGCCCTCCTGAAAGGGCTCCATCTCGAAGACCCCCATGGGACCGTTCCAGAGGACCGTCCCCGCTCCTTCTACACCCCTTCGGAAGGAGGCCACCGTCTCAGGCCCTATGTCCAATCCCACCCAGCCGGGGGGGAATTCCTCGTTCCTTACCACCTTCCTTGGCGCATCCGGACTGAACTCCTGGGCAGCGATGTGGTCCACCGGCAGTTGAAGTTCCACCCCTTTTGCCTCCACCTCCCGGAGGATCTCCCTCGCCTGCTGGAGCTTTTCCTCCTCGACGAGGGAACGGCCCACGTTGTATCCCTGGGCCCTGAGGAAGGTGTAACTCATCCCCCCGCCGATGAGGAGTCGATCTACCTTGTGGAGGAGGTTTCTTATCACCCCGATCTTGTCGGATACCTTAGCCCCTCCCAGGACCGCGACGAAGGGGCGTTTGGGCGACTTAAGGGCCCCCTGGAGGTACTCTATCTCCTTTTTCATCAGGAAGCCGCATCCCACTTCCTTCACGTAATGGGCGATCCCCTCGATGGAAGCGTGGGCCCTGTGGGCCGTTCCAAAGGCGTCGTTCACGTAGACCTCCGCCAATCTGGCCAGGGCCTGAGCGAAACCGGGGTCGTTTTTCTCCTCTCCAGGGTGGAAGCGGAGGTTCTCCAGCAGCATCACCTCCCCTTCTTTTAGCCGGGATGCCATCTCCTCCACCTGAGGACCTATGCAATCAGGGGCCATGAGTACCTCCTGTCCCAGCTTTTCGCTCAGCACCTTGGCCACGGGCCTCAGGCTTAACTCCGGCACCACCTTGCCCTTGGGCCGCCCCAGGTGGGAGGCGAGGATGAGCTTTGCCCTGTGCTGCAAGGCGTAACGGATGGTGGGCAGGGCCGCCTCTATCCGCGTTGCGTCCTTCACTTCCCCCTTCTCTATAGGGACGTTGAAGTCCACCCGGAGAAAGACCCTCTTGCCCTCGATCCGCAGTTCGTCTATGCCCTTTATGGCCATGGACTATCCCCGGGATGCTATATACTGGAGTAAGTCGACGATCCTCGCCGAATAGCCCATCTCGTTGTCGTACCAAGCCAGGACCTTTACCATACGGCCCTCAATTACCCTCGTGCTGAGACCGTCCACAATGGAGGAAAGCATATTGCCGTTGAAATCGATGGATACCAGTGGCTCTTCGGTGTAGCCGAGGATCCCCTTCAGTTCTCCCTCCGCGGCCTCCTTGAAGGAGGCGTTGACCTCCTCCACGGAGGTTTCCTTCTGCAACTCAGCCACGAGGTCCACGAGAGAGACATTTGGAGTGGGCACACGGATGGCCATCCCGTCCATCTTCCCCTTCAACTCCGGCAGCACCAGGGAGACCGCCACTGCCGCCCCCGTGGTGGTCGGGATCATGGAGAGAGCGGCTGCCCTGGCCCTCCTCAGGTCCCGATGGGGGAGGTCCAGGATTCGTTGATCGTTGGTGTAGGAATGGACCGTCGTCATCAAACCCCTGACGATGCCGAATCGCTCAAGCAGGACCTTGCACACCGGGGCCAAGCAATTGGTGGTGCAGGAGGCGTTGGAGATCACTTGGTGCTTAGCGGAGTCGTACTGCTCGTGGTTCACCCCCATGACGATGGTGATGTCAGGGCCCTTGGCGGGGGCCGATATCACCACCTTTTTTGCCCCTGCTTCAAGATGCCCCGCTGCCTTCTCCCTTTGCGTAAAAAGGCCCGTGGACTCCACTACTATCTCTACCCCGAGGTCCTTCCACGGTAGCTGGGAGGGTTCCCTTACGCTCAGTACCTTGATCTCCCGTCCGTTCACCACCAGGGCATCGTCCTTCGCCTCGACCTCTCCCGGAAAGGGACCGTGGACGGAGTCGTATTTGAGCAAGTGTCCAAGGGTCTTGGCGTCCGTGATGTCGTTGACTGCCACGAAATCCAAGTCCGCTTTCTTCAGGACTGCTGCCCGAAGAACAAGACGACCGATCCTGCCAAAGCCGTTAATCCCTATTCTCGTCGCCATGCCCCACCTCCTCAGTGGCTTCTTCCCCCTCGACCAGAGGGGTTCCTTCTCCCTGTCCCTCCCCTTCTCCTTCAGGGGGCTCCAGCAGTTTTACCCTTGCCGCCTCAAGCCGTGCCTTTTCCTCCTTCGTGATGGGCAGGACCTTCCCTGCCGCTATCTCCCTCAAGGCCACGACGATGGGTTTGTTGTCGCTCTTGACCATAGGAGGGGCGCCCTGGATGAGCATCTTGGCCCTCTTCGTGGCGAGGATTACAAGGGCGAAGCGGCTCTTTACCTGTCGGAGGCAATCCTCAACGGTTATCCGCGCCATTTCCTACCTCCTTGACGACCCTTTCCATTTTGCACCTTTCCGCCCTGATTATGCTCGAAAGGCAGCGGAGGGCTTCTCCAAACTGGTCGTTTACCACAATATAGTCGTAAAGAGGGATTTGTGCAAGTTCTTCGCGGGCATCTTTAAGGCGTCCCTTGATGGCCTCCTCCGAATCCTTTCCCCGCTTCCTCAAGCGCCTCTCGAGCTCCTCTAAGGACGGAGGCACGATGAAGATGAGTACGGCATCCCTCCTCATCTGCCGTACCTTCTTCGCCCCCTGGGGATCGATGTCGAGGATCATGTCCGTCCCCTCGGGGGGGTAGAGGCTCTCAAGGGGGGTACCATAGAGATCTCCATGGACCTCGGCCCACTCGAGGAAGCGCCCTTCATCGGCCATCCTGAGGAAGTCCTTTCGGCTCACAAAATGGTAATCCCGCCCTTGTACCTCTCCGGGTCTGGGTCGCCTGGTGGTGTAAGAGACGGAAAAACTCAAGCCGTCCACCTCCTTCATGAGTTCTTGGATGAGCGTGGTCTTGCCGGTCCCCGAAGGGGCCGAGATGACGAAGAGTATCCCTTTGGGTTTTGCGTCACTCCACTTCATCGGTCGACGTAAGCCTCTGGGCCAGGGTCTCCGGCTGGACCGCTGAGAGGATCACATGATCGCTGTCCGTCACGATGATGGCCCGGGTTTTCCGCCCTTGGGAGGCGTCGATGAGCTTGCCCCTCTCCCGAGCTGCCTCCTTCAGCCTCCGCATGGGGGCGGAGTTGGGGCTCAGCACCGCCACCACGCGAGAGGCGACCACGACGTTGCCGAACCCTATGTTCACCAGCTTTATCTTCTCACGACCCCTCATCTCCTCACTCCACGTTCTGGACTTGCTCCCTCAGTTTCTCCACTTCCTCCTTTATGGCCAACACCCCCTGGACTATCTCGAGGTCGTTGGCCTTGGAGCCGATGGTATTCGCCTCGCGGTTCATCTCCTGCAGCAGGAACTCCAGGGCCCTGCCTACGGGTCCTCGTCCTTCCAGGCGGCCTTCGAACCCCTCGATGTGGCTTCGCAGCCTGACCACCTCTTCCGTAATGTCGCAGCGTTCGGCGAAGAGGGCCACCTCTTGTTCAAAACGCCCTTCGTCCAGCTCCGTGCCCTTGAAGAGTCGCTCTAGGCGTTCCCTCAGCCTCTCCCTGTACTGATCTACCACCTTCGGCGCCCTCGTCGCCACCTTCTCCACCAGTTCGCGAAGCCTTCTGAGACGGCCTTTCATGTCCACGAGCAGGGCCTCCCCCTCCCTCTGTCGGCTCGCGATCAGCTCCGAAAGGGCCTGGGAGACGATGGGCTGTAACTCCTCCCAGATCCCCTCTTCTACCTCCGCTTCCCTGAAGGAGATCAGCTCCCTTGAGGCGACGATGTGATCCAACGAGACCTCCCCCGTGAGGTCGAAGCGACCCTTTGCCTCCCGAAGGGCCTGAACGAAGGCCCCCATCAGCCCCCAATCCACCTCCAGGACGAGGTGTGGAGCCCCCTCCGGGAGACGTTCCACCCTCAAGCTGAGGTCCACCTTTCCCCGGGAGACCCGTTCTCGGACCAGCTCCCTTATCTTCATCTCCAGAGGAGTCAACTCTCTGGGGAGGCGCACCGTGAGGTCGAGGAAGCGATGGTTCAGGGAGCGAACTTCTACCCTCACTGCCCCTATGGACGTGGTTCCCTCCGCTCTGCCGTAGCCGGTCATGGATCTTATCATGATGATGCCCTCCGCAACTGTTCGAGATACCTTTTCCTTATCCCCTCCAGCAACCCCCTGATCTCTTGTGAGGCGTAATCGGGGTAAGTCCAATCCAGGGGCCTGAAGCCCCCGTGATGGTAGAGGAGGGTTAGGTCTGCGAAGATCCCCCTGCCCAGGTAGGGCCTGTGGGGGGCTTCTTTGGTGCTCGCCAGGACCAGGTGGTGTACGGTGATGTAGCCAGGGTCTATGTTTACCCGTCTCCTGCCCTCCGCGCTCCACAGCGCCTCGACCTGGTTGGTCCAGAGCTTTATCTCCACCAATTCCTCCCTCCCGATGAGGGGGGTGAAGGAGACGAACCGCCGCATGAGCCCCGGCCCCATCTCCCGTTCGTAGTAACGGGTCCAGTCGAAGGGCAGGGGAGGGCCTTTGAAGTCGACCTCGCCGAAACGCTCTCCAAGGACCTCTAAGACTTCATGTACGAGCTCGTCGTTTTGGGCGATAATGCTTATCACCAGCTTGGCCGGTTTCGGTTCTTCAGGTTTCCCCATCCTTTCCCTTCAGGACGTAGATGAAGAACTCCCGGTTGCCCTTGGGGCCGGTGAGGGGCGACTCCACCACCCCCACCGGTTTGAGGCCCAGTCCCTCTACGAAAGACCAGATCTCCTCGATAACTCGGCGGTGTTTCTCGGGGTCCCTCACCACCCCTCCCCTTTCCACCTCTCCCTTCCCTACTTCGAACTGGGGCTTTATGAGGGCGAGGATCTCCGCGCGGGAGGCGAGGAACTTGAGGACCGCAGGGATGACGAGTTTCAGGGATATAAAGGAGGTATCTACGGTGGCCAAATCCACCTCTTCGGGGACCTCCTCCTTGGGTAGGTAACGGATGTTGCGGCGCTCGAGGACCACTACCCGCGGATCCTGGCGGAGTTTCCAGTGTAGCTGTCCATAACCCACATCTACAGCGTAAACCCTTTTGGCCCCCCGCTGCAGAAGGCAGTCCGTGAACCCGCCTGTGGAGGCCCCCACATCCATGACGATCTTCCCCTCTACGGAGATGCCGAAGTGCTCCAGGGCCTTCTGTAGCTTGAGCCCCCCTCGGCTCACGAAGGGGATGGGGTCACGGATCACCTCCACCGAGGCGTCCTCCCTGACCAACTGTCCCGCCTTGGTCACAGGTCGACCCTCCACCCTGACCGCGCCGGCCATGATCATGGCTTGGGCCCGCTCGCGAGAGGGCGCAAGACCACGCCTCACTAGGAGCTTGTCCAACCTCTCCTTCTTCACCTGAGGAGGTCGAGGGCCTGCTGGAGGATGTTTCCCGGCTCGAGGCCGTAGGCCTCGAGCAACTTCTTCCTCGGTCCGTGCTCCAAGAACTCCGAAGGGGGACCGACACATCGTGTGCGTCTGAGGAGTCCCCCCTTTGAGAGGAGCTCCAACACCGCACTGCCGAACCCCCCTTCGAGGACGTTCTCCTCCACTGTAAGGACGGCTTCGTGATCCGAAGCCAGATCCAAGATGAGCCCTGCGTCCAAGGGTTTTATGAAGCGCGCGTTCACCACTGTTGGTGAAATGCCGTGCTCTTGCAGGCGGGACGCAGCTTCAAGGGTGGGATGGACCATGGACCCCACGGCCACCATGAGGAGCCTTGAGCCCCTTCTCAATACCTCTCCCTTTCCCCATTCCAAGGGCTCTGGTTCCCGATCGAGGGGTACACCGATCCCCCTCGACCTGGGGTAACGGATGGCCACGGGGCCGTCCTCCCTTGCCAGCACTGTCCATAACATCCGTCGCAGCTCCCCCTCGTCCTTGGGCGCCATGACCGTCATGTTGGGCACGGACCTGAGATACGACAGGTCGAACATGCCGTGATGGGTCGGGCCGTCCTCCCCCACGATACCCCCCCGGTCCACGGCGAACAGCACCGGCAGCCTTTGCAGGGCCACCTCCTGAACTATCTGATCGTAGGCCCGCTGCAGGAAGGTGGAATAGATGGCCACCACTGGCCTCAATCCCTCAAGGGCCAACCCAGCTGCAAGGCTCACCGCCGCCTGTTCCGCTATCCCCACGTCGAAAAAGCGGTCGGGGAACCTTTCCGCGAACTCCACAAGCCCCGTCCCCAACGGCATGGCAGCGGTGATGGCCACGATGCGGCGGTCCCTCTCGGCGAGCTCCACCAACGTCCTCCCGAAGACCTCCGTATAGGTCGGGGGAAGGCCTTCCCCCTTGTGGAGCGCTCCCCGTTCCCGATCGAACTTCCCCACTCCGTGGAAGATCGTCGGATCCTGTTCAGCAGGGAGGTAGCCCTTTCCCTTCTTGGTGATCACGTGAACCAGCACCGGCCCCCTCAGCTGCCTCACGTTTTTGAAGGTCTCTATGAGGTGGTCGAGGTTGTGACCGTCCAAGGGGCCTACGTACTTGAACCCCAACTCCTCGAAGAGGAGTCCGGGGGTGAAGACGCCCTTCAAGGTGTCCTCCGCTGCTTTCATGAGCCGGAACAGCTTAGCCCCCCCTGGCAGCTCGTGCAGCAACCTCTTTACGTCCTCCCGGAAGCGGGTCACCCACTGGCCCGTCATGATGCGGTTGAGATAGGCCGACAGGGCCCCGACGCTACGGGAGATGGACATCTCGTTGTCGTTCAGGATCACCACCAAGTCGCTCTTCCAGGCACCGGCGCAGTTCATGGCCTCGAAAGCCACACCTGTGGTGAGGGTGCCGTCCCCCACTACGGCCACCACCTTGAAGTCATCCCCTTGCAGATCCCTGGCCTCGGCGATGCCCAGGGCGACTGGCAGCGCCCCTCCGGAGTGGCCGCTGTCGTACACGTCATAGGGGCTCTCAGACCGGCGGGGGAAGCCGCTGATTCCCCCCCTTTGCCTCAGGGTATGGAAACGCTCCCTGCGCCCCGTGAGGATCTTGTGGGCATAGGCCTGATGTCCCACGTCCCAAAGGACCTTGTCCCGTGGGGTGTCGAAGCAATAGTGCACGGCGATGGCGAGCTCCACCGCCCCCAAACTCGGGGCCAGATGGCCCCCGCGCTCGGAGACCACACGGATTATCTCCTCCCGTACCTCCTGGGCGAGCTTCGGCAGGACCTCGCGCGGCAGTTTCCTGAGGTCGTAGGGTGACCGAATCCCCTCTATGATCCGCCCCATTACCCGGCCCGTTCTACTATCATCCGTGCTATGGCCCTGAGGGGTTCACCCCTTTCCCCCAGGGGATCGAGGGCCTCGACGGCCTCCTGAAAGAGCCTTTTGGCCTCCTCCTTCGCCTCCTCTAGGCCGGCAAGGCGGGGATAAGTGGCCTTTTTCTCCTCCCCGTAGTCGAGGATGTCGTCCACCACCTGGAAGGCCATCCCTATCGCCTCCCCATACCGCGAGAGGGCCTCCATTTCCCCGGGGGTTGCGCCGCCGACCTTGCCCCCCACCTTCACAGCGGCGGCGATAAGGGCTCCGGTCTTGTGACGGTGAATCCACTGGACGGTCTTCAGGTCGACCTCCCTATCCTCGACCTCCACATCGACCGCCTGCCCTCCCACCATTCCATAGACCCCAGCCGCCCGGGCGATCTCGGAGATCACATCGAGGATCAGCCCCTCGGGTAACTCCCCTCTCGTCTCCGGGCTTGCCATGATCCGAAAGGCCTCGGTCAGCAGGGCATCGCCGGCCAAAATGGCCATGGCCTCCCCGAAGACCCGGTGGCTGGTGGCATGGCCGCGGCGGTAATCGTCGTCGTCCATGGCCGGAAGGTCGTCGTGGATGAGACTGTAGGTGTGGATCATCTCGAGGGCACAGGCAAAGGGAAGGGCCTTGGACGGGTCCCCACCCACTGCCTCGCAAGCCGCCAACACCAGCACAGGCCTTATCCTCTTCCCTCCGGTGAAAACGCTGTAACGCATCGCCTCGGGGAGCTGGGAAGGAATGCTGCCCTCCGGAGGCAGGAAGCGTCTAAGCCCCTCCTCCACCATCTGCAGCCATCGCTTGAGTCGGCCTTCAAAATCCAGGTCCTTCCTCCTCAAAGGGTTTGGGGACCAGGTTCGATCCCTCCTTTACCAGGATCTCCACCTTCTTCTTGGCCTCTTCGAGCTTGTCGCGGCAGAAACGGACAAGGCCTACACCCCGCTCGAACAACTTGAGGGCCTCCTCGAGGGGGAGATCGCCTCCCTCGAGGCGCTTCACGATCCCCTCCAACTCCTTCATGGCCTCTTCGAAAGTCCTCTCCTCCATCCTTTCTCCCCGAGGACGTCCAGGAGGCTGAAGGGGTCCACCTTCTTCCCCCTCAGGACGATCCCCCAATGGAGATGGGGGCCTTTGGCACGGCCGCTGGCCCCCACGAGCCCCAAAGATTGTCCTCTCCTTATCTTCTGCCCCTTTCTGACGAAAATCTCCTTTAAATGAAGATAAAGGGAGAAAAGCCCCAAACCGTGGTCTATTATAACGGTATTGCCCTCCAGAAACAATCTGGAGGCCAAAACCACCCTTCCATCGTTGGTGGCCGCCACAGGCGTCCCTTCCGGGGCGGCGATGTCCACCCCAGTATGTCGCCCCCGGAAGCGGCCGTTGATTATCCGCACGAGGCCGAAGGGGCCGCTCACCCTGCCGTGAATGGGCAGCAGAAAAGGTCTCCTCCAAGCAGGCTCAAGCGTCCAAGTGGATAGCGCCCTCCGGATGAGGGCTTTCTCCCTCCTCACGCGTTGCAGGACTTCTCC
>Ga0209410_1000995_pt1 | contig 13596 bp, 14 predicted proteins | sample Mar14436cmmetaG_FD_184135 | JGI IMG/M metagenome (GOLD analysis project Ga0209410, IMG submission 184135) | Marine hydrothermal vent microbial communities from Guaymas Basin, Gulf of California to study Microbial Dark Matter (Phase II) - Marker... ... | reverse complement strand
ATATATAATTGATTATATACTTTCGTTAAGTTCTTTAACGATTTCGTTAAGTCTTCTAAAATCACTCAATCTTAAATCTATCCACTTAACTCCTTTCATCATATTTACCCAGTTTAATCCTCTGTGTTTGTATGTTAATTCTACTAAATCTGCATCCATTTCTTTTTTCTTAACTCTGAGTTTGGTATGACATCTCTTACATCTCGGTATTCTATCGTTGTAGTTTATTCTCGTTTCTTTACCGCACTGAGGACAGTAGCCTATTTTAATTAAATAATGTCTAATCATTCTTTAACTGACATACGCATTCTTTGTATATATCCGTTCCAGCAACATTAAAGGTAGTAATCTTTCTCACTTCGTAAGTGTTAGAACCAACGGTTATGTAATCTGCTCTATTAACGGTTTCATCTGGATTTATATTTATTATTACTGAACCTGTTGGTAGTAATCCTAAGTCTGCGTCAATATAATCTCCACCAACTTCTTCTACTACTCCGTAGGTTGAAGTTTCTGAAATGTCTTCGGAAATATCGTCGTTTTCGTCTCTATTTCTCGTAACCGATTTAATTGTTATTGGCTGTTTTAATTCGTTGTATACAATCTTCCAATTGTCCTGAAATAGAGATGCTAATGTCATTGTATTGGTCTAAACATACTTGCTTCTTCTTCACTTTCCTGCCTATGAATAGCCCCTCTATACTGTATCTGCTTTAGAGTGTCTAAATATCTATCCATGTAAATCTGAAATGCCTTCGGTGTCTGCATAACCGATAATCTACCGAGGCTGATCCTCTTAAAATCTACTGCCTGAATACCGGTATATGCTAATGCGGCAGAGAGTTCTGCACACGCCTGTTTTATTAAAGGATGGGCATTAGTTCCATTCTCCGATAAAGGAGCTTTAGCGTAAGAGACTTTGAGAATGGATGTAGACTCTGGTGCTGTTTCTAATACGAATTTGCAGTCGTCTTCATCAATAGAAGAAACCGTTAAATCGGAATATGTGCCATCAGATTTATATTCTCTGACAACAACATCGTTCGTATCTACAGTTCCATCGTCGTTATAATCTCCAAGATACCACCTCTCTTTACATGCCTGAACATAGAATGTTTTGTTGCTTCCATCTAAATCGTTCTCTCTCCACTTATCAATGTATGTAATCTTCTCTTCAATAACTCTCTGATTTATTGCTTCGTTTAGTTTTCTTGTAGCAAATCCAATAATTGTCGTTAGATCGTCATCACTAATATCGCTTGTGGTAAGTTTACCGGCTGTAATGCTCCTGACATCAGAAGTAGTTATGTAAGCCATTTCTATACATATCTCGATGATGCTTTCTTAACGAACACAACTACCTGTCCAGAGGTTTCCGAATCAATGGCAAAGAGTATGTCGTCTTTATCTATTTTCTCATCGAGTAAAGCCTGTGCTACATTTGCGTATGTGTCGTCTATATACCAGATGGGATGCTTAGATTTTACAAATGCCATTTTATGTATTAATTAATTAAAATATTGATTTAATAATTATTTTTTACTTCTGTATTCTTTGAGGGAGTATCCAGCTATTCCTCCTATAATTGCCATAGCAGTTGCCATCATAGTTCCATCTATTCCTTGATGAATAGCGTAGATATCTAATATCAATACGCTAATTATGGCTGTTAATTTAACCAGAATATTCCCTTCAATCTTCATTTCTTCCTCACCTTTTTACTTTTTTTACGGGGAGTTATCTTCTCTTTCTTCTTCTTATACTTTTCTGGTATCAGATCCATTCCTCTTTCAGACTTCCAATTAGTTGCTTCAAAAGGTAATCGAATTGTTGTCTTGGATAAAAAATCTGTTAAATTATCTGGTTCTATCCTTATTGGGCCTTTAATAGTTGTCATTTTACCATTCCTCGTATTGAATTATATCTGCGTATTCAATATCTCCTAATTCTTTCAATTTCTTTTTGTAGAGAGGGACACCGATTGGTCCCTTTCCCTTTCCGTATCCTTTCAATTGTCCTTTTCCTTTTGAGCGAATTCCAGAACCTGGACATTTATCTGTCATTTTACAAACTTTTCGTATACCTTAATTAAATCGGGTGTGAGTTTCTCGGATTTATCTAATTCGATTAGTTGTTTCTTTATAATTTCGCACTCGAACTCATCTAAATCAAATTCTTTAGTTTCATTACTATATCTTGAGTCCCACTTTATCTGATTTCCTTCCTGTATCAGATTGTATTTCTTTACTTCCTTACTGTCTGGTAATAACAAATCTCTTAATCTGTTAATCGTCTTTATTGTGATGTAGTTTCCCTGAATCGGCAGTATGTCCACTATTGATAATCTCTCCGCTATGTTCAATTTAACTTTCATTCTAAGACGAGGATACTGTTTCCCAAGAGCTTCCGTTGTATACCTGTAATTTATGAGCACTTGAGTCCCACTTCAAATCTCCCTCGACTGGCGTTCCTCTTGCAGTTGATGAGACAGTCAATATAACTGAATCGGTTGTCGTTACCGTTCCATCTAATGTTATATCATCGCTTCCAGTCCCATCTGCTGAGATCGTTAGTTTTCCATCTGCTCCAGAATTTATGTAAATCCCAGTGTCTCTGAACTGAATCTTTTTGTTGGTAGATACGGTTAATCCCTGCTGGAATGTTGCAGATCCAGTAACGGTTAATGTATCTGTTGATGCATCTCCAAATGTAAGATTTCCTTTTATCGTCAGATTGCCGTTTACCTGCACATTCCCCTTAAACAGAGAAGTCTTATCTGTTCTGTGACATAATATAGAGCTAAACCTTCTTCCGTATTGAGCCATTTTTTATTCACCTCTCAAGAATTTTTTTACTTCCCCTCACGGGACCTTTCTCTTACAGAGAGAAAGGCACACATTCAACTTAAAAAAGTTGAATGTATGTTGAGCTCGAATGAGCCCAACAATATCTCCGAGACAGCCCGGAGAAGAGTAAAGTCTATTCGTCTATTCTTACACATCCGTTACGAATATTCTGACCTGTGCGTCTTCATATAAACTGTCTGCAGCATAAGCCATAGACAGTTTCATTCTAACACCGTCTGCACTCGGCCAGTCAAATACCTTGAACTCTGCCTTTCTTCCGAATACAATCGCTCCAACCCTCTGAGACTTCACCATTGCACACATGTGAACATTCGTATCGAAACTTACATCATTACCCTGTATCTTGGCAATATCCGTATTACCACCGGATGGCATCTTCGTAGTAGTTACTACTTTTACATCCATATACTGTCCAATCTCTCCACTCAGAATAACTGCCTGAGAACCGTATTCTGCGGCACTCGTAAACTGAGATTCGTTTAGCAGACTCTCTTCCTGCTCTGGAGCTATCAACAACACGAATGGTTCGTTAGGTTCTGATACCCAAGGATTGAACGTTGCTGAAGACGCAGTCCATGTATTGCTGTTCCAGTAGTATCCCTTAGTTGACTGCAGAAGTCTTCTCGCTTTCTTAATCAATTCTGGAGTTAGTGTATCTCCGTCATCCAGAGAATTGTCTGCATCAGTTGCGTCTCCTCCGAATATCGTCTGAGAACCTGCGGCAGTCGAGCTTGCCTCGGTTGCTCCAGCAGATGGAGTTCCTCCACTTGCTACAATAGTTCCTATCAGAGCATCTCTTATTGCAGAGTCTACAGAGTTCTCATATTTATAACTTAACTCTTCTCTGCAGTACTGCACAGAATTAATCACATTCGTTCTTATGTTCTCATTCGTTAGGAACACACCGTAGTTGTAATTTGTCGGTGTAAACTGCACTCCTCCCTGAGTGGTAATCTCAGTCCAAGCAATTTCTGAAGTTCCCGCTGGATCGTATTCAGCCGAAGAGGATTCCCAAGAACCATCTGCCAGATAGTTCTTTCTAATCGGTATAATTAAGTCTTTGTGTCCAGTCGGTAATGTTTCCTGTCTAACTATCTGCATAAATCTCATTCGTTCTTTAGCACAGTCTAAAGCCTTTCTGATCCACATAATTGGCTGTAGTTTGTAAGCATTGCTTACAGTTCCACCGCTCGTCTGAATACTCCCTGTGTCGGTAGATGTCGATGCTAATTCAAAAACCCTATTACCTACCTTGTCCTTAGATGGAACAAGAGGTATATCAAGTTCTATGTTTTCCATTTTTATAGTGTCACCTCATATCCTTTCATATCCTGTAACATTTTACCAAAGTTTATATCGATATCGGTTTCATTCATCTGTTCAACGGTCTTCTCGTCTTCCGTTGGTATGTAAGTCGTTGATTCTGCTGGTTGATCCAACTTAGACTTTAACTCATTTAATTCCGACTTTATTGCTTCCATATCCTCACTCATTTTCTTCTCCTTTTCTTTCTTATACAGTTTCTTGGCTTCCTTAACGCCGTACTTCTTAACTAACTCCTTCCATGTCTTAAATTCTTCCACAGTAAAGTTTGCTATTTCTTCGTCAGTTAATTCGTCAGATTCTTCTGACTGTTCTTCTGGATATTCTGGATATTTCTTTTTCTTTAACTCCTCTTCTTCCTCTTTCTTTTTCTTCATTTCTTCTTCTTTCTTCTCGTCTACAGGCTCGGGATATTCTTTCTTCTTTTTCTTTAATTCCTCGAGTTCTTCCCGTAACTTAGCCAGTTCTTCCATAAGTTCTTTCTCGCTCATTTTATTCTCCTCCTTTAAATTATCATCAATTTCAGATAATGCTATGAAATAACCGTAATTTACCTCTCCTTCAGAATTAAAATATGTTGACTTGATAGCAGGATTTACAACTAATGCAAAATTGTCAATCACAAAATTTCTCACTACATTTCCTTTTCTTTCTCCTCTACCTCTTGGAGAAATGCCGAAATTAACTCCGTAAGCAATCTTTCTTGCGGCTTCTTCATCAACAAAATATATATCCCCAATCAATTCGCCGGTGCGTTCGTCAAATCTTATGTTCTTAACTTCTCCTACCCAATCTCTCGCATCTGCTCCTACAACCTTAGTCTTTTCTCCAGTCTGCGGATCATATCCAAATTCGTCTCTATGTTCGTAATACAGGTAATGAACTTTGGGATTGTCCCACTGAGTCATCTGAAATGCCTGTTTAATTGCTTCCTTAGAATAAAATGCTCCGTTGTGAGTTCCTGGACTGAAAATAACATGGTTCTTTACCACATACGGCAGTTCAATATTCGTTAAATCCTTTTCTTTCGCTAATTCAATAATTTCCTCGTCGCTAAATTCCAGATTATTCCCAATCATTTTAAATCAGGAATTTTATTAATTATTAATTCAATTCTATTTTTAGTAATATATACTTAAAAATGAATGTATTAGATTTACTAAATCAGATTGCAGGTTTTCTGCAGTCTATATATTAAATTCTTGCTCACATCGTATTTTCTTGCTATTTCTGGTCTCGTTAATACTCCATCGAGAGTTAAATTAATAACTTCTCTCATCTGTTCTTTATTCAACTGATTTGTTCTCAGACTAAATTCGTCTATCTTCTTCTCTATTTCCTCATCAAGTTTATTGGTTTTTTTATCTTCTAACAACCTCAGTAAGATTATGTGTCTATCTCCAATGTGTGCTATCTGATACTGCCACACTCCAGTTAAATCTTTTAACTGTCTACCAGGATATCTCTCTATCAAAATACCTTTCTTCTCGGCTTTCTTCAACGGACTTAAATCAATGTTTCCTCTCTCCGATTTATACTCTATTCTGATCTTGTGATCTGTAACCTCGTGCACTCTGTATTTACCCTTAGATACAATAACGAACACTCCCGGTGCCGTTGGAGTAGAACCAGGTTCTCCTATGTCTGCAATTCCTTTAACTCTTAACCAGCTCGAATTATGAGTAATTGCAAAAGGTAAGCATATTGTGTGTGTATCTTTAGTTACAATATTATAATATTCAGACGACTCTTTAACTTTCTTTATGGAACATAATTTAAGTCCGTAATAATCTCCCAAATCAAACCAGCTATTATTTATTCTATTATCCATCCATTGGATCTCAAATATTTTCTTCCTATTTCTTACAAGCTGATCTCCTATTGGTGCTGTGGTATTATCTCTGTATCGCAATATTGGTTGTATGTCCCTTCCCAATAGCATTAGGCTTAGAGCACCTACAACTAATGGAGAAGTATTAATCAGATGTTTAGTTTTACCATCAATATAACCATCGCCTTCAACCAAACCATCAATCAAACCATCAGTAAATTGTGATTTAATTTTGATGAATTGCTTAGGTATGCATTTTATTTTACTGCTATCATAACACTGCTCTGCTATTTTTCTAATGCCAACATTAGTAATATTTAAGAGTGTGCAAGTACGACTTGCTACTTTACAAACTTTATGATTTTTGTATTTATCAAGCAATTCAGACCATTCATCTATAATCCCTTTTTTGTGCGGGTCAAACGCAAGTGTAATCCCATTCTTATTCCATAAGTTACCATCTGCTATAAACTTGCCAATTATTCTTCCTTTTTCGTAGCCTGGATAATTATTAACAGCAGTAGCTAAATTTATTTTTGGAAATAATAGGATATCACCTTGCTTTAATTCATAAGCTTTTTTCCAGATTAATTTATAATTATATGAAAGTAATGAGCGCTCAGAATGACTCATATTTGCTTGATTTAGAGGCTCTCCAAAACTAGCTATCAAAAATGGATGCTCTGAAGTTACTTTAAGTGGAATTCCCCCTCGTGCTTTTATCTCATAAAATTCATTTGTCTCACCAGTAGTTATATGGGTAATCTCTTCAAAATGACCATAACGATTTAATATCTTATCTTCTTTAGTTACATTCTTAGCCTTTTTAAAACCAGAATCAGTAATAACAAAAGTATCTGGATGTAAACAAGGTTCTATAAGTTTTAACACAACTCTAATCCTCCCTTTTCTTGCAGATTCTCCCTTCACTAAGTTATCTGGAACATTTAAGTCGGTTGATGTTGGGGAAAGAATGGTGAACCCTTCAAGATACCCTCTCCTTGTTAAGTGCCTTGCATCTGCATGTAGTGAATCTAACTTATAAATGTATTTATCATCAATATTTTCTTTTTCTCTTTCTTTCCTTGAAATTCGATGTCCCCTATAATGCCAATGTATAACATAAGGCATCCACTCGTTCTTTAACTCTTTAAAATTGTTCTGCAATCTCTTCGGAAAATCTGCTATTTCTATTTCCCTTCCTTCATCATTTTTCTCTTTCCTGAATTCAAATTCAGATTCTATAATCTCGTATCCTCTCGATACTACCTTCTCTTCCAGATAGTTGAGACTGCTCGAACTCTCTTTATCTAATCTTTTTCTGACTCTCGGTTTGTGCAGAGAGTAATGATATTTGTTCCCTTTCTTGTGTCTCCAGATTTCCTCAACACTTACCAAGAGAATATCTCCTCTATTTGCCTCAATATTAGTATTAAAACTGTTTCCTAACTGCAGTACATATCTGTTATTTAACTTCGTTAAGTATTTTGGGTCTATTCTCTTAGTCTCTTCCTGCCTTAAGTAAATACCTAACTGGTATCTCACAGTATCCTCACTTCCTTTAACCGGTAATTCTCCCAACACCACAAGTTCTAAAGGTATTTCAACTCTGTATTTAATCCACGCATCGCTCTCTTTCCCCGGAGAATACACTCCATCAAATCTCTTTATTATTGCTCCTTCACTTCCTTCCAATTCACTCAACTTCTCAACAATTCTCTTTAAATCAAATCTATTATTGACTACATAACTCTTAGCCTCTTTAATATTCTTAGTCCAGGATAAAGTATCCAGAATCTTCTTTCTCTCGTACCACTGCAGTGAAATTAAAGGTTTGTCGAGATACAGAATGTCGAATGCAAAAAACCGAACATTGGAATCGTCAATCTCTTTCTTAGACTTAACTGCTCCAATGTATCTCGCAGTATAATCTCTACCCATTGGTTTACCGTCGACATAAGGCACTAATTCGCAATCTAATATAAAGTCCTTAGGTGTTAATTTCTTAGCCTGTTCAACTATCGTTGGAAACGGAAATGTTATGTCTTTATTCTGATCTGAGAATATTTTTACTGTATCTCCTTTACGGTGTATCATCGCTCTAAATCCATTATATTTCTTCTCTACAGCAACTCTAATGTCCTTATCTTTCAAAGGAACGATAAACTCGTGATATATCCTCTGCGGTAATTTCTCTAATTTAGTCTCAATCTTTCTCTCTATTCTCTTTTCAACTAACTCAACTAATTCTTCTCCAGAGATTGTATCTCCTTCTGCTCTTCTTCTAAGTTCTTCCTTGATTAAATCTTTAATCTTCACTTTTATATTCTGTTTCTAAATAATTAATGAACCCTTACCCCCGAGAAGAGGAGATTACTTCTCCTCTTCCAAATTTTTTAATGTTGATAGTGGAAGGTTTGAAATGTATAATTTTGCTAACTGCTCGAGGTTTTCGTTCGTTGAATTTTTAAACTCTCTGAATTCTTTTTGGTGCTCAGTCTCTCTCAGTTCTATTGTTTCTTTCAGATTACTGCTTTCTTGCTTTAGAGTTGAAATCTCTTTGCTTATTTTGTTGATGTTATTCGTATTTAATAAAGTGGCTTTAATGGATTCTGCAACTGCCTTTGCATTGGCTTCTACTCTGCTTTCTACATCTGCTAATCTTCTGTCTATACTCGTAAGAAGTTCGTAGAGTTTCTCCTTGTCTTCTTTGTTGAAAACTCCAGTAAATCGAGGCTGTCGAGCAAAGGAACTCGATATGTGCTGTAGTTTGTATCCGAATGTTCCGTGCGTTTTGTAATCTGACAGTTCTTCTTCCCACGGATTGTTTATTACTTCAATGCTTCCCGTTCTAACCAGTTTGTTTGAAGCAGAATCTATCTTGTACTGGTAAATCCCGGTCTTCGTTACTTTGTAGTCGTAGTAGTACAATCCTTCTCCGAGTTCAGTCATCGTGTCTCCATCAACTACCTTTGTCGGAGTAGGATCCCAGATGTGTATCTTCACATCTGTCAATCCCGTCTTCGATCCTCGTGCAGTATAAATAATTCTGTGAGTTGTGTTTTTGTAGACGCTCATTTAATCACCTTCTCAATTATTCTTTCAATTATGCAGGGTATGTTGTACCATTCGCAGGTTTCTTTCTGAATGCTGAATCCTCCTTTTATGATTGCCTCGTAAATTGCTGTTAGAGTTTCGTTAGCAGTTCCTTCAGAACTTAGAGAATAGTTCCACACGGCAAATGGTGTCGTTCCCCCAGTCGTATCTAAATCGGTTTCTACATTACCGTCAGATTTATTGTACGAAAGCATATCTAATATGCTCTGGTCGTATTTATTCTTGTCTCCGACTGCGTAATATATGTTGTAGAGAGTGAGGTTCTGTTCTGAACTTAGACCAGTCGTTGATGTATTCCAATACATGTCTCCATGAGTTATTACACTCGAAATATTTGCTTTGTAATCGTCTGGTGTAGATAGATTACCTCCGGTAATTGTTCTCGTTGAGTAGCTCCATACTGCGGCAGGCGTTGTTCCTCCAGCTGAATCGAGATCAGTTTCTACATTTCCATCTGAAGAATTGTATCCGAGCATCTGAACAATACTCTGATCGTATTCGTTTACATTCCCAACAACCGTGTAAATGTTGTGCAGTGTATCGTTCTGATCACTTGTTAATCCTGTCTCCCAACTTCCGCTTCCGTGCTGAGTATTTAAAGAAGTATTTAGATCGCTGATGCTGTTTTTAATGTTCGCTTCTGTGGTTGATAGCTCCGAATCCTGAACGATGTTGCTGTCGGTTGTTAGCCACGAATATATAATGTCTGCGGCACCGTCTGACACATCTTCTACATAACCGAGAGTATTGTATAATGCTTTTCCTGTCGTATCTGCTACTAAATGATATGTGATGTTCTCGTCCCATATATCGTCTACCGCATTGGAAGTTAGATTTACTGCAAAGTTAAATCCAGTTAGAGTTCTCGTTCCAACACTCCACACATTGTCAACATAAGTTAAATTTCTGTTATTGTACTGCCAGACATCTGCCGCACTGATATCGTTCAGACTGCTGATATCGTTTCTTATTTGGGTGGTGTTGGAATTTAACTGAGATGCAGTCGCAAGAGAACTCACATCTGCCTTAAATACATCTTCGTTCGTTCCCGTTGTGAAATATGTGTAAATATCTGAAGACGATAAAGAGGAAGTATTCCAATACAAATCGCCATGGGAAATTATGTTGCTTTCTGAGGTCGATATATCGGTAGGCGTCGCAAATCCTGTTGCCGTTGCCCAATTTGAATCTCCATGACTCTGTAAATCAGTAATGTTCGATTGAGTTGCTAATGAAGATATGTCCGCTTTATAATCGTCTGGAGTGCTGAGATTTCCTCCCGTAATAGTTCTTGATGAATAACTCCATACTGCCTCTGGAGTAGTTCCACCAGCAGAATCCAAGTCCGTTTCAACATTGCCTTCTGAGACATTGTAGTTTAGCATTTCTGCTATTGTCTGATCAAAGTCATTCGGATGCCCAACAACATTAGATAGCCAACCATTTGTTTCGTTCAATGCTCTGCCAGAATCTGTGAAGTATGTGTATACTGCTGAGGGTGTGGTTCCTCCTGCACTGTCTAAATCTGTCTCCACATTACCTTCGGAGGAATTGTAGCCTAACATGTCTGCAATGCTCTGATCCCACTTACCTTTCGTTCCAACTACCGAATAGATGTTGTATAAAGTCTCGTTCTGTTCTGAAGTTAATGCACTTGTTGAAGTATTCCAGTAAGTATCTCCGTGAGTCTGTAAATCTGTTATATTGTTCTGAGTTGCTAAAGAACTTACATCTGCCTTAAACTGATCCTCATTACTTCCAGATATGAATTTGTTGTAGATTTCTGTTGATACATCGTCTGCCACTTTAGATGCAGTTAAAAAGTCTGAAGCAAACTTCGTTGCTGTCAGAATTGCATCTTCAATAGCATACAAATGAGTTTTCAGATAATTGCTTCCATCGAACTGAAGTTTATCTGTCTGTGTTTTAACTGCTGTCAATGTGGTATTATCTGCTAATCCCGATACATCTGCTTTATACTGATTCGGATTATCTAAGTCTGCCTGAATTGTAGCGTGTTCTGACTTTAACTGAGAAATATTCGTATTGAATTGAGAAGTAGTCAGTAAGCTAGATATATCCGCTTTAAACACATCCTCGTTGCTCCCGGAAGTGAAGTAGGAATAGACATCCGATGCTGAATGTGTTGAAAATCCTGTTGCTGTACAGTAATTACAGCTTCCGTGTGAAGCATTTAATTCCGATTCTGAAATGCAGTTGTTATCTACATCTGTTGGAGTAGCCCATCCAGAACACGGACATGCAGTTAATGTTCTCGTTCCATCGTCCCATACATTCCAATTTTGGTTTGACTGCAATTCATTTGTGTCTGCTTCAATGTTATCAATTTGAGTTTCTGTTGCTGAAGTTAACGAATATCCAGATTTGTCATTCACATTAACACAATATTTCGTAGAATTTATATTCTGATCTGCCGCTAAAGAATATCCTGTTTTGTCATTTACTGTATCAATTGTTCCTCCAGTGATGGTTCTTGTTGTATCGTCCCACACATTCCAGTTCTGATTAGTCTGTAATTCATTGGTGTCGGCTTCTATGTTATCTATCTGGGTTTCCGTAGTTGAAGTTAAAGTTACAATGCCCTGAGTAAGATTGGATTGTAGTGCTGGATTAAAGCCTAACTCATTCAAATCCAAAGTTCCAGTCACATCATTTAAATTTATTCCTATATTGTCTGAAGCAGATAGAGTTGATCTTGAAGAGATAGATGCGTCTAAATAACCCGCTTTAGTTTCTGTGTATGGAGTTACATATACCTGAAATGCATAGTCTATTGCCCCAGTGCAACAATCTATTATTACTGTGTATCTGTCAGTTGAATTCGTTACTTGATACTTGAATTTTCCTGTAGCGATGTTCGTTGCAGATGCTCCATTTACCGCAATGTTTCCGTTAGAATCGTATAAATCTATCGTTGCTGAAGAACATAGCAAACTCCCATCCGTTGCATTGTTGCAGGTAAATATAATGTAATCATTCTGTTCTATAATATCTGCAAATCCTGTTCCTAATACTATTAGTAAAACTCCTATCAATGAGATTGTTTTTTTCATCTTCTCCTTCTCAATTGATTAATTATATTGCTTATAGGATTATAAGGGATTGTAGTTGTTGTAGTAGTTGCTCCACTCGTTGTCTGATAACTGAAAACGGGAGTTTCATTCCAATTGCTCAATTTGTCTCTTGCTCTTACTTTCCACTTTATTGTTGCTCCCACTTGAGAAGTAACTGTTTTAGTTACATTAGACCAGCAGACAGTATCGTTTACGCAGTTTGTCGAATTAAAATCTCGAAAACTATCGTTTAGAAGTTCCTGTTCTGAAAATATTTCCACCCAAACCCCATTCCACTTTACAGTATCGTAGTGCGAGGAATCGCTGTAATCCATATATCTTGCAGAAATTCTTACATCTCTGTTAGATTCGTTTTTCCATCCTTCTAACACTGAAGCAGTTGTTACTGTTTTTGAATAATTACCCGTTCCAGTTACCTGCAAATTTCCCTCGTCTATCCAGTCAGTTCCGTTGTAAACTTCTAACCATAGGGTTGGATTTGTGTTTCCATTTGCCTGAGAACCTGAATTATTGTAATAAGATACATAAACTGTAACTGTGATATTGTCTAAACCTTCGTAAGTATCCAGACTAATGTCTGAGTAAGTAACAGGTGTTTTGTTTGCTTCCTGACCTCCAGAAGCAGTGTATGTTATGTTTATGTCGTCAAAGCCTCTTCCATCCGAAGTTAAAGCATAGTTGTCGTATTGGGTCAGTTTTATTTTAAAATTGGAATCGGCAGTTCCGCACCAGTCGGGATCTGCGGTAATATTTACTGTAACTTTCGTCCAGGTGCTTCCTATATTCCCTAAATCTCCTAAAAGTTTCCAGTTAGTTCCATCACAGGTAAAGTAATAAGCATCTGAATTGTAATGATCTGTGTGATCTGCTCCTGAGGTTTCTTCATCACTCCATTCCCTGTGCCAGAATGTTAAAATAACTTCTGTTGCTCCAGAAAAGTCGTAATTCGTGATGAGTTCGTTAAGGCTGTAATGACCATTTGAACTGACATCTGAAATAACTGAGTAACTACCCGAATGGGCATCCTCTGTCCTTACTCCTATTCTTCCGTATGTTGCATCACTGCTGTATGTTGTCCAGTCGCTTCCTAAATCTCCGTCATCGAAATTATCGAAAAAGGTGTGAGTTGTTGACAATTCGCTGAAACTCTGCTCTCCGCTCTCCAAATCTCCAGAGTTAGAGGCTTTTGTCCAGTTCGTTCCGTTGTGCCAGTAAAATATAAATCCCCCTCCAGTCAAGTTGTAGTTGTCTGTCCACTTAACTCTGAACTCCGTTGATTCTCCAGCCGTTGTAGTATTTGTGGAATTATCTGAGTAAGATGGAGGAGTACCATCTTCTAAGATAACACTATCGCTTTTAACTG